>OFEJ01000366.1_pt1 | contig 14233 bp, 18 predicted proteins | sample 1521051 | NCBI WGS metagenome assembly OFEJ01 (sample SAMN06268701, study PRJEB24108) | sediment metagenome | isolation source: Joseph's Coat, Yellowstone National Park, Wyoming, USA | place: USA:Joseph's Coat, Yellowstone National Park, Wyoming, USA | reverse complement strand
AAGTCGAAGGGAAGCCCCGCCGCAAGGTACTCGGTCCTCTTCCAGAGCTCCGCGAAGAAGCCCCTATCGTCCTCGAACAGGCGGTAGCGGAAATACATCACGTCGGGGATAGCCAGCCTCCTGGCCTCAAGCAGAGGCATGGCGCCCAGCAAACTCCCCCTTAAATCTTTCGAGCGCCGCGGAGAGGTCCCAGAAGGGCGCCTTCAGGAGGCGCCTAGCCGTAGACGCGTCCAGGCTCGAGTCCCTAGGCCTCCTCGCCGTTGATAAGACCTTGGAGGCTGTTTCGAGGAAGGTTGGTAAGGGCAAAAAGTTGTCTACGGAGGATTTGGTTGTGTTGATGCCTGTTTGTTTCGGGGAAATTAGGAAGGATGTAACTGAGACGAACAAGAGGATTGACGCAATAGACGACTCATTAAGCAAGAGGATTGATGCCCTCTATGATTTAATGAGTAAGAATTATGAGGCGTTTAACAAAGGATTAATGCATTAAACAATACGTTAAGCAGGAGAATAGAGGAAACAAACAGGAGGATCGACGAAACGAACAAGAGAGTAGACGCACTTTACGATCTACTGGGCAAGATATACGAATTACTGATAAAGGGAGCAACCACACAAAGACAAACTTCGAAGAAACGCTCGAATTCGTGAAGAAAGTGGCCGAGGAATGGGACTTGAGACTTTATTTTAAGGGTAACGAGAGGCTCAGGGGCTACAAGTACGGTGATGCGATTAAGGTCGACTCACTAGACCCAAGGGACAGGGAGGAGTTGCTTAGGATTGGTTGAGGCAAGCCCGAATTCACCTACAGCCTAAACAACGTAGCCGCAAACCACCTACAGACAGTACCACTCCTCGAATTCATAGGCGAGGGAGGCTACGACGGAGTCTTCGTAGGAATTAGTGGGATGAGAACCCAGCCAGGGCTGGCGAAGTCTTCTTCAGTAGGCGTGAGAAGCCACCACACATTAGGATTCGTCCAATACTCCAATTCACCGAGAGAGATATTTGGGACTATGCGCCTAATCATCGACACACTAAGGGAGGACCACTCAAGTGGGTTAGAGGCGCTTGGGGAGCTTGGCTTCGTCAGGTATGAGAATGTGGCAGAAACGACCCAACCAACCATCCTACTACTCATAAACATGATGCATGCAAGCACCCACATCAAGAACAACTTAACCATCACCAGTCACGTAATCAGGGTGTTTCATATATTCCCTATGTATGTAATGATCAAGAATGTTTATGCTTAACGTAGCTGCATCATTAATAAAGATCCTAAATTACCAAGGCAATTTAATAGCAAAATTATTGCTTATGGCTGATGACTTAAACATTCGCATTCTCACCAACAAATTTGCCAGGTCAATATCTAATGTTAAGTCACCCTTAACTGTGTGTATTAAATTCTCCTTAAAGTCTAATGCAATACCTAGTAATGTAGAGGGTATCATTGCTAACTCCTCTTTACACACCTTATTAAGCCTAGTTGATCCCTTGAGTAATCACTGAAGAATTTCCGGTAAAAGTCCTCATTTATTGTTTGACAGTTAAGGTCCTTACTCATGGTGTTAATAAGCTCAGCAATAGGCCTATGAACAGCATATGCATGATATTCAAAAACAACTTCCTCGAATAACTTAACATGCTCATAATCATTGAGTATCACGTCGAATTCGCAGCCCTCACAATCCATCTTGAGCACGGCATCGTTAGGATCAACATCAAACCTACTGATTAATTCGTTGAGTGGTATTGCTGGGACGGTGTTGGGGCAATCACCAGGCCTATGGTATATGGCGAAGGTATTACTGGCATCAATATTTTCAATACATATCTTACCAAGCTTACTAGCCAAGCCGGCATTGATTGGGATAATCACGCTCTCCAGATTATTTAGCCTAATGTTATCGAGCATCTCAGCAAAGGCACCAGGGTGAGGCTCTATGGCAATAACCCTCTTAGCACCTTTTAGGGCGAAGTATATGGCTGAATCACCAACGTAGGCGCCAACATCAACAACAACTTTTCCCTTAACATCTAACGGCTCGTAATCACCATAATCAAAAACATAGAAAATTGCATCATATATTTGCTTAAATTTTACGTTGTTTTTAAACCAATACTTATTTATTGGATCATAAACCCAACCCAACACCCTAGCCCAAATCCTCACGTTGTGAATTAAATCATCGATACCGTTGACCTCAACACCATTCACTAATAACCTAGCTTAATATTGAAACCAACTCTTATTAAGGCATACTTAATCAGTACTTCTAACCAGTTATTAAATAAACGGCGAGAGTCAAAAGCCCTCTTAGCCTTTGTTTTTATCATTATTAATTTATAGAGGAGCACTTTCCAGTTGACCATAGTAAGTAAAAATTGCATTTTTAAATATTGTTTAATTCTTACATTTTCACATATCCCGGTACTATGTTTTTATGTGCCAATACCCATTCTAACGTTTCCATAAGACCTTCATGCAATGGACGTGGATTTAGTTCTAGCAACCTCTTCATCTTTTCAACATCGGCGTATCCCCCCATCGGATCACCCTTTGGTCTCTGCCCATACCTAATCTCAACATCAATTCCCAATCTTTCCTTTACCATATTCTTAATCATTAGCGCAAGGTCATCAATCTTGGTGGGCTTCCCAGTCCCCACGTTTATAACCTCGCCATCAATCCCCTCCCTCTCCGCGGCTCTAACAGTAGCCTCCGCGACGTCTTCAACGTGGATAAAATCTCTTACTTGGCCGCCGCCAAATACTACTAGTGGTTTTCCGTAGATAGCCCTCATGAGGAAAATAGCCACAACCCAGCTATGGCTCTTCGGCTTGGGAACTTGGAAGGGACCGTAAATGCTGAAGTACCTCAGCGAGACCGTGGGCAGGCCATAAAGCGTGTAGAAAAGCCGCGCCTGTGCCTCACCCCATAACTTGGAATTAGCATATGTGGACAAGGGGTTCGGCTTCGCATCTTCCCTGAATCTCGGCGGCTCATTAGGCGAAGGCGGAGGTTGATTGCCATAGACGGCGGCAGAAGAGGCAAAAACAAACCGCTTAACGCCAGCCTCCAGCGATAATTTGAGAACGGTGTAGGTACCTACTACGTTGGTCCTAAAGTCCTCATCAGGATTATAAATAGTGGCCGCCACGTCGGCATAAGCGGCTAAGTGAAACACAATATCAACGTCCTTCACTAATCGACTGATACTATCCTTGTCAGTTATATCTAGTTTATGAAACTCAACGCGTTCATCCTTCAGCACATCGCCACAGAAGAAACTCTCCTGATCAAAAGGATAGGCAGATAAATTGTCAACAATAATAACACGGTTAACACCACGTCGCAACAACTTACGCACAACAAAGCTTCCTATATGACCACAACCACCCGTCACCATAACGTTTGTACGGGACCAATCGACCATAGCGTCCTTTCCCCCTCGCTATTTATTTATTACTGCACTGAACCCCGGTTGAATAACTCTCTCAAAAAGCGCCATATGTCGCCACAATACGGCACCATATACCGCTTAACCGCGCTATCGGGCACCCTCCTCATCGATTGAACCAAAACGCGCTTAGCCATAATCTTCTTCAGGTGCCTAAATGGGTACCAAATAGCCCTTATTAACATTAATCCATATACCTTTTCTCTAGTAAAGATAAAGTATAACAAAGTAAAATAGTATTCAAGTAATGTTACAAATAGAGAGAAAAACATATTACTTAAACTATAGTTTTTTATCAAGTTGATAATCCTGTTTCTCTTCGCCAAATAATAAAACTCTGGTCGCGATCTGGCCGCACCAGGTCTATCTCTTGTCGATCCACCAGCCTTGTGATAAATCACTGCCTCGGGAACATAAAGCACCTTATAACCTGTCAGATAAAGCCTCCATCCGACATCTATATCTTCATAGCCAAATAGATAAGAGATATCAAATCCTCCTACTTTTAAAAGTATATCACGTCTAAATAATGTAAGAACACCCATAATGTATGCAGGTTTATCATATTGACCCCTGTCCGGCTCCCAAACCCCCCTAGTACAATTATTCCCAAAGTAGTCAAGCCACCTACCTGCGGCGGCTGAGTTTTCAAATAACTCACGGCGGAAGAAATCTTTAAACTTCGGGTCTGCCGCCGCTACCCACGGCATCTTTAGCATATATTTTATTAGTGCCTTAAGCCACCTAGGGTCGACCTCAATGTCGTTATTCAAAATTGCTACATATTCACCGCGCGCCGCCAATACTCCAGCCATATAACCTCCCGCCGTAAATATATTCTGCCTTAACTGCACTACTTTCACCATTGGATAATTCTTACGCACAAACTCCACACTACCATCAGTAGAGCCGTTATCAACTAAAATAATTTCAAAATTTGGATAATCAGTACGAAGCAGAGAGTCGAGACAAGTCTTTAAATGATGTATTCCATTGTAATTAAGCACAACAATGCTAACTAACGGAAGCTTTTCGGCTATAGGCATCATACTTCACCTAAGACCAACTTTCTGATCTTTATAGTAATCATACTGTTCGTGTAGACCTCAGAAAACAACTTAAATGAAAGCTTTACCAAAGCATAATACTTTCTATCGTAAGGCACCAAATTACCTCTTTTACGCCATAGTTTTTCCAACACATAAAAGTTCCTATCAATAAAGAAGTAGGACAAATCAGAAATCCTAGAAATTATTCTTATAAACACTAGGTCGATTCTCATAAGGGATAATACCTGGGCAGGCTTTAACGCTTTTTTCCTCGCCATTAAGTAAAGATAATTAGCCCATCCTAACGCAATTCCCTCATCTATAATCACAAAACGGCGAAGTGAAATCATCACCAAGAGCGGAAAATACACTCCAAATTTATATACAACCTCCGATAGAAAAGTAACACTAGACAACCTCTTCAAGTACATCGCATCTACCTGCATTATCTTATCGTCTCTATCTCCTCCTAATTCACAACACTTAAGACTGGGGTAAAGTCTCATTAATATGTCATAAAAAATGTTAACCAAACCAAGACGTTTATAGTTATACTTATACACCCAATTTCTCTGACTTAAATAGGCAACGAGTGTCGATTTACCACTTGCAGGAGGACCATCAACCATAACAACATTTCTGTGTAAAAAACTAGGAGATCTACGTAACCAAATCATTATCGAACTCTATTTAATCACTAGTTATTTATAAGACCATTATATAAACTTATAAATCATTATTTTGTAATGAAGAATTATTCCTATTATTATAATATATTAAAACTTGTAAGAAAGCATCCCATACACATCAAACCACTGGTGTTTATAATTTTCCCTTTAAAACAAAGGCCACAAGATGCGCACATGACAATGTGAGCTTTAGAAAGGTAGCTGCTTCGTAGGGATGTGAAATATCATCTTGGCGTAAGGTTCAGCCGTTTTATCGCCGGCGTCAAAGGATGCCGGCTGAAAAACGGTAGCATCCACGTATGCCCACCTAACTAAACCCGCGATCTCACCAGCCACCGCTAAGGCCTTAACCATTCGGCAGGTTTAAATCGGAACCTCAACGCCCACCAGTACACATGGCAACAATAGCTCCCAGAGGCGCCAGCCTCTTGGTGCCGGATACAACCACCACATCGAAGTGCCTGCCCAGGTAACGCCTTAAGAAGAGGTAAGTGGCCAGCTCGCCGCCGCTCCCCTCCGGCCAGAACAACCTAGTCAACACCAACAGCTTGGGCCTCATCTAAAGACCTTTTTAAGTAGGATAGCCACCCGTGAAACCTGTCCAGAACGGCCGGATAAGGCTTCATGAAAAGCTTCCCGCCGCTTCCTCCGCCTTGAATATCAACAGCCTCTGGCCCGTGGAGGCGACGACTTTGTCGCCCCAAATGGCCACGTCTCTCTACGGTTCCATCTGTGGAGTAGCCGTCAGCTACGATGAAGTGGTGTACTGGTATCTCCCGCTTTATCGCCTTCAGCACGCGCCTGAAGTACGGCTTGTTGGAGTTCTTCGTCAACATCACCACGTCGATGCCGTCTGCAGAAGTCATGTGCCCGCCAGCCTCCGATACAGCTCTTCGTAGCGCTCCGCCATCACCCTCGAGGAAAACCTTCTCTCAACGTCTCTTCTACATTCACGGTGGTCTAGAGAGTCGACAAGCTTAATTGCTTCCGTCATCTCGTCTATATCCCTCACCAGAAAGCCGGTGAGACTGTGTCGCACTATTTCAGTAACAGAGCCCTTGCAAAACCTATTACGGGGATGAGAGCCTCCACCGTAACAATGCCGAAAACTCCTCGTGTTGAACAGAGTATAGCAACCTCTGTTCTAGCCAGATATTCCACCTTTATGGCAAGCTCCACTTCGCCTAAATATTTGATATTTCTACAGCATTGACTAATTGTGACTAGGCTTTTACTGGTCTTCCCCGTCGCCTACACAGCGATGACATGAACAGAGGATTATCTCTTCCATTTTCTATACTTCTCCCCAGCTATTAAGCCAAAAGCATACCCTATGTATGTAAAAAATTGATGCGGCTTCTTTCTTGCAATAGCTCCCACCAGTCTGCCTATCAAATGGACGAGTATGTACCGTAAAGGAATGCCGACAAGTTTCGCATTTGCCCCCTCCCACAAGCCTTGTTTTATGTATCGCGTGATTCCTTTGAAGCGAAGATCCTTCAGGTGAATTATACACGGCGTAGCTAATTCGATCCATACATAGCCACTTCTAGCCACATGTTGAGAGAGGTGGAAGTCCTCGTAGGCAGAGAGGTATACAGGAGGAGTCCACGTCGCTACTAACTCCCGCTTGATGCAGAAGAAAAAAGTAAGGGCGCGAGAAGGCACATGAAGACCTTCTGCGAGAACCTCCGCCATGCTTACCGCGTGTAGTGGTTTGATTACTCTGCTAACTGTAATCTTCTTCTTGGTATCTGAAGTGCAAGTCGAAAATGCCACTGCACCTATCTTTGGGATTTTTTTAACTATGTTTAAAACCGCATATACGTAGGGTCTGAGCCCGTCAGGTATGAGAACATCATCATCTATAAAACACACTGCATCGGTATCTGCTAACATACCTCCTATCTTCCTAGCCCACGCAAGATCGCTATCGAGCTCCACGAGCTTACAGATGTCGCCCACGTATTTTTTCACGGTATCTTGAGTACCGTCGTTGCTATGTCTATCCACCACGATTAGATGATGCGGCATAAGTTCTTTGACTAGGTGCACAACTACAGCGGGAAAGTAAAATGCGTTCGAATTCCATGTTGGCATTACTACGTCACAACCCACCTGGGTTCCAGAGGCCATAGAGATGGATAGGTACACTATATTATTTTAGAGCTAGAGAAAGAGACAAGTATTTGTTGGCCCTTAAGTAAGCTGTATGGCATCATATAATTCCCTGAATGTCAGAAACGTAATTTCTTTGTTTTTTAAATATTTAATTATTTCTTTAAATAAATTGAACATATTCTCATCATAAAGACTGACTGGGTGGAGATACCAGCTAAGCAACGTTTTCTTTTTCGATAATAAATCCGCTATTTTCCTCCAATGTTTTAATGATGTAATAGAAAAATCTGTTATATGAGTTTTGACGATTGCTGTTCCATTTCTATACGAGATAGCCCAAAGAGCCCTATGACTGATTCGCACCATCTTTATTCCGTGCTTTTGAAATATGTGAAACTTTCCCGCTAGATTAAACGGAAACGCGAATGAGAAGGCCTCTATACCATGTAGACGCAACGCCTCTATCGATCTTTTAAGATCGTTCTCGGCAACTTCGTCATCGACAAGCGAATATGGTATATGAGAAAACGAATGAGAAGCTATTTCGCTTACACCAAATTTGACGGCTTCTTCAATAAGATCTCCGTAATAAAATTCAGGGCTCTCCACATAGTTGGATCCCGGATCCACTAGATGCCATACATATTCACCTGCACGAAAACCATACTTCCTATTCCTCTTTATGATTCTGATTACGCTCTTATGACCCCTACACTCCTTAAGCAATGCATGGCCTGTGGAAAAAAGCGTAAAAGGAACTTCATAATCGCTGGCAGCCTCAATCAGCCTCGCTAATCCTATCCTATTTTTATGTCCAATATTTTTAGCGGTATCAATTTCTCGGATATAACTATCGATAGGGCTCTCTACATCAAAGCTGATTAGGATAACTGGACCGAAGTCTAATGAACGATTTAATAATAAACTAGCCAAAACTTCCATAAGACTTTTATAACTACGATCTATCATCATTTTTCATCAGAAAGTAGAATTTATATCATGCGCTCCAAATAACTTATTATTTTCCTAGTAGGATCACCCAAAAATGATAACCAATGCAATCCCCTATCTAAAAATTTTCCCCTTACATGAATCATAATATAACCTTTCTTGAATTCTCCACCGAAACCTCTCTTAAAGAGACCGGGTCCCCTGTTAATCCTTTGGTAATCTCTTGAAACCCCACCTAGAAAGTATCTCTCATAGCCTTCTTTCTTCAAGATGCTCATTATCGAAAATTGGAGAATTGTGGGAAGTCTGTTTTTCTCAGCATAATACGTAGAGGCTCCTAGCCACCAATAAGCCATAGGAGACTTCAAATAGACGTTAGAGACAAAAAGTGCTACACCAGCCTCAGGCAATGAAGACCGGCCCTCAATGAAGAAGAAGCGAAGAAGTTTTTCTTCTGATAATATTTTATAAATTCTTAGTATGTTTTCGAAACTATAATACTTGTATAGCCCTAGGAGGTCTTTAGAATTTTTCCATTTATTCTCTATTACTATTTTCGCAAATTGATATTTTAAAAGCTCTGAGAAATAGTATACTCCGTTCTCGTCGTTTTTCTCATAGACAACACCCCCAAAATAAGGATCTTCATCGAATTTTTCCAATAATTTATTGTCATCTAATCCGAGAGCCTTCCTTAATGTGTATCTTGTTCTTTTCTCAAAACAATAATATATCTCACTTAGCTTTTTCTTTAAATCTATGTATAGGTCATATCTATCTTCAAAAAATAATTGTTTTTTAATCATAGAGGAAAGAAGATAACGGTTTTTATCATGAGGATGAATTCGCATAATAAAAACATGATAGCCGAGAGCATCATCCATTTCATCAAAAATATTTTCAATATTTTCACTGGGGATATCTCTTGTTATAATGTTTGGAGGTGATGGAGAGTAAGCTAATCTAACTTTTTTCACTTGTAGAGAGATGATCGGGATTAAGACCCGTTCATTCAAACCAAGAACGTAAAATTTTCTAGGTTGAGACAGATCCCGTGCTATATAATCTAAAAACCATGGTAGAGCGAATAGTGAATCCAATTTCATGCTTTTATTTTTCAAAATTACCTTAAGGGCTTCCGAACTTAAAAGCTTGATCATAGTCTCAACTCTAAATTCATAAATTAGTGTATATATTTAAATAGTTTATCGCTATATTTCTCAATTGTAGTTCCTTCACGACTCTATTAGCGGCCTTATTACTCATTGTTTTCATAAGTTTTTCATCGTTCAATAATTCTACTATTTTTTCGGCAAGATCTAGTGGATCGTTATAATCATATAGTAAACCTCCATCCCCTATTGCTTCAGGGTTGCTACTAGCATTATTAGCTATTGTGGGAACTCCGCATGCCATGGCTTCAAGCATTGTTAAAGAACCAAATGCCTCAGTTGTAGAGGTATTAACATAAATATCTGCGGCTCTATAATATATAGGCATATTGTTTAGAGGAGTCCAACCTTTGTCAAACATGATATACGTATTTAGACTTAGCTTATTTATTATTTTCTTAACCTTGACTTCGTAATCCTTAACAATGGTACGTGTTTTAATAATCACTAAAATATCTTTAAATTCCCTAATTACGTATGGTAATGCATAGAGAAGAGTCTCAATCTTCTTCTCAGGGGATAACCTTGCATTCCACAAAATGACTCTCTTGTTCAAGGGAAGACTAAGAAGTCTCTTGGCACGATCCTTGGTATATGCTAAAGGATTGAAAAGCTCCACATCAACACCATGATGAACAACATGAGTAGGTTCAAAACCACATCTATCACGTAGCACACGAGTCGCATGAAAACTCACGGCCACAAAGGCATCCACCTTAGAATATATGTCCTCTAAAGCTCTACAACCACGTTCATCCATATAATCAGGAGAGCCATGAAGAACGAACAATTTGGGAAGCTTTAATTTTGCAGAAACACTAAGATGCTCATTAGTATTAAGGTGAATAATGTCGTACCTGTAGTACCTCTGAACTACCCGCTTTAGCACGCTGCTCTTAATTATGTCGCCGAAATAGAGTCTATCGACGAAATCTACACCACTTCTATATAGAGTTACCCTCAACTTCTTTCTCGAAGATTTAAGGATATAATAGTGGCCTCCCATGATTATGGGAAACAAACTTGATAATAAGTGAACCTCCTCAATCTTCTCTGTCCTAGTCAGGTAATGAGGTAGCGCAAAATTATAATGCACCAAAACACCTATACTCTCAAAAAGAATCCTCACTAAGGATCCCTCCATGTCTTATACTTAAATACCATTGTCACTCCTAACTGGTCTTCTCTCAACACAACTCACCTCTCACTTCAGCTCAACAACATCGACATTGCTAAGCGTATTAAGTACTGCAACAAAACCAAGCTCATGCCTACTAAACACGTTACCATTACTGACATATAAGAGCTTCATTTCGTAACCACTTTATAAGATGGAAAATAATATATTGCATATAACTTTGAGAAATCCATAACTATATTAATATTCCCATAGTTATTAATCGAATAAAATATTTGTCCTATACTATCGTTACCAACAATGACTAGGTAGGGTTGGTTAGGTTGAGGCCATAGAATTGTTTTATTTAGTATATAGCCTATTGCAAAGAAGGGGGTTCCAATCCTCGCATCAACTATTACATACGTACCCTGAAGCAATAGTGGTGCTATTACCCAGGATACCTTCCAGGAATAGTTATCAGCCCAGCCTATGGCCGTTACAAATGTGTTTGCTGAATGCGTTGGATCCTGCACTCCATAAATTCCTATTAATGCCATGATTAATATCGCTATTGCCGTGGTTACTAACCTATCCTGGAATCTCTTGACAAGGAATCGCGCCGTTAATGGCAGGAGGAGTAGATAGAGCCAATAGAAGTATCTCCCACCTAGATCTGTTGATTGTCTAGCCAAGAAGTTAATTGCAGTCAATATGGCACCTAGTAATCCAAGTATTACTAAGTTATTATTTAATTCTTCTATCCTATTCTTTGTAATTAGTATTCTAATTATTATATATGTGAGTACTGAGATTGTAATAGCAGGCAGTAATGCCCACGATATTAAGTACTGAGATAGCGACGATCCATACCAGGGCTTCGATGCTGTAGAGTAAGGGCTTGATATTCCAGATATAAAGTTTATAAAACTCGCTATAGATGGGGGTATTCCGCTGAAGACCGCGATGCCTGCGTAGGTAAATGCCCAGTAGGTTATGCTGATTAGTACTGTTAATAACAGTACGGGTTTTGCTGTAGCGTTGATGGAGAGAGGTTCTCTCATTAGTATTAGTGGTAGTAGGAATACGATTATGACGAGCGCGTATGTTGCGTGAAATATCGTGCCGCTTATTGCCAGTATTGACGTTATTACGTATATGGCCGCCTTATTATCCGCGGGAACTCTAAGTAACACGGCTAGGGCCAGTAAAGCAAGTACGATCGAGACCCCTTGTGCAACTATCTGCGTTAGAGATAGTGGTGGCGTGATCGAGAATAACAGAAGCGATAAGTAAGCAGCCTTATTGCTTCCCGTTAATTTTCGAATAATCTCGTAGATGCTTAGTACGTAGACCATATAGATACTGTACTTAAGCGTTAAATAATATATTGGTATATCCTTTAGTGAGGCTCCCATCATTGATGTAAGTATTAGTGTTAGTGCAGGTTCTGCGTCGAAGAATTGGTAATAGTCATTCTCTGGGTATTTAAGGGGTATCCACCTACCGTCCTGCGCGATAGTTGTTGCGAAACCTGCCGTAAACCTAACATCGTCGCCAAGAGGGTAGGAGTTGTATAGCATGACTACGGTATACGGCACTAAAATCAGCATAAGCACCAGTAAGAGCGTTAACTTATTGGCGCCGCCCTTCATAACAAACCACATAGTTAACGCCATAAATACAGCATTAAGATATGGAAATAATCCCTTTAATCCAATAGCAATTATTGCTGATGTAAATATTATGTAAATAAGCGTAATTAATAATAAGCTCTTATTATTCCAATTGAGGAGCGGTTTTACACGAATATCTTTTTCTATGCTTGATATTAGAATTATGATTAACCAAATAACGTAGAGTATTATGGCATACCTAACTATAGATTGATTAAGCAATGTATTGATAAGCCCTAATAGGGACATATTGTATCTATTAATTTACTTCTTATTTTAATCCTTGTCACCATCTTTCAATTGTATTCAATTTTGGCTCTTTTACCTTCATAGCTATAATAATGATTGATTGTCTCAGGCTTGGCTTCAACTTAATCAGTGGGTATGCTAGGGTCCTTAGGATATTAGCCTTTGATGGTCTTTTGATCGTGATTCTTACGAGGTCTTTGTAGCCATTCACCCCTAGGTAATCCTCCTGGTCGGCATCTATGTACGTTAAATCATTTATGTATGAGTAATACGGCTCAACCACGTCGAATCCGGCTCCCTTAATTAGCTCTAGGACCTCCTCCATTGTGTACTCCCTAACATGGCGCCTATAGATTGGTTGCTTACCAAGGAGCAACTTCAGTCTCCTGAAGAGCGAGGCTATGTTCGGTGTCGTTAGTATTAAATACCCCTTTATTTTCAGGGCACGATTCATCTTCTCCAGAACTGAAGGTACGTAGTAATAGTGCAGGTGCTCCAAAACCTCCGTGAAGACTGCACAATCGACATCGGTAGCCTTCAACTCATCCCTCTCAAGATCGCACTTAACGACATCTACACCGCAGCTCTCTGCAATGCTGAGGTATGGTTCTGACTCCGCATCAATCGCCACAACGTTATATCCCATCCTCTTAAGTGCACATGACATTATGAGATTATTACAAGCTTAACCTCATAGCCGCGTCTCCTCAGCATTTTAATGGCCTCGATACTTACCTGAGGATTTTTGACAGGCCTTATGCCTATGTGCACTACTACGTCCTCTCTCTCACCTGGGTTCGCTGGTTTGTACAGATCGAGTTTCATGGGTAGCGGCACTACTCTGCAGTCCACGCCGAGGTTGCTCTCGACTTCGCTCCTTAGCTTATTGCTGACGCAGACTACGGCATCGTATCTCCTATACAGTAGCTTCGCCGCCCAGCGGTAAAGTTTGCCAGCTGTGAATACTCCGTGGTTAACAATGATCTTTGGGCTAAACCGGAGTGGAATAACCCCATTGACTATGGCTACCTCTACTCCTTTCTTGCGTAATAACCTAGAGCCCTTCCACCGCCAATTCCACACTATACTTAACCACGAACTATCGCACCTATGTTTAAGTGTGTATATTGGTATTTCGAGGTCTAGTCCGTGAGCCTCCCTAAACCAATTCGATAGCTCCCTATCCTCGGTATCGTCGTGGCATAGGCTGACGATGAGTGGTTCATGCCCTAGCTTAGCGAGTCCTTCGGCCATCAAGGCTATGAACTTATTTACGCCGTCAAAGCCCGTTATACTAACCCTCCTAATCAACGCAATACGCATCTTTTCTAATCTTAGAGGATTTCACTGATTAGGTTTTTTGCTGTTAGTTTTACGGCTTCTTTTGAGTTTAGTTGGGGTTTGAATCCTAATTGTTTTATTTTATCTATCTTCAATGCTATTTTCTTGACGTCTCCGGGCCAGCCTACGCCGTGTAGGACGGGCTTGTAGGTCTTCTTGACGTTTGTCAGCCCCATGGCCTCTATTACCTGGTCCGCCACTTCGTCTACGGTTATCCAGTCTTCCGCGGCGACGTTGTAGGCGGCGTAGGCGTCGGCGGCTTTCCTCCAGGCCAGGAGGGTGGCCTCCACGGCGTCGTCAATGTAGATGTAGCTCCTGACCTGCTTGCCGTCGCCGAGGATCTCCAGCTCGTGGGGGTTTTTCTTGAGCTTGTTTATGAGGTCCCAGATTACGCCGTGTCT
>OFEJ01000365.1_pt1 | contig 14250 bp, 17 predicted proteins | sample 1521051 | NCBI WGS metagenome assembly OFEJ01 (sample SAMN06268701, study PRJEB24108) | sediment metagenome | isolation source: Joseph's Coat, Yellowstone National Park, Wyoming, USA | place: USA:Joseph's Coat, Yellowstone National Park, Wyoming, USA | reverse complement strand
AAGATATTGAGTGGCTATAGAGGCAAAAAGTATAATCTTGAAGCATTAAAAAAATTGATAATAAAAGTTGCAGAGCTTTTTGAAAAAGAGAGTATAAAAGAGATTGATTTGAATCCAGTTTTTTTGGATGAAAAAGAAGCCAAAATTGTTGATTGGAAGTTTTATAGGTGAGAAAATATGATGGAAAAATTTTTCTATCCTAAAAGTGTTGCAGTAATAGGAGCTAGCCACGAAGAGAGAAAAATAGGTCATGTTGTTTTTAAGAACCTATTAGAAAAATTCAAAGGAAAAGTTTATCCAATAAATCCGAAAACTGAACCAATTCTTGGACAAAAAGTTTATCCTTCTGTCTTAGCTGTTGAAGAAAAAATCGATTTGGCAATTATTACTGTTAATGCTCTAATCGTTCCAAAAGTTTTAGAAGAGTGTGGCAAAAAAGGAATAAAAAATGTTGTTATAATTTCTTCTGGTTTTTCAGAAACTGGAAGCTTGGAAGGCAAAAAAGCTGAAGAAAAAATCAAAGAAATAGCAAAAACATATGGAATTAGAATCATCGGACCAAATACAATAGGAATATTCAATTCAGAAAATGGGTTGGATGCAACTTTCTTCCTCGAGAAAGATGTAAGAAAGCCGAGTAAAGGAAATGTTTCTTTATTTTCACAATCAGGAACTGTTGGTATATTATCTTTGGATATATTGACAAAAGAAGCAATAGGCATTGCAAAATTAGTTTCTTACGGAAATGCTGCAGATATCAATGAATCAGATTTAATTGAATATTTTTCACAAGACGAAAAAACAAAAGTTATTGCTGGCTTTATAGAAAGTGTTAGAAATGGGAAGAAGTTTTTGGAAGTTTTAAAGAAAAACAAAAAGCCAATAGTTTTGTTGAAAGGTGGAAAAACGAGTTTTGGGGCTAGAGCTACTTCTTCTCATACCTCAAGCTTAGCTGGAGACTACAAAGTTTATTCGAATATTTTCAAACAATTTAATGTCATAGAAGCAGAAACTTGGGATGATTTGATTGACTATCTAAAAATATTGTCGATTGGTAAAAAAGCGAATGGAAAGAGATTGGCTATAATTACCAATGCTGGAGGCTTTGGAGTTTTGGCTTCTGACTTTGCATACAAGATTGGATTAGAATTACCAGAGCCTAGCGAAAAACTGAAAGAAGAATTAAAGAAATACTTGCCATTTTATGCAAGCGTAAGAAATCCAATAGACATAACAGCTGATGCTGATGTTGAAAGATACAAGAATGTATTAAAGGTTGTCGATGAAAGCAAAGAGTTTGATTTATTGCTTGTAATAATTTTGATACAAACACCTATGCTAGATGAGAAGTTATTTGAAGTTTTGAATGAAATCAAAAAACCTTTTGCTGTTTGCATGAGTGGGAGCAAAGCGGATGAAATAAGAAAGAAAATTGATAAATCAATACCAATATACGATTCACCAGAAAGAGCGGTAAAGGCGCTTAAAATATTGACAGAGTTAAAATCTTAAACGTTGAAAATAAAAATAATATATGGCAATAATAACTCTTGCAGAATTAACACCTTTAGCATTTTGCATTCAAACAGATGACCTTTTTGACTTCAAGATGTTTCAGTCGAGCTTTGGCGATCATATAGTTTTGAGAGAGAGAAATCCAGAATTAAGTGAATTCATAGTCCAATCAAAAAGAGAGCTAAACTCAACAATACAACAAACAAAGTTTTTAGAAGGTTATAAGCTAGTTATAGTTAGGAATCTTGACAAAATAATGTCTCTTGTTGAATCTAGGTATTCCAGCATTGATAAGGCAGCAGTTGATAGAATATTGACAGCATGCAGACAATTAATAAAGAAAGTTTTAGTTGCAGAGAGTTTTCAAAAAATTCAGGAATTAGAACCAACATTCAAGAAAGAAGTTTTGCTCAGAGTATATTCCCTATTCACTCAAACTCTAAAGTGAAGTTTTACAATATAGTACCTAAAATTTGGATTTTTTTACTCATAAATGTTTTCAACGAAAAAATATTATAAAGCTGCTAAAACTCCAAACCGATGAAGAGTGATGGGCGAATTGAGTTAATGATTAATTGGCTGGCTCAGAGGGGAGAAACATAAGTAGCTTTAACTTCCTTGTTAAAAACTTCTATTTTAGAATAATTTCCTTTCCAATCTACCTCAATAACACCAACTTGTTTTGGAAGTAAGACACTTATATTGCTTAGAACTTTCGCATCTTTCCCATCTATTCTGACATTTAAATCTCCGAGCGGTAATAATCCGTTATTCTTAACCACAATTATTAGAGTTTCTTTCGATTGAGTTGCCGCAACTATTTCAATATTGTAAAAAATGCTTTTCACTTTATCTATTGGAGTCTTTAGGAAATTGCCAATAGGCTGCAGACTTGGAGCTAAAGACTGAATTGAAGAGGAGAAAAGATAGTAAATTAGAAAAGCGAGAAAAATTAGAAAAATTCCCTTTAAAATATTTCCAACTGCCTTAATTAAAATGAATATCAAAACTCCTACAATCAGAATTCCTAGAATTGTTTCTATCATTTTTGTATTTGCCTAGAAACTATTAATTTCTTTTAATCCATATTCTTTTGCAAATCTTTCAATGACTCTTTCTTCTTTATCAAACGGAATATCATCAATTACTCTCGCCTTATACTTTCTCAAGTAGCACGCAACATCTAAAGAAACGCTTCTAGTAATAACATATATCTTACTTGCGTCTTTGTTAGATTCAATAATTTCTTTCAGTTCGGAAATAGAAGGATCTCCCAGCTCTTTTCCAGCAATTACCAAATATATTTCGTTTCCCCTTATAAACTTGCGATAAGACACCATGTAATTTTTATCGATATAAAAATATTTAAAATTATCTGGACCCGTAGCTCAGCTTGGATAGAGCACCTGCCTCCTAAGCAGGGGGTCGCGGGTTCAAATCCCGCCGGGTCCGATTTTTAAATAACTCTAAATGAGCTTTTTATTTTCTCATTTCTCAATTCTATTTATCAAAGGGTCCGTAGTCTAGCGGTTAGGACGCCACCCTGACGCGGTGGAGATCCCGGTTCGACTCCGGGCGGACCCAAAAATTTAATTCTTGATACAATTTCTCTTATGGAAGATGTTGAAAAAGAATTAGAAAAATTATCATTACAAATAAAAAGTTGCGATAAATGTCCTTTACATAAAAGCAGAAAAAATGCTGTTCCTGGTGAAGGAAATTGGAAAAGCAAAATAATGTTTATTGGAGAAGCTCCAGGTTTTAATGAAGATGAGCAAGGAAGACCTTTTGTTGGAAGAGCAGGTAAATTGCTTGAAGAGTTTTTAATTTCTATTGGAAAAAAGAGAGAAGAAGTTTTCATAACTAATGTTGTCAAATGCAGACCTCCTAACAATAGACAGCCCGAAGAAGAGGAAATAAAAATTTGCACGTCTTTATACTTAGATAAGCAAATAGAATTGATTAAACCCAAATTGATAGTTTGTCTTGGCAATGTTTCTGCTAACTACATTTTCAAAAAGTTTGGACTAAAGTTTGAAAGCATGAATAAACAACATGGAAAGATTTTTTCAGCTTCCAATCTTTTCCTTCAAACAAAAATAATAGCAACTTATCATCCAGCAGCAATTTTAAGAAATCAAAATTTAATGCCAGTGGCAAAAGCTGACTGGGAAATTATAAAAGAAGTCATTGACAGCTTGACATAAGATTGATGCAACATTGTTATAGCTTTGCTCTGAGACTAACATACTATTGCTATACGATATTTTTAAGCTTGATATTTCACACTTGTGAAATAAAAAGATTGCCATATTTTAGTTATAAGATTGTTTTAAGTTTTTTATTTTCAAAAGCGACAATAAGAAAAACTAAAATCTATGGATAAAGCCAGCCTTCTCTCAGCCTTGGGAAAGGTAAAGTATCTCTTATGTGCTCTAGCTTGCAAACCCACATTAACAATCTTTCTGTTCCCAAACCCATTCCGCTATGCGGAACTGAGCCAAATCTTCTCAAATCTAAATACCATTCATAAGCAGAAATCTCTTCATCTCCAATTTTAACTTTAAGTTTATCCAAGTTCCACTCTTTAATTTTCTTCTCCAAAACATCAAACCTCCATTCTCTTTCTGAACCACCAACAATTTCTCCATAGCCTTCTGGTGCTAACAAATCAAAGTTCTTTACAACATTTTCATCTTTATCAAACATGTAAAACGCTTTCAACTTTCTCGGATATTCTATAACAAAAATTGGAGTGTCAAACTGTAAAGTTAAAACTCTTTCTTCATCAGCACCCAAATCGCTTCCATACTCAACATTCACTCCTTTCGACTTCAAAATATCAATTGCCTGTTTGTAAGTTATAACCTTCCATGGTTTTTCGATCATCGCCTTTAATTCTTCAACATTTCTACCAGTTTTTTCTTTTATTATTTGAAACTCTTCTTTTCTCTCTTCAATAGTTTTTCCAATAGCATACTTTAAAGACTCTTCAACTGCTTTAATTAAATCTTCCATTGTATACCAAGCAGCTTCAATTTCAAAATGCCAATATTCATGCAAATGTCTTCTTGTTCTAGATTTCTCTGCTCTAAAGCTTGGAGTTAAAGAAAAAACTTTCCCTAAAGAAAAAATCAAAGCCTCTAGATATAGCTGAGCAGATTGAGATAAGTATGCTTTTTGGTCAAAATACTTCACTTCAAATAAAGTTGTTGTTTCTTCGCATGCATTTCCAACTAGAATTGGTGGAAATACTTCAAACCACCCATCTTTTACATACCACTCTCTCAAATTCTTTAGCAAAGAGTGCTTAATTTTTTGAGCTGCCGAAAACCATCTTGATCTTATCCACAAATGTCTGTATTTTTGAATAGTGTCTGGCTCTTCTTTACCTCTCAAAGGGAATGGTTTTCCATAATCAAAAACTTCAATTTCTTTAGCTTCAACTTCATAGCCACCAGGAGCTCTTTTATCTTCATGAACTATTCCTTTTACTGCTAAAGACCCTTCTATTTGAATTGGTTGTATTTTCTCAACGAGCTTAGGATCTTTAATAACGACTTGAACTATGCCATTGGCATCTCTGACAACAAGAAAAATCTTGTCTCCAATTATTCTTCTTCTATAAACCCATCCTCTAAAATAAACTTCTTTTTCAACGTTTTCCTTTGAAAAGATATCTCTTATCTCTATTGGCTTCATAGAATACTCACCCCTATGAAAATCATAAAAGATAAAGTTTTAGTTATTTTGTCGACCACTTGCCATTAGATTTTTTGAAATTTTAGATTTAAATGCTTTTTTCAAACTTAAATAGCCTATACAAAATTTTTATATGAACTGGAAAATTGTAGGTATAGTAGTAGTAATTTTGATTATTTTATCCTTGCCAATAATATTTCATCTGAACTCTCAAAAGAATGAAAAAGATCTAGCAATAAAAAAATGTGTAGAGGCTTGTAGATTAGCTATGATTAATGGTAAAGATTTATCAAATGGTCCTTGCTTGCTAGATCCGATACCAGACTTGAATGATTGGGTTTGTGATGTTGCCCATAATCCTAGGCAAGATATTGATAATTTAACAGAAAATCAATGCTCCTCTTATATAAAAGGAAAAGCATCTCATTTTGTTGAAGTAGACCCATCTTGTAATTTTATTAAAGCCTATTAGCCATAGCTTCTCCAAGTGTAACCACATTTCTTGCATCTGTAAAAAGTTGTTGGGGGTTCATCAGAACTTCTAGTTTGTTGAACCCACCAATATGCTTCATCATTTCCACACTTTGGACAAGTAATTTTTGTTACTGGCAATTGGTCTAATTCTTGCCCTTTCCCAAAAACAACAACTTTTTTATTCTCATCTTTAATTATCTTTTCTCCTAAAATCATCTTTTGTTTTTTAGCCTCTTCCTTATATCCACATTTTGGACAAACAAAATACTTTTTACCTTTTATTTCTTCTATTCTCATCAATGTTCCACATTTTGGACAAAATTTCATATACCCACCATCCTCACAAACGCTACTTTAATTAATCCTATATAGGGAACTGTATATAAAACTTTTCCATGTATTTGTTCTTTATAAATTTTATACTCATACGGCAATTGTCCAGCATTATGATCTCCTTTTGTTTGATAGCTGCCATCTTCGTTTATTGCAACTATTCTGTGTATTATTGGGTATTTTGAATTTTGGGGGGAAAAAACTATTATATCACCAACTTTATAATTTACGCTACCGCCAACAACTGCAACGTCTCCAACATTCAATCCGTCTTTAAATGGAAAGTTCATGAATTCCTCTTTAGAAATTCCAAAATTTAAATATGTTTTGCCACAGTATTTCCAATATTCATCAAAATTGTTTTCGAATCTATCAACAAAAGAACCGCAGATAAAACCGTTTTCTGGTTGATGAGACATCGATCCGCTAACAACAACTACTAAAGGCAAATCTGTTTTAAGCAAAAAACCCAATAAAAAATTTGTTGTATAAGCCAAAATTATTCCTAGTAATGCATAAGTAATCCAGCCTATCCATCCTTCTGTTGCAATTTTCCAATATTTTTTAATCTTTTCAAGCATGTCCTTCACTTTCACCTTTAACAACTCCACTCGCTATAATATGAGCAACTCTCAAAGGCTCTGGTATTTGAGCATGTCTAGTTGAGATTAATATTATCTCTTCTGCCTCTTCTTTGTCTATTCCAATGTTTTGATAGTATATTGAAAATTTTTCTAATTTTATTTGATTTATTTTACCAGCATTTAATATCATTTTCCATCTTTTTTCGAAATCATCAAAATTTTTTTCTAAAGCAATTCTTATGCTATTCAAATCTGGAGCTTTCCTGTTTATTACTATTATTGGAATTTTTACTTCTGAGTAAAGCTTTTTTATATCGACGATGTTAAATCCTCCTAAAGTTATTCCATCTAACATTATAACTTTCAGTTGTTGCTTATGCTTACTTGAATTTATCATTTTAGAGAGTTTTTCAGTCGCATCTAAACCATCTACAGCAACATAAGTTCTTAAAACACCATCTAAAAATTCTCCCCCTCTGAATATTACTCCTATAACAATAACTTCTTTATCATTCCTTGTAAATGGACCATCATCTATTCCAAGAATTCTAATCTCTTCTTTAATCATGATTACGAAAATTTGCGACTCGATATTTAAATATTTATGGATAAATTGCATGGATTATTTTTTCTCTAAAAGACTATGAACTTGATTTGGATTTGATTTTAGGGTAAATACATTAACAAAGTTAATCCCTAATTTTTTTGCAACAATTTCGTCTTCTTCTGAATCTCCAACATATACAACTTCTCCCCTCTTTTTCAACTTCTTCAGAAAACTTCCTTTTTTCTTTATGTATTCTTTACCGTCAATAACAACTATTCTATTTGAAGGAATCTGAATAGAAAGAAATTGAAGAAGTAGTTTTGCTTGAGGATTTGCTGTAAGTATGTAAATCTCTTTGGGCTCAAATATTTTTTCTAATTTTCTAATTAACTTCCATGCTGCTAAACTTTTCTTCTTAATTTCCTCTTTATTTTTTTTAATCTCTTCTTTATATTCTGCAAGAAACATAGAATAGTAAAAAGGTATGCACTTTACACATTCGACATAAGTCTTATATTGAGAATCAAAAAACTTCAATTCCTCTGGAATTGTTAGTCCACAAGTTTCTAATTTTTTTATTGCTCTCATATGAGCCTTAACATAATATTCAAATCCATCATATAATGTTCCATCTAGATCCATTACAAGAATAACACTTTTCTCACTCATCATTAACATCACCAAAAATTATATTTTGGTTTATTTTCGAGAGACTCCCTGTTAGATTAGGCATAGTGGAATAAATGATGTTTTCTTCTTCTCGGAAATTGTATAAATCTCTCTCAATTTCATTTAATATCCTTCTAACGTCAATAAATTTTACACTACTTATTACAGAAATTAGTACATCTTCAAATGTATCACCGATGTACACCACATATACTTCTCCTTTTTCTCTCTTTCTCTCTTCTCTCAAATTTCTAATTGCTTTAGATTTATTACTTATGTAGTTTTCTCCATCTACAATAATCACTTTCATATCATAATATCCTAATGCATTCAACATAACTTCTGCAGCAAAATTTGCCGTAACCACAACTTTTTCATCTGGTTTGCATCTTTCATCGACAAAATTTAAAATTGCATCCATTCTCTTCTTTTCTTTTCTAATAGATTTGTCCGACTTAATAATATCCTCAACATACATGAGATAGTAGGAAAATATCTCTGGATATTCTCTTCTTAGTTTATTAAGATTCGAATAGGAATATTGCCTAAACTCACTAGGAAATACTACTCCGAATTTTTCTTCACCTTTCGAAATTGCATATTCAAAAGATTTCTCACTTATCTTTCTACTAATCGAAGAATTAATCAAGACGCCGTCATAATCAATTGCTACTATTTTATACAGTCTATTTACTAGATTGTCAAATTGTCTATACATAATCACACCTATAAAATGTATCCAAAGTAATTCAGGAAAAATTCAATATTTTGGTCCCCATTTAAGAGATTAAGATTAGGGTCATCCCTCAGAGCCCCAAAGCCAATATAAGGATAATAAAAGCTAATAAAGAAATAACAAACTCAACCATGCTATTTACAAACGGGGTCCTGTAGTTCATTATTTTAATTTTTAATAGAAGATTTTTAAAGCTTTATCATGTTTTTTAAATTAAAAATACGATCTTATCTAACAAAAACAAAAAAACTAAAGCTTTTTAAACTCGGGTATAATACTAAACATCATGGCAAAAGAGTTTAGATGGAAAGGACTAACTGTAGAAGAATTGAAAAAGCTTTCTCTAGAACAATTTATGAAGCTTGCTCCGGCAAGAATAAGAAGAACTTTAAAAAGAGGTCTTACTGAAGAGCAAAAAAAACTATTGGAAAAAATAAGAAAAAATCCTAACAAATTCCATAAAACTCACTTAAGAGATATGGTTATATTGCCAGAAATGATTGGGGCTAAAATAGGAGTTTATGTTGGCGGTTCTAAGCAAGGTGATAAAAGCGGAAAATGGCAAGCAATAACGATAACTCCAGAAATGGTCGGTAGAAGACTTGGAGAATTTGCAATTCCAATAAAAAGAGTTCAACACTCTGCGCCAGGAATTGGTGCTTCAAGAGGATCGAAGCACATTGCTACAAAGTAAATTTTTTAACAAATATATTTTCCTACTTCTTTTGCCAATGTTTCGTTTATGTAAATTGGAGCTTTTGTTCTTAATGCGATAGCGGTAGCATCACTTGGTCTTATATCTAGAGCTAAAACTTTATCTTTTTGCTGAACGATTAACTGACCTATAAAAGTATTGTCTCTCATTTCTGTGATTTTTACCGCTAAGACTTTTATCCTAAGATTCCTGAAAATATCATTAATTACATCGTAAACAGTAGGTCTGAAATCTACTTTTCCTTCTATTGCTTTATCAATTGCATTTGCCACGCAAGCATCTGTAGTTGCCTCTATTAAATAACATCCAGCTTTCAAACTGACTTGTGCTTTATCTATCAAAATTGCATCAACGCTAACATTTGCTGGGATGAAGCCTTCTAATGGTATTTGAGCAATTGGATATTCATGAGAAGAATCATTTTCTTGTGTCAAATTTAAGCTTTCTTGAATTTTACTTGGAGAATTTAAAAAGCTAAAAAGCGATAAATTGGTGTTTGAAGTTAGAACAAGCAAAATTGCAACTAACAAAATCATAAGAAACGCTGCTTTCTCGCTCATTTTTAAATCTTTTGTTATCAACTTAAATGTTTTAGCCTGTTAAACTATTTTGTTAACAATTAGTGGTTAACAAAAGTGTTTACTAAAATGTATATGTTGTTGCACCAAAAAACTTTTATTTTATATAGTGAAGTGTCATTAGCTGTTGGGGTCAGAGAAATCGTTCGTTGGGGTCCTTACGTTTGGGGTCCGAATCGAGTTGAATCGATTTGAATCATCCAGCGTAAAGTAGCTTTCTAAGTAGAGATCGAAAACCTAATTTAAAAGGTTTTCGATCTTTGAAAATATATGATGTAAAAAATAGGTTGATGATATGGATTCAATCGTTGCAAATGCCTTGAAAAGAAATTTAGGAAGTGCTGATGAAAAAATTGGAAGATTTAGAATAGAATCTACAAGCGGCGCCACATTTAGCAATGTAGATTACTTCAAATTGGCTGAACAACAATTTGGAATTCAAGTTAAAAAGGCAAAAATAGTTGTTGTTGGTTGTGGAGGCGCTGGTTCTAATAGTGTTACAAGATTGACTGAAATGGGAATTCAGGGCGCATACACTGTTGCTTTAAACACAGATGCCAAAGCTTTGGCTGTTGCAAAAGCTGATAAAAAGATTTTGATTGGAAAAGAATTAACAAAAGGTTTAGGTTGTGGGGGTTATCCCGAGGTAGGTAGAAAAGCTGCAGAAGAATCTAGAAACGAAATTAAAGAAGCTATAGAAGGGGCAGATTTAGTATTTGCAATAGCTGGTCTAGGAAAGGGAACAGGTACTGGAAGCATTCCAGTAGTTGCTGAAATAGCAAAATCTATGGGAGCTCTAGTAATTGCTGTAGTAACAATGCCGTTCAAGATAGAAGGAGCAAGAATATCAAAAGCAGAAGATGGATTGGCAACATTAAGACAATATGCAGATACAGTAATTGTAATTGAAAACGACAAGCTATTGAAATATGCTGGCAATTTAACAATTCAACAAGCATTTGCCGTTGCAGACGAATTAATAGCAAGCATGGTAAAAGGAATAACTGAAACAATAACATTACCAAGCTTGGTAAACCTAGATTATGCAGACGTAAGAGCTGTTATGTCTACAGGAGGAGGAGTAGCAGCAATTGGTTTCGGAGAGAGCAATTCTTCAGACAGAGCAAAAGACGCCGTAATGAAAGCATTGCAAAATCCATTGCTAGAAGTTGATTACACTGGTGCAGCAGGTGCTCTAGTTCACATAACAGGTGGGCCAGATTTGACATTAGAAGAAGTTAACTTGATTGGAGAAACAGTTGCTCAAAGTTTAGATCCATCAGCAATAGTATATTGGGGTGCTAGAATATTGCCAGAGTTTGAAGGAAAAGTTCAAGTAATAACAATAATAACTGGAGTGAAATCACCGTACATTCTAGGAAGCGTTCAGAGAGAAATGCCAGTAATAAGAGAAACTAACCCATTGCTAGGAATAGACATCATAAAGTAAGCCCCTTTCTTTCCCCCTTCTTCACTTTGTAAAAAAGGTGAGGAAGTTGGAAGAGAAAGTTGACGAAATCTGGGATCCGCTAGAAGACGATGAGTATTTCGCTGACGACATTTTTTAAATTTTTTATTTTTCCAAAAATTTTTTCCTTTTTAAATTTTCTTCCAAATAACACCTTCTTTTGTATCTTCTAACAAAATTCCATACTCATTCTTCAACTTCTCTCTAATTTTATCTGCTTCTTCAAATTTTCCCTCTTTTCTCAACTTCTCTCTTTCTTCAATTAGTTTTTTAACTTCTTCTGGCAATTCTTCTTCTTTTAAGAATTCATCCAGTTTTAAACCAAGAACTTTATCAAAAAATAGCATAAGCTCTATAGCTCTTTCTGCATCTTTTTTAGTTAACATTTTCTCAGCAACTAGTTTGTTTGTTTCGTTTATGAAGTTGAACATAGCGGCTAGAGCTTTTGGCATATTGAAATCATCAGCTAGAGCTTTCAAGAAATCTTTTCTGGTTTGACTTAAAATTTTAGTAAATTCTTTTGAATGTTTTCCTTCTTTTACATTTTTCAAAGCGTGCAAAAAGTTTCTAATTCTTTCAACGCTACTTTTAGCTGCATTCAATGCTTCAAAAGTAAAGTTTTGCTCATCTCTGTAATGAGCTGAAATAAACAGAAATCTAATCTCTCTCCAAGAATATCCCTTAGCGAGCAAATCTTTTAAAGTATAATAATTCCCTAAACTCTTGCTCATTTTTTGCCCATTAACAAGCAAGAAATTGCAGTGAATCCAATAGTTCACAAATTTTTTGCCAGTTGCTGCCTCGCTTTGAGCTATTTCATTTGTGTGATGAATTGGAATATGGTCGATTCCACCAGCATGAATATCAAATGTTTCTCCCAAATACTTCATGCTCATAGCAGAACATTCTATATGCCAACCCGGAAACCCAACAAAATTGAATTTAACTCTATACTTATCTCCTTCCTCTTTAACTTCAAGAATTTTTATGTTCGGGTTTTCTTTTGACCATTTCAAAACATTTTCATATTCTTCTTTCGTTAAAACCCACTCTGTTATATAATCCCATTCCATATGCCTCTTTTTATCAGCTGGGGAGAACTTCCAAAGCGCGAAATCTGTTATATTTCTTTTTCCCTCTACTGGCTCTACTCTCGCTCCTTCCATTAAGTACTTATTCAATTTTTTGAAAGACATCCCAGTTAATTTTCCATAATCTTTGAATTTTGAAGTATCGTAGTAAATTCCATCTTTCAAAATGTAAGCATAGCCTTTTTCTTTAAGCTTTTCTACTAGCTCTTGCATTTCTTTTATGTGTTGGGTGGCTTTTGGAATTATATGAGCTTTTTGTATGTTTAAAGTTTCAATGTCTTTGAAAAATTCTTGAGTGAAAAATTCGGCAATTTCCCAAGCGGTTTTTTGTTTTTCTTTTGCAGCCTTTTCAATTTTATCTTCTCCTGTATCGGCTTGACTTGTCAAGTGACCAACATCAGTTATATTCATGACATGAGTGACCTTATGGCCAAAAAGTTCAAAAGTTCTCCTTATGACATCTTCATTCACATAAGTCCTCAGATTTCCGATATGAGCGTAATCATAAACAGTTGGACCACAAGTATACATTCTAACTTCTTTATCGTTTATTGGTTTGAAAACTTGTTTTTTTCTTGTTAGCGTGTTAAATATTTTTATCTTCATGAATTCACCTCCTCAGCAAATAGAAAACTAAATAGAAAAGAGATAAGAACTAGCTTAACAAAGATGACCAACCATTTTTCTAATAGTTAGTTCACATTTAAAAGCTTTTTGTAGATAAGGGAAATTCTAAAATGAAGGAAGCAATTCTATACAAAAAATTAAACGGAAAAGTTCAATGTACAGCTTGTAGAAGGAGATGTGTTTTGGAAGAAGGTCAAATAGGTTTTTGTGGTGTAAGAAAAAATATTAAAGGAAAATTGAGGCTTTTAGTTCATTCCTTACCAAATGCTGTAAACGTAGATCCAATAGAGAAAAAACCATTATTTCATTTTTTGCCAGGAACTTTAGCTTTTTCAATTGGAACTCAGGGGTGCAATTTCGCTTGCCAGTTTTGTCAGAATTATGATTTGAGTCAAAGAAGAGAAATAATTGGAGTTAGATTAACTCCAACGCAAGCTGTGAAAATGGCTTTAGATTATGGATGCAAATCAATCAGCTATACTTACAATGAGCCAACAATTTTTATAGAGTATGCCTATGATATTGGCAAACTCGCTAGGAAAAAAGGGTTAGCAAACACTTTTGTTACTAATGGTTATGAGACTGAAGAGTCTGTTGAGCTAATGGAGGAATTTGTTGATGCAGTTACAGTAGATTTTAAAGGAAATGGAAATCCTCAATTTTACTTGAAATATATGGGCGTTCCCAAAGAAGAAGAGATTTATCAAACTTTGCTAATGATGAAAGAAGCTGGATTTCATATTGAAATAACAGATTTAGTAGTTCCAAAAATTGGTGATAGCTTAGAAGATGCCAAAAAACTTGTTAGGTGGATTGTAGAAAATTTAGGAGAAGAAACTCCAATTCACTTTTTAAGATTCTTCCCACACTATTTACTTAGCAATTTGCCACCAACTCCAGTTGAAACTTTAGAAAAACATACAAAAATAGCAAAAGAAGAAGGCATGAAGTTTGTTTACATAGGAAATGTTCCTGGTCATCCGTTAGAGCATACTTATTGTCCTAAATGTGGAAAACCTGTAATTGAAAGATATGGTATAGAAATTGTTGGTTGGCATTTGGATGAAAATTTCAGATGCAAATACTGTGGATACAAGATTCCAATAAAAGGAGAGAACTTTCTAAAAGAGAAACTTGAGAATTTAAAGAAAGAAAGCCAAAATAGAGAATGAGGAAATTAGAAGAAATATTTTTGGCTCTCGCATTTCTTT
>OFEJ01000364.1_pt1 | contig 14256 bp, 31 predicted proteins | sample 1521051 | NCBI WGS metagenome assembly OFEJ01 (sample SAMN06268701, study PRJEB24108) | sediment metagenome | isolation source: Joseph's Coat, Yellowstone National Park, Wyoming, USA | place: USA:Joseph's Coat, Yellowstone National Park, Wyoming, USA | reverse complement strand
AAAACTCGAGCGCTGCAGCGCTTAGAGGCTTTTCGTGGTTTTGGCGATGAGCCTCTCCCTGGCTTGATTAGTGGTTTTTTGTTGTGTGAGGCTGGTCTCTCTGGCCTTGTTTTTTGTGTTTTTTGTCGGTGAGCCTCTCACGACATATAATATTGGGTATTATGCGCCGTGTGGTTAATCACCTTCTCAATTGATTGAGAAGCAAGTCAATCGATGGATAAGCAGTCAGTGGTAGGGGCAATCATCACACGCCCTGGCTGATCAGCATGATGACTTTTCACCACCTGGCTAGTCTCACGTGGCTAGGCTAATAAGCAATACCCACCAACGACCTGGCTAGGTTCGTGAAACTTTGTTAGGGTCGAGAAACCCGCAAATCGTGAATTTTGTTTAACGAACGAGAATAGATATCTAGTTCCACAGTTAGTTAGAAAGTGTTTATAGTGGGTAGGACCCTCGTTCGAGTTTAACGAACGAGTTAAACAAAGTCCCATGAGGGTCCTTACACGATGTAGGATAGGCATCCTACCACCAGGGTCTCTAGACCCTGCCCGATTACTAAACCGAAAAAGCCGTAGTTAGACCCCATCATAGGGTCTATGATAGGGCTTATTATAGGGTCTATGATAGGGCCTCTAAGGGTCTCTCCAGGGTCTTAAGACCCTAGGCACAGACTAGGCCTTAACTTAGACCCTATGATTAGACCCTATTATAGGGCTAGGCTAGACCCTATGATAGAGTCTCTACTAAACCCTATTATAGACCCTATGATAAGACCCTATTATAGAGTCTATAATAGACCCACAGGGTCTCTAGACCCTAGACCCAGACTAGGTCTTATCTTAGACCTTATCTTAGACCCTATGATGGAGTCTCTACTAACCCCTATCATAGGCCCTATAATAGGGCCTATGACAAGACCCATGACAAGACCCTATAATGGACCCTATAATGGGGTTAGGCTAGACCCTATAATAGGTCTTGAGTTAGGACCTATAATAGACCCTATGATAGGGTATATTATTCGTGGGCGATGAATATGTTGGAAAAAGTCCCGCTTACGTAACAGCTTGGGTGTTGGATCCAGGAACCGTGCGTTGAGTAAGTCACTGTGACGCACCACGACTCACCAAAGACACAGCCTGGCTTTTTCACAACAGCATCCTTGGGCTTGATCACAACCAGTTTCTTGTTACTCACACCACACATACAAGACACAACAAAGAAACACAGAGATAAAAATGTAATGTCTGTAGTGTAGTACTTTCCCTATAATCTCTATGAATATACATAGAGACGCATAGAGAGGTACTTAAAAGCCTCGAGGCTTACGGTAGGTTCGATGGGTAGGGAGAGTTATAGGTTCATATTTGCGGTGGAAGACCAACGTGATTGGCAGGGTATTAAGGGTTGCTTCAGTAACCCATTTTCATGTTTCTTCTGTCATGTGTTGAGGATTTTCGGTGTAAGGAAGGTTCTGGATTTGAACTATGGGAAAGGTACTTTCTACGAGAAATGCCGTGATAGTTTAGAGATTGTTGGTGTAGATATTGTTAAGTGGGATTGGTTGGTTAAGCCTCATAGGTTCATACAGGCTGACATGATTGATGCATTAAATACCATTAATGAGAGGTTTGACGTTGTTGTTTTGGACCCACCATATAATGTTAAACCAACATCACGTGTCATAGAGGAAAGAGAATACCTTTATTTCGGCAATGTGCCTTTTCCTAAGGTTATTAAGGCGATAAAGACAATCAAGGAAAAAGGTGTTGCTAGGTACATTATTCTTAAGTACATGCCTGTGGATAACAGTGAGGAAATAGAGCTACTGAAAATTGCTAGGTATAGGGTAACATGGCGATTTGTTTATTCTAATGTGGTTCGTAATAGTGAGAATAAGGTGGTGCGTAATTACACTGAGTTATTTATTATTTAATAGGTTTTTAGAAACACAGAAACACAGAGAGACACAGAGAGAAACACTTAAAAACCCACTAACTGACGGTTTATGTGGTGGGGAAGGTATGAACTCAAACCCGAACCAGGTCTCACGTGAAAACCAATCCAAACCTCTTTTCGAGATGGGCTTAGATGAGTTGTATGATATGTGGTTTTGGTTAACCGAGTTAGATAAAGCGATAGAGACGTTAAGGAGCGGTTTGTTAAGTAAGGTCTTAGATGAGGAAGACATACGTGGTGCGGTATCCCACATGGTGTATCGCACCGAGTTGGATAGGGCGATCTATATGAGGCAAGAAAACGGTTTACCTAACTGTGTTGATAAGTTTTTAGAGGCGTTGCATGAAAAGGTGGTTTATAGGATAAAGGAGGTTAATAAGGAGATAGAACGAAAAACATCATGAGGTGGTTGTGAATGAACCCAACGGTGGTTAAGAATGAGTTGGTTGAGGCACGAAAAAAGTTAGACGACGTGTATGAGCACGTAAAGAAAGCCATGGCTTATGCCGATTGTGAGACCTATGAAATACTAGAGAATGCAAGGATAAAAATAATACAGGCAATCCTTGACATAGAGGCAGTGATAGAGAGGGTGGAATAAATGAAACTTGAGTGGTTATGCGGTTCAGTGTATAAGGTCTTTGTTGCGTTGCTTGACGGCACCGAGAGAACCGAAACGGAGATATGTAAAATGACGGGTTACAACCATATTGTTGTCAAGACCGCACTGAGGATACTAACGAAGGAAGGTGTTGTGGTGTGTAGGAGGAATAGGTACGCCACTTATTGCAAAGTAAATGAGGAAAGCAGTTTCGTGAAAGCCTTTAGGAAATTCGTTGTTGAGGCGAGTATCGAGTTACCTAGCTTAAAACATGTTGAAATGACGTATAGGACAATAGCAATCAAGTTGGTGGATTATTTAGTAAACAATTGGGACAAATATGTGATTAACATAAGGAACAGAAGCACGATAAAGATATACGCCAGGGAAATCGGTGAGTTGATATGCAGTAAGTGGAGGGTTAGGAGGTGTAATGGTAAGCGTCAATCGTTAGCTACGTTTGTTGGTTGGGTGATTAACGAAGCAATTGAGGAGTTTGGAAAGCGTGGTTTTGAGGCTTGGAGGGACTACGAGGCATACAGAGCCGTGCTTTATGTGAGGAAGAAGTAATGTGGTTTTTCACGTAGGCGTAAAACTTTTAAACTTCTGTGTTTCTCTGTGTTTCCTGGTGGGAGTATGTCCAAAACACAAATAAAGGACGGAGTGAAACCCGTGGAAAACACTCGTGGGGCACCTCAGGGGGCGGGTGCCTCGGTATCCTCAGCCCCCGAAAGCCAGCCCAGTAAGACAATATTGGATATCATAGAGAAGGTGAAACTAAGCAATGAACCAAAGCTGTGGCGTTTAGACACAATGCCGTTGGACGAAAGTGGTAACGACCGTATTGAGTTGTTGATAGGTAGGGTACCGACACGTGATGGTTCACGCACATTCCCAGCCGTGGTTTTGAGGCTTATCCGTGGTGGCAACACCGTTAGGGACTACACCATAAGTGCAACACCAATAAGTTACCTGCTACAATACGTGTTAGAGTTTGCGAACAGTAAGAAGATACACTACCTATATGACTTCACTTCTGCCTTTAGGTTAGCATCAAGGACAGTGAATGCACCAGAGGAAGGTGATGTGGAATGACAGCGACAGAAAAACTAAAGGCACTGAAGGAAAAAATCTACTCTTTAGAGTTGTGGTTTGAGGGTTATAATGATGTAATGATTGACATAACCAACATAGTGGAAAGCTTAGAGAAAAAGGTTGGTGAGATGGAAATCAGCGATGTTGGTAAGCAGGAGCTACTGAGGATTTTAGACCAATGGGCTACGTTATTGGAAGCGTTAGTTAATGAAACCATTGCTAAGAAAGTAACAAACCTAGGCACAGGTGGTGAGGCGAAATGAGGCTTTACATGGAAAGAGAGTACAAAAAGGAAGTGTTTGATGGTATTGTGGAAAAAATCCTAAAGCGCAGCAACGGTGATTTAATCCTTAAGTACAGCTCATATGGCGAAAAGGGTTATGTTGTTGTTTCACCGTATGCCATCTACCTGGTGTTTCATGACAAAGAAACCATATACCTTAACGTGTACACAACAAAGAAAATGATGTATGACGCACTTAGGCAATTAAAGGAAATCTATGAAATAGACACCAGTGAATTTGAGACAACAGGGGTGAGGGAGTGCTATGACTGAGGAGATAGTTAGGAAAATCATTGAGGAGATAAATGAGGCGTTGAAGAACGGTAGGAAAGTCATTATAAACGGTGTTGTGGTTCAGAAGGTTGATGTTGCACCTAGTAGGCGTACTGTGGTGATAATAATCAATGATAGCATAACAATGTACCCATCACAGTTGATACGTGCCAAAAAGGTGATACTGTGAGTAACAATAAGGATAAGGAATTAGAGGAGCTTGAGGGGACTGAGGTTGTGAGTGATAATAACCACGGTGGTGGTAAGGACTGTGTAAAATTGTCAAGGACATCATTCGTGTTGTGTGTTGGACAACCATATGCCTTTTTGATTGGTAGGAAAACCATCATTGGTATTGTTGAAGAGATAAATGCGAAATTCCTTAGGGTTGTGGTTTCCACAGATAGCGGTAAGGTGCTTATTGATTTACGTAAGGTTTCCATGATTAGTGAGGTGAGGTAAATGGATGACATAGAGTTTTGCCACCTTATGAAATCCTATATCCATGAACTTAACAAATTACTGAAGCGATTATACATGATGTATCCCAAACACCAACGTTTCCTAGAACAAATCTACAACGTGCTGTTTAACATGGAAGGTGATTTAGAAATCTACTGTGAGGAAAAAGGCGTTAGGTGATTAAAATGACGTTACCATTTTGCCAAGACTTTGATGTTCAAATAGGCACCAGAACCGTTAGTGTCCACTTTGACTTTAGCAACCACCGTGTTTGTTGGTCTAGTGGGCGTGACCATTTCTGTTATGATGCCGACGTAGTTTTTGAGTTTAGGGATTTCATTAATGAGAGGCGTTACGAAACGGTAACGGCAATTGTTAATGAGTTTCAGTACTTCTTTGCTGTCAGGAGACAACGTGCTTTTTGGATAGTCCACAGTATGCTAGACCCAAGGTGGTGTACCTTAGAGGTGGTGTTTGACCCTGGCTGTGTTGTTGGTGAGGAAACCTACACGGAAATCAGTATAGAGAGGAAGGCGTGTTTTGAGGCGTTGATAGACCGTGATGACTTAATAGCAGTGTTTACCGAATTTATGACAATGTTCGGCATAAAACCACTTACTCACTGTGGCTTAGGTGCACGATACGCATTACATACTCGTTATGTACCATTCTCAGAAACCGAGTGCAACATAATAGAGACCGACTACCAGGCATGGCTTAGGTCCATCTACGAAGAACTAGAGAGTTGGGTTTACGGTGGTTAGCATGATAAAGGGAACATTTGACTACATAACCCTTGACTGGGACTGGGATTGCCGTGATTTTGAGCCAACCACCAACAAATTGTTTCAACAAATAATTAGTGATGAACGTGTAAAGCGTGTTTGGTTTAGGTGTTCGGCACACGGTAAGATACATTTGTACATAGAGTTAAGTGAAAGTGTTGATTTTTGGGAGTCATTGTATTTACGTGCAAAGTGGAATGATGACGCCAATAGGATTAGGATGGACATCATTAGGTTTTGGCAGGACGGTGAGGTAATGCGTTTATGGGACAGTAAAGCCGATTGTGTTGTGGATAATGACGGAAAAATAAACTGTGTATTTTTGAAGGCTGGTGAGTGGAAGTTAGTGTTTCAACGTTGATGCTTCTTGCAATCCTTTGTTACCTCCTTAATCAACTGTTCAATGTAATCGTTTTTCTTTCCCACTCAAATCACCTCTATCTGGTACCACCAGTTTGAGGGTTTTGTTCCTGGTTGCCAGCCAACTCCTTAGCCTTTAGTGCAATATTGACACCACCACTACCAGCCAACAAGCTGTTCACTATGGACATTGTTGCAGACACCTGTTCCTGGATTGATGCAGTTGTATTCATCATCCTAACTATAGCCTTGTTAAACTCCATTTGTTCCATTCTATTTGCCTGCATATCAAGTATCAACTGCTGATTAATTTGTCTCTCCTGGTCATGCTGGAACGACTTATCATACCAACGGAATATGATTATGATAATGAGCAATGCCAGCAGTATAATGAGTACCACGAATAAGCCAGTGAGTAGTGGGTTAGCAAGCACGTAATCCCAACCGCTTATGTACGTTACCTGGTCTTGCTGAGCAAAGAGTGGTGTACTCAGTAGTGGTAGTATGAGGCTAAGTATTGCTATCCACCTGGGTATTTTCATTCCTATCACCCTGGTTATTATCATTTATTTTTAGTATATAAGCCTTTAGCCATTTCATATCGGTCTTTAGTTCAACCACCTGTTTCTCAATCCTTGATAACCAAACCATCAATCGGTAAATCATGGTTAGGACAATAGCCGTGAGTATTGAGAACAACACCTCAATCACAATGTCCATTTTAATCACTCCTTTAACTCCTTAAGTACCTCTTCGGCGTGTTCTATCAATTTTTCCAGGTATTTAATGGCGTTTTCCTTAGTCATGAGACCGTCTTCAACCATTCTCCGTATTTGCAACGGCACGGTTTCAGGGAATATGTTTATGCCAACGTTAAGCACCAACCACGGTGTTTGGTAGGGTTGCAATAACGTTGGTACTGACGGCGTTGCTATGTAAGAACCAACAAAGTTAGTGTATGGCTTAGCACCAATAACCCTAGGTATCGGTTGGGTTTGAATAATCTTTTTGTAATCAGTCATTCAAACCACCCCTATGGGTAACCTATAACCAACACGGTTATTTCGGCGTATTGAGCCGTTAGCGAACCACCGTAGCCAGCCAAACCGATTGTATGGCTACCCAGGCTTAGGTTGCTGAAGACGTAGTTCACGGTTGCCTGTGCATAACCGCCCGCTGGGACGGTCGTTACACCCACGTTGATGTAGTTACTATCAACAAACACCTGGATTGTCTCATTAACCGCACTGGAGCCACTATTATAGAGACCAACTGATGCAACGACTATGATGTTTAAAGTGTTTAGGCTGACAATGACGGGTAAAGAAACGATTGTGGTGCCCGGCGATGCCGTTGCCGATAAACTGACACCACTGGCTGTGTTGAAACCTACATACCTCACGTTAAGCGTGGTTGGTAGAAACAACGACATACAACCACCCCGGGTTTTAATATTAAGGCGGTTAATTAAACCTTACTGGAAAACACCTATGAACACGGCACCAGGTTGCCCAGCACCGCCGTTGCCACCGTTACCGCCAGCTCCACCGTTATATCCATTACCACTAGATGCCCCGCCTCCTCCTCCACCTCCGCCTCCTCCTCCACCGCCGCCGCCGCCACCACCAAAGTTTGTGTCGTTATTCCCAGCATTGCCGTTTGATCCAGCACTACCATTACTATTTTGTGCACCACCAGCTCCTCCTATTCCACCATTACCACCACCAATACTTTGTGTGCTTTGGGTTACTGTGTATGGTGTTGTTGTTGTATATGTAGTATAAATATTTTGTGAAAGCGAAGCACCACTGTTGCCACTACCGCCATTGCCACCAGCACTATTACCACCACCAGCACCTTGAGCACCACCGGCACCACCACCACCATTAGCACCAGCACTACCGTTTGCACCGTTTTGTGTCTGTAAGTACTCATAACCAAAGAGTAAGAAATAATTCACAACACCACCACTGCCTCCACCACCTCCACTACCGCCAGCTCCGCCACTGCCACCAGAACTTGGTGAAACAATGCCTGCACCACCGCCTCCTCCTCTACCACCTCCGCCTCCTCCTCTACCACCACCTCCTCCGCCTGCCGTTATTTTACCAATAACGACACCAGTTACTGCATCAGCAATACTGCATATTGAGTTACCACCGTCGCCACCGTTACCGCCATTACCACCATTATTGCCACTATTGCCGTTACCACTAGTACCACTGCCTCCACTACCGCCAGCACCACCACTACCACCGCTACCACCAGAACCAGCTGTGCAGTTTAAGCTATAGTAACCGTAGGGAATAACAACTATTGCCATTGCACCCTGGCCACCACTGCCTCCTCCACCGCCTCCGCCTCCTCCTCCGCCGCCACCACCAGAGCCAGCAGAACCACTAGCACCACCAGCTCCGCCACCTCCTCCACCACCACCCCCGCCACCACCTCCGCCACCGCCTATTAGGTGTAGAAACACCCTGCCCGTCAGTTTACCACTGTAGCTGCTACCGTTGGTTATGAACACAATACCCTGGAATTGGTACTTAGGGTTTGGTGGTTGCCATGGGAAACTGCTTATCCCTATGCTTGATGGGAATTGGATGCTAGGGAATACGTTGCTCATGACCTACCCACCTCAATGATGAAGTACTTATTTTTCTCACTTTCGGGTATTGTTATCCTAGCCACCTTTTTGCTTAATTGAACCGTGCCAGTTACGGTAATGGTTTCAGTGGTTGAATCAAGGTACACTAGGTTCATGGTTACCGATGCACCAGGTGGTTCGACCTTTATGTAATCACCGCCTGGTACCGTTATCCTATCCACCACGTGAACCCCAGGTATGTTAGTTATTCTAGCGAGTATCACACTCATCACCACTTGGCTTTCAACGTTATCGTTGTTGTGAACGACGGCGATGTACCGCTCACAGTCCATGACACATTAACATACCTAACCGCCAACCCAGATGCCGATATGTAGTAGGTGCCTGTGGACGTTATGTTAGTGACAGACGCAACACTTACCGTTTGGTTACTAACCTCATCAACAGCGTTTAGGTAAACGTTCAATGACGGCGATGTACCACTCACAGCACTCACGTAAATGAACACGAACACGAATGGATAACCACCAACGTCAATGTTGCTTGAGTTGCCGTTAGACGTTATCGCCCGTGCATTGAGTATGGTGACGTTCATGTAAGGTGCATACCCAGCCTTTAGTTGTGTATCGATATTGACGTTGTTACTGCTATCCAGTGGGTATTGTACATTCACGTTCATTACTGACGGTAGTGACACCGATATCTTAGCTGGTTGGAACAACTCACGACCGATGATAAATACACCACTCACGGTTGCTGTGCAACCATTGTAAACACGTATCATGTAGAACGGAGACCTAACTGGCAAATAAGACACTGGAAATGGACTACCGTTGTTCAGCGAAATATAGAGGCATGAGGCATAGTTGGCGTTGTTGAGCGATAGTAAATCCAACCAATCACCCACAGCAGGAATAATATCTGTTTGCCCTGGCAAGTATGAAAATGGTAGGGTGTAGTAGTGAGTGCCGTCGCCACCGATTACTTGCCTTTGCCCCTGCCTCTGTGCCGTAAAAACCACCTCAAAACAATGAGTAAATAGGTAATTATAAACCTAAGTACAGGGAGCCCTTGGTATGCACGGGTCTCCGTTTTGTACACACAGTACACCGCAAACCGTGGTTACAATTTGGGTACACCCAGCCAAGCCGGCGCACCCTGGTGTCACGGGTATCGTGCCTGGCGGGCACGTGCCTGTGCACGGCGGTGGTCCAGGCGGTGGTGGCGGTGGTGGGTTCGGTATAAACCCACCTATCACCAACTTAGGCAATTGACGTTCGGTTTGCGTCTGTTGTTGGTTCTGGGTCTGGGTTAGTTGTTGCGTGGTTGTTAATGGCGGAGGAGGAGGCGGTGGTGGTACCTCTATCTTAGGTATTTCTATCCTTGGTGGTGGTGTTTGCTGTATCTGCCTAACAATTTCCTCAGTAGTTTTCCTAACCATAAGCCCAGCGAGATAAAGACCACCGAATACGCCAACAACCACGGCACCAGCAATAGAGCCACCGATGATTAACCACTTCTTATTCACCGTAAATCACCTAGAGGAGTCGTGGTCGTGGCAACCCCATTATTGGTGGTGGCGATGGAGGCCGTGCCACCGGCATTATTGCTGTTGTTGGTGGTGGCGGTGGCGGTGGTGTTGGTATTATCGATGACACGGACTTAGCAATTGAACTGCCGATTGATTGTAACTCATTCCATATCGAACTACCAACTGATTGCAACGTGTTGCTTATTGACGACAAGGCAGACTGTATATTGATTGGTATGGACGAAATGGTTGATTGTATTGGCTTAATCACGTTCTCGTAAACCCAGTTTTGCAGGTTAGCCCAGGCGTTAGAGAAATAGTTAGTTACCGAACTGATTGCTGACTGCATGGTTTGCTGTATCCCACGAACCCAACCCTGCAGGTTAGACCACGCACTGGTGAAGTAATTACTCACTGAGGAGAATGCCGATTGTATGGTTTGTGGTATTGATGAAATGGCAGAGAACAACTCACTGAAGGCGTTCTGTATGGATTTGCCTACCGAGGCGAAGAAATTCTGTATATCGGTTATGAATGACGTAAACGCACCCCTAATCATATTGCCTATATTTGCAAAGGCACTACCTATTGATGCAAAGGCGTTCTGTATTGACTTAGCAAATCCACTGAAGAAACCAGTTATTGATGATGTAATGTAGGCTACACCACCACGTATTTGGTTCACCAACCAATTAATACCACCAGTTATCCATGACGTAAAACCACCAAATGCCTTACTTATTGAGGCACCAACCCAACTGAAGAAACCAGCTATTTGTTTCCCTATCCACGCAAACCCACTAACTATTTGACTACCTATCCAACCCAACCCACGTGCCATCCACTCAATACCACTCTCTAACCACCTACCCAACCAACTAAAGAACCCCATTTTCCACGCTATTAGAATTAGGACGCCCAACACGGTAATGGCAATCACGAAATATGTAGCTTTACCTGGTGATTGACGTTGTTCAGTAACAAACCTAACCTCAAAGGCACCTGGTTCTGTGGTTGTTTCCATCTGTGGTTGATCATCTGGTGGGTCTATCAACACACTGTGATGGTTGGTCTCCAGTTGTGCATCATAGATTTCGTAACTACCACCATCAGCCACAACCAGAAAAGCACCATAATCCCTACCACGCATTCTCTTAGCTATTTTCCTAACCACGGGCTTAGGTAAAGAAAAAGAACCATGATTTTGAACAATCATTACTTAACCACCTAATGGACTTAGCCTATAGGTGCCTGCAGGAATTGTTGTAGCGTTGGTAACCTACCGCCAGACTGAACCAGTGCCTCACCGAACTTAACAGCCAGTATCCCAGCAACCACTGCCCCAAAGGTTATCAACCCGTATTTAACGTTATCGTTCAGAGGCATGTTCTCACCCCTATAGGCTATAATCTATAACCCTCGCCCTAAAGAACGCTATATCATTGACTGCCGATGTTGAGGAGTTAGACGCTAAAGTAACCAGCTGTATGTTAAGCCTATCATTAGGTGCAAACTCCATGACTGGTATTGCTGGTCTTGATGGGTTTGTAACAATCAAAGCACTGAGCGGTGGCGTCCTAAAGAGCACCTTTACGTTGTTCTTTATGAACACCAGCTGTCCATCAACAGCTACATCACTTGATGTTCTAGTGTAAACGTCATAGATGTACCACCTCTGTGTTGCTGGGACTACTTCTACACTAACGAAGGTGTTGCTGGTTGGGTCTAGAACCTGGGCGTTCACTACCGTTAGTGGGTTGGCACTGCCTGGCACGGAAGCCTGTACTTCTACGCTTATGTCATACGTGTAAACCATACATACTCACCTCAAAAATAAGAACAAAAGGATTGTTTTTAAACCTTAGGTGCCGTAATCAGTGAATTATGACAAATAATATTGACCGTGCTGTTGGTACTGGTATTCAACACCAGTTGTACCACCACCCCACTGTGCAGGGTCTGCCAGTGCACCGAGAGCGTAACCCAGGAAGCCACCAGCTATTGCACTATCCCACGTTGTTTTAGCAGATGTTACACCTAGGATTACTAATGCAATTATCGCAAACACAAAAGCCGTTAGTGCCTTACCAATACTCCTAACTATGAAACCAGCCGTGTAGTGATACGCAATGGCACCGATTGTTAGTCCAATAACCCACGCAACATCAGTCCTCTCAAACACCATGGTTAATCACCTTAGACACCACCAGTGATTATACCGTGATACCTCTCGGGAATACCAGCCTGCCTGGCACACGCTTCAAGTTCAGCCTTTGTTACACCGCCCTTTTTCCAGGCGTTCTTTACGCACTCCTTATAAGCCTGGGCTGACTGCTTCATAGCCCTTCTTTGTTCTGGTGTCCAGGCACTCCTTAACATTTCGGAGTACCTTTCCGCAATTGACATTTTCTCACCCAACCGATATACCCATCACTTATTTTTAAACCCTATGTGCCGTGGATATACGGTGTTGCTTTGCTTAGTTGCTGACTACTGATGGGTCTCGTAAAACAAACCCCAGCAATACATACCCAGCAAGAAAGCAAAGTTTTTTATTGAACCCTAGTACTCCTCTCTCAATGAGTATTGAGGAAAGAATAAAGTCACTTGAGGAAGAGTTAAACCGTCTAAAGTCTGAGTTGGCTAAGCAACCACAATCACAGCCACAACAACCGCAACCACAACCGTCGCAACAACACGTGATACAGAATGAGGAACATAAGGTGGCAATTAAGGCTAAACCTCACGTTCATGAGTTTGTTGAATACTCACCAGGTGTCTATAGATGCGTAAAATGCGGTGCTTACTACATTGATGCAAACAACGTGGACGGCATACTAAAGGCATTCACTGCTAAGCATAGGCACGGCAATGGTGAACACGATATTTTCACATGCCCAGTTTGCAGACCAAAGTTGAATAGTGCATTGGCAAGTATTGGTTATGAGATTGTTGAGAAGGACGGTGAGTACATCATAAGGAGGAAGAGGTGATAACAATGACTAAAAGGCGTGGTTCTACGGAGCCAATCCCTGGTGGTGTTAAGTGCCCGATATGTGGTTTGTGGTTCAAAAGCCAGAAGGCGTTGAATGCTCACATGAGGGTTCATAAGAATGAGGATAATGAGGAAGGTAGTAACATGGACATGCCTAACATAAACGTACAAACAAACCCAACACCTAACCCAGCACCTCAATCAATGCCTATGGCTAACCAACCTCAGTCATTACCAATGCAGTACATGGGTGATCCAAACACCATGACTATGCCTTTCGGTGTACAATCACCACCGCAAATCCCTGGCCAGCAACAACCGAATTGGTTGATAAACCTCATAACCTACGTTGGACAGAAGTTGATTGATAAGTACCTAGGTGGTGGTAACGATAAGGCAATGGAGCAATTACTTAACCTGGCTTTTGATAGTTTGAAGTGGCGTTTGGGTATTGCTGATGAGGTAATCAAGGCTTTCGTTAGGTCTTCAATTAAGAACCCCGAATTGATAGAGAAATTCTTAAGTGGTGAACTAGGTAGTGCACAACCTAGTGGTGGTGGTGGTTCATGAGCAACCAAATAAACAATGAGGATAAGGTAATACTACTAATGACTGAGGAGTTGGTGAAGACGTTGGTGCAGGTGGGGCTTATTGAGAATTGGGCTATGCCTATGATAATGAATGGAATACGGTTTTTCCTGCCTAAAATACCGAAACCAGTTAAGCAAAGGCTTATAGCGATACTGAAACAATACATTTGCGGTGGTAACAATGGCATATGAACCAGTTGGTGATGCTATAGCTGGTGCATGCATAATAGCATCAAAGTTGGCATTAAACCCGTGCAAATGCACCGTTGAGGATATTGACAAACTCATTGAGCACCTAAGAACAATGGAGACCGATGAACACGTTAAGCCAGCAATTGATGACTTAATCAATAGGTTGAACACCGTCAAACAGCACCTACAGAATGAGGGTTTCACCCTTGATGATTTGCACATCCTCATTGAGTGGTGCGACTTAGCACTAACAACCTACAAACCACTGATTTACATAGAACACCAGCTGGAAGTGAGTGAGCAACCGCAAGAAGCAATGACTGTTACATAACGCATTAATTGGTTCATAACAACCCGTTAAAACTACCTCTTTTTTGTGTGTCTCTATTGGTTTTTGTGGGTAGGTACTCTATATTACACTACTCTACTACTCTACTCTACTACTAAGGGGGGGATATAATATACTATATTATTACTATCTACTACTCTTCTTCTTCTTATATATCATTGGGGGGGGGA
>OFEJ01000351.1_pt1 | contig 14529 bp, 29 predicted proteins | sample 1521051 | NCBI WGS metagenome assembly OFEJ01 (sample SAMN06268701, study PRJEB24108) | sediment metagenome | isolation source: Joseph's Coat, Yellowstone National Park, Wyoming, USA | place: USA:Joseph's Coat, Yellowstone National Park, Wyoming, USA | reverse complement strand
GCAACTGTGGGAGCCATGAACCTTTTAGGCAGCGAACTAACAAATCAACAAGTCAACGAACAAGCTAACGAATCAAAAAACAAACGAACGTTTTAACAAAAAAACGAATCCCACCATAAACCCACAGGAAAACAGGCTAAAATTATGGCTAAAAACGAAAAAAGATTTTAAAAAGCCCAAACAATTCAGGGTTTAAATAGTTTTTGGGTCTTAAAACACAAAACAACAATATATAAGCTTTGGAGGAGACGTATTCTAAGTGAGGTAGGAGGCGGAGCCAACATGTCAAACAGCTGCCTAAGCAAATGGTTAGATTACAAGAAGAGGAGGCTAAAGAAAGTGTTAGAAGAACATCTTCTAATCGATAAGCTCTATCCACACTCACTACTAGTATTCACACTAGACCTAAGCACAATCTTTAACGAAGAGATAGCAAAGTTTACAAGATCATGGTGTAGCAGCGAGACAAGTGAGAAGATTATCAAGGAAATCGAAGCTATCAAAGAGATTTTTACAACTGAAAACGAAGATACAATGACATGGAACATAGAACTACTAGCAAACAAGTACATGAATGAGAGAGTTGACTCACTAATCGAAGGATACATGTACTTTCTCAGGTTAAGGACACAAGACCCATAACCCAAACCCTTTTTTACCCCAAACCATTCTTACCAAGCATGAAAGCATATAAGCTTCGGAGAAGACATATCTATCTGGCATAAGGTGATAAGAAATGGCAAAAATGAAGATAAGGATACCTTGCTGCGACAGCGTAAGGTCGTGCAGACAAAAAGCAATATACATCCAAGATAAGATAACAGGCGAAATCGAGGCAATAATCGAGGCAATAAGATGCTACAAACTAGGCTACACTCCAGAAATAACAATCGAATTTGACGAAAACAAACATCTTGTCTATTACCTCTACGTCACCAACAGACGCAACCCACACATTGTATTTTACAACATACCAGCGTTTCTCACAGAAACAGAAGCTCGCAAAATCGTTTTAGAGACACACTTTCTAACACGCTAAACCTCCCCCCAAACCATTTTTTCACATTACTAAACCAAACAATCCATTTTTTCATAAAAGCTTATAACCTCCAACTGAGACATATTTTAAGTGAGGTAGGAGGTGAATGAGATGAACATAGAAAAGTTAAAGGAAGTAGCGCACGAGAAACGCATAATCCTGACACAGGAGAAGTTACCAAAAGACGTAAAATTCATTCTAAGAATGAGACTAAACGCAATACTATCCAACCACTCATCCGCATTCCTATCAGACCTATTATTTCAATACCTTAGAACGGTATGCGATTTATACGACAACAAAAAGATAACAAAAGAGCAATTCGAAAAACTAATGATAGACTATGATACACTAAAAGCAATACTCCTATGATATCACATCACAACCCCCACCTTTTTCTCACATTTTTTCCTTCATTAACACTTAAAAGCACCAAAAGAGACATATTCTACCCACACTCATTACTAATATTCACACTAGAGCTAGACACAATCTTCAACGAAGAGATAGCAAAATTTGCAAAAATATGGTGTAACGACCAAGCAACCACAAAGATAGACGATGAAATCAAAGCAATCATCGAAATAATGAAAGTAGAAGAACAAGATAACACGACATGGTACACAGAAATATTAGCAAACAAACACGTGAATGAAAGAATAGACTCCCTAATCGCAGGCTTCCATGTATATATCGAAGCCAGACACAGATTAGGAATGCAAGAACCATAACACCCAACCCCCTTTCTCCCTTAAATATTTTTCTAACCATAAAACCATACATATCACTATATAAACCCCAACCGAGATATATCTAAAGTGAGTAGGTGGTAGAAATGGAGCAAACAGAAACCGTGATAGCAAGGCTTCCAGCAAAAATTAGAATCGAATATGAATTCACAAACCCCTTCAAAAACGAAAAAGAAACCCCAACAAGGCTATCAATAAACGTTGAAATATTTTTATCAAGAAATGAGACCATAACCCTAGAAGAAATCATCACAAACAAAATACTAGAAATCCTTAACACAATATTCGAAGCAAGAAAACTAGAACAAGAGATAGAAGCATTCGACACAGACCCAGCCTAAACCAAAACCCAAAACCCATTTTTTCATATAAATTTTTAACCCTAACCTGAGACATGTTTATAGTGAAGGTGCCAACCCATGAAACAGGAAGAGATAATAAATATGATGTACGAAGCACTATTGAAGTGGTTAGAAGAGAATGAAACATATGACAACTTTGAAGGAATGATAGAATCAGCCGAAGAATACATAGACAACTTCTTAATCGAAACAAACTACGTCAGTAAGCTATGCGATAAAGGATTAATAACTGTTCCAATGTTTACATCCTACATCTTCTTAGGCGAACCATGGGATGGTAGCTCAATATTTTACACATTAGTAGAAGATGTAATAGACGTTGAAAGCCTAAAAGATGCCAAAAGGGCAGCAGCATGTTTCAGAGAATTATTACAGCTTAAGAAAGCACTAAGAAATGTGGAAGTGAAAATAGTCCCAGAAGACTAAACTGGGGTTGGTTTGGGTCTTAGAACCCAAACCAACCCAAATCCCTTTTTTCTTTACCCCATGAAAGCTTATAAGCTTCGGAGGAGACATATCTTAATTGGCTAGAAACAAGAGGTGAACAAAATGAACGTAGAAAAGTTAAAAGAAGTAGCACACGAAAAGCTTGTTACAATAACGCTAGAAAAGCTTCCAGAAGACGCAAAAATAGCATTAAAAATGCGGCTAGACGCAATCCTATCAAACTATTCTGAATCGTTCTTACTGGATCAACTATATCAGTACTTAAGGATGGTGCATGCATTATACGATGCAAGGATAATAACGAAAGAACAGTTTAAAAGATTAATGATAGACTACGATACGATAAAAGCAATATTCTCGTGATATCACATCACAACCCCCACCTTTTTCTCACATTTTTTCCAACATAAAGTTTTTTAATCTTTGGAAGAGACATATTTTAAGTGAGGGAAGGGGTGAGAGGAAATGGTTTACTGTATAAATGAAGTCAACGAATTCGGAAGAAACAGAGCAATAGTAAACATACCAGAAGAGCTCATATCGTACACTATTGGAATCGCAATATATAAATACGGTACAGTCTACAAAACTGTCTTCGATGCTCTAAAGAATGGAACAATTATAAAGTGGTGGAATGACCCAAAAACAACCGAGACATACTGCTACTATACAACATATTTAGACATGTTAAAGGAAGTCTATAAGTATATGAAAGCTGACGCCGAAGTCCAGTTTAAGAATGTACCAGAACATGTACTAAACGAATTGAAAGCCATGTTAAAAACACCAGACATGCTAGTAGCCAGAGCAAAGTTCTGGTTTAAACCAGAAACAGAGCCGAAATTCAACCCCTCCCCCTGGGTATGTGACATTTACTATGATTCAATAATTGGAACATTCCATGAACTCTGTTCACCCAGAAAGCCATTCCCGGAATGGATAAAAAATGTCAAAGTTGAACTCCACCATAAAGAGTTCAAAAAAGACATTGAATTTCTGTTGAAACTATATAAATACTACGGAGCTAACATCGAGTACACATAACCACAACACATCCCTACAACCACACAACCACATTTTTCCCATACAATTTTTTCCAACATAAAGTTTTTTAAGCTTTGGAAGAGACATATTTTTAACGGTGATGGTAGTGCCCGAAACCCCAACCCCAAAAAAGACAAAGAAGAAGAAGACAGAAACAACACAAACCACCACACCCACAACACCACCAACAACACCACCAGAGGCTAAGCCTAAGGAGAAAGCAGAAGAGAAAGCTGAGAAAGAAGCCAAGAGAGAAGTAAAGAAAGAAGCTAAGGAAATCAAGCCCCCAACAAAAGAAGCTAAACCTCCCACAACCCCAACCCCCAAGAAAAAACCCAACATAAGAACCACAACATGGGAGAAATTTGAGAAATTCAAATCAAAAGGGAAAGAAACAAAAAAGTCGTGGATAAAGGAAGCCATTGAACGAGCGAGAAAAGAACCAGTCGAGATACGGAATTTGACAAGAGGACAACTAATTGCATTGATAACACAAGTAAATAAATACAATTATGACCATGAGCCGAAACTAGCAATAAAATATGACTTCAGGCAAGGCATAGCACTGATAGCGCCACTCAAACAAAAAACATAAGAGGTGACAAAAGCTATGCAAGAGATGGTAAAAAGAATACTAGAGACTGTATTAAAAACAAGAGAACAGGCAAAAACACTCAGAGAAATCAGAGAAACAATAGAAATAACATTGGAAACCATAAAATATGAGGTCGTAGAAGAAAAGCAACTAGAACAAGTGTTAAAAGAAATAACAAAGATAATAACTAGGACATCATGCAACATCATAAAGCATCCAAACACAACACCAAACTACATATTAAACACCCCAAACATCAAAATACAGCAAACATTATTAATGAGGACAATAGCATGCACAAACAACATAGCTGAAATATCAACAACATTCAAAGTAGAAACAATCGAGATACAAACCCCAGATAAAAAGTACGTCATAATAACAAACGTGAAGGAAGTGAAACCATCCCATTAAACAAACCCCCCCACACATCCTTTTTTAAACCCCCACCTATATCTTATTCTATGAGGAGGTGAAAGTAGAAATGAGGGGTTTCGTAGAAGAGGTAGAAACATTACTTGAAGAGCTAAGAAACATCACATGGGTCTTATGGAGAATGATAGATAACATGACAAGAGGATGGGCACCAGACCCAGACCTTGTTGATCACTTCTACAACTTTTACGCCAAACTAGTGACCAAAACAATCCAAATCCACAGGGAGTTTGTTGTAGAACTGTATCTAGCCGAATCGGAACCATACCAATCAGTTGAAGAAATTACATTGAAGTTATTTGAACTAAGCAAAGAGTACGAAAAAGCAGTCATTAAATATCCAAGGGCAGAAGACAAAGAAAAAATAGAACTACTTAGATCACTCATAAACACAATCAACAAGTACACAAGCGAAATAGAAACCATATTCACAAAATTAGAAGAAGAAGTGAGAGAAAAAGAAACACTTACTTAACCTCCCTAACGTCGAAATACCTATTAAAATCATCTTTCTTTGAGAAAGCTTCAAAAGTTTTCTTAACACACGTACCTCTTGATATATTATATTTCAACATCAACTCCTCACACACATGTCTAGCATAATGCATCAACATATTCCTTCTCAATGCTTTCAACGACTTAGCATACGTAGCATAACCACAAACTTTACAAATACCTACAAACACTCAAACCACCCTTATCTTAAGCTGACCAGACTGAATGACCTCGATATCACCATCCTTGAAGGTAAACACAACCGAAGTACCTTCAGCAAACGGATTAATCCTGTTCGCAACCACCGTAAGAACCCTAGACTTATGGTCATCACCAACTTCCAACATAAGCTCGTAATCAACCTCATGAAGAATCCTCCGAGGCACAGCAGGCCTATCCTCAAACACCCCCCTATGCCTACTAACACCAACCAAAGAGCTAGCATGAGCTACAATAATACCAATAGTCCTAGAATTGTTGATAATCATACGCATGAAATGCACCAAAGCAACAACAATTTGGTTTACGCGAGGAGTAATAGCTCTGATATCCCAACCCATAGCCGTAAATCTAGACATGATGTCAGTAACGAGAGCAGAAAGAGAGTCCAAAACAATAACCCTATCACGAAAACCAGCAACCAAACTATTAAAATGCCTCCAATCAGCAAGCTTAACAATCTCAAACTTCGCCTTCGTAACATTAACAATAAAGGATTGATATTCAGGGTCGTCCCAAATCGGCTCCGTATAAATAACAACAGTTTTCTTTTGAAGCCTCTGACCAAGCCTATCCGCCAGCATAATAGCTAGCGTCGATTTACCAACCATAGCCTCACCGTAGACAATCACAATCTTTGGGGGGGTCAAAGAAACCCCCAGCTTTTCAAACAACTCAAGCACTCCCAAACCACACCACCAAATATGAGACATATCCAGCAAAAGTTAAATATTTAACTGTCAGACAATAAAAACATACCAGGGTGAAAAGTATGAAAATATATCGTTTCATATGTAGATTGTGCGGAAAGGTGATTGAGAACGACAACTACGAGCTAGCAAAGAAAAACATACGCCACCACCTGATTTCACATGATGAGCTCAAAGCAATGGCCGACGCACTAATCAAAACATATGCCACATTAGAAGTATATGAAGTCGAAGAGGTAGTAATAGCATGACCACAAAAACACAAACAGAAATAGAAATAGAATTCCAACTAAAGATAAAGAAGCTAGCAGAAACACTAAAAGAAATTTATGAAAAGCCTCTAGTACCATCAAAAGAGGAGATGTGCGAAAAACTACAAACACTAGCAGAAGCTGGAGACAAAGTCGCATATGAAATATACGAAGAAGCATGCAAATAAAAAAAGAGATTGAGAAAGAAGGCACAGACTACGTAGGAGGCTTAACCTCCTCTACCCTCCTATCCCCAGGACTCCACTTGACAATCCTCACACGCTTACCCTTCCATTTGGTATAGTCCGTACCAAGAGCAGTTGCGAAGGCTCCTAACTTCGATTTGCCACCAACATATGGCCTCCACCAAAGACTTTCCGAAAACGTCTCACCATCATCTCTGGTGATCTCGATCATAATACCGGTCGCATTGATGTTAGCAAAGTATTGAACACTAACGTCCGTTATAACCCCTTCCAGCCCCTCGTAGAAAGGTCTAGCGACTTTTACCTCGACAGTAGGCACAGCCGTTGGAGACATTACTGGGACAGAACTTCCAATCTCTGCAACAGGCTTAACGGCGACAGGCACCTCCTCCTCAGACACCTCTACAACTATCTCAGGCTCCTTAGCACCTTCTACTCCACTTTCCTTAGCACTCTTCCTAGGCACCAGGCACCACCCAGACCAAGCATACATATCTCAACCAAACCTTATATCCGTTTCGCCCCAACAAATTTAAAAACTCCAATCAAAAAATATGTCTCATGGTGGGAAGTCTTGAACGAAGAACAAAAAACGATAGAAATAGTCGTTATAAAGTCCACACGTGAACGAATAGAGGATCTCTATAAAAGACTCCTAGAGGAAAAGGTAATAACAGTTGATTCGCTAGCATGCTACGACCCAAAAGAACTAGATTCAAAAATTGTAAAGGAAGCCCTGAAACAGTGCAAAGCAAAGATGAAAACATTAACCCCAAAACCAATCAGAGGAGCACCATACCTAGTATACTGTGTAGACCCGAAATGCCTAGTGGAAAAACTGATCGAAATAACGAGAGAGAGGCTAGAACTTGAACACCAGTAAACATCAACCATGTTATTTAGTAGCAGACACCTGGATATGCAGAGGTGAGATAGTGATAGTCATGACCATGAAGGGAGTAATAACCGGAAAGGTTAGAAACATAACACAAAACTACATAGTCCTAGACATCACAGAATCAAAAGCAATAATAATGCTAGATAGAGTCATATGGGTGAAAAAGAAATGAGCCAAAGACCAAAACGAAGATGGTACATAGACCCATTCACAGTCTGCGAAATCATATATTTCTACAACCCCCGTATAAAGCAATTCGTGGTAATGCAAAGAGACGTAGCAACAAAACGATTTATCAAGAGACTCAGAGAACTATACATATGCGGGGTAAGATCGTTCTCAACACAAACACCTGATGGAGATTGGGCATACCCACGCAGAAAACGAGAAAAAGACAGATCAAAGAACATATGGGTGGAATGTGTACAGGTAGGAGTTATCACAGAAGACGCATGGATAAACTTCACGAAACCCGAGCAATTCGAATACTTCATACACAAGAACGCCAAAGTAGTAATATCATGGTGCGATAAATGCTGGGAGCTATTCGAGAAAGCAACAGCCGTACCAGTACACATGCCACGCGTAGACGCATACATAGTAACAACACAAGCGTGCATGGAATACTGCTGCTATGCAAGACCAATCCACGAATACGCAAAATCACCATACGAAATGAGAATCAAATGCTACGACAAAAGGTACTGTTTCAAAGACGAATTGGGAAGAATCTACTGCGAAGAACTATACGGAGAATACCCGCCCGAACTCCGTGAAGAAGCATACAGAGCAATAATGATGCGAGCATTCGGGATGCACACACTCAAAGACGTAGCATCAAAAGGAGGCGAGATAGTATATGACGACACTCCAACCTACGAGGAAGAATAATAAGAAGGATATCAAAGAGATGTTCCTAGACTACCTGACAATAGACATAGACATACCCATCGATATAATATTCGATATAATGGATTTTGTAAGACAGCATATAGCATATTGGGAAGAATTATCAGGAATACAAGTAAAATCGTGGGCAATATACCCATCGAGAAACTACAACACACACCTAGCAATCAAACTGTCAAAACCACTAAATTTCGTTGAAAAGATACATGCAGAGATATGCCTAGGCTCCGATATATTGCGAGGATGGTACACATGGGCAAGATGGAAAATGTGGCGAACAAAATCAGACTTCCTATTCACAGACAAGATAAAAGACAGGAAAGAAGTCAAAGCAAACATAGAATCGCTAATAGTAGTAGACACCTACATCCCAATACCAGAGCCATTATACAGGGAAATGGAAAGGATAGCACTAAGAAAGGGGTTATCAATCCAAGACATGATACTAGACGCAATATATTTATACGTCAAAGCACATTCCTAAACCTGGGTGATACTTATGTGGAGAAGAGAGTTAATACGAAGATTCATGACAGCCATGAGACCAGAAGAACACCTAGACGAAAAGATCAGATCACAAACTTACACAGTAACTGAAGTACCTAAAAACATACTAGACTCGCTAGAAGCAATATGCAGAAAATACGAGGGAGTAATGCCAACAATACTACCAAAACCAAAGGAAGTACCAACACCGATAATAACACCAGACAAGATAGACCCATCCATCAGAAAACTGATAGCAACCAAAGTAAACCTAGCAAACCCACCACCAGAAACCATAAAGTCCCTAGACGACTTCAAAGCATTAAAGAAAACCGAGAAAATCAAACTATGTAGTGAAGTACTCGGAGACATGAAAGCCATAGAAGAGAGAATACTGCAAGACCCGGAGCTAAAGAAACTATACGACTTCAACCTAGAACAAGCGAAAAAAGCAATAGCCGAGAAGAAGGGAAAACCAGTAGAACAACTAACAAAGAGAGAAATAAGAGATGCCGAGAAAAAAGCAAGAGAAGACACACTACTACAAACATGCGGGTCAAAACTAGCAAACTACTTCCTATACATATCGAGACCAGACATACTAGGACTATACCTAGAACCCATGCCAGAAAAGAAACCAGTAGAAAAAGTAACGTGCACCCAACACGAAGTTAAATGGGACAATGTACGAAAAGCAATGACAGAAATATGCAAAGAAGCAAGAGAATACATAAGAGAAAAATGGATACCATTCCGGTGGGAAGTAGAAGCGGTATACGAAAAGAAAACCAAAGAAGAATACAGGCCATTCATACACGTAATAGACGAAGCATACCCAAACGTACAAGAACCATACAGGCTACCATCACACAGAGTAATGATAAGAATGATATTAGACGCCAGGATAAGAGTACCAAAGGATAAGCTAAAGAAGGCAATAGACTACATCAAAACATACAGGCCATCAACAGCAATGACAATAAAGACAAACAAAGACCTAGAACAAGAAGTAATCCTATTGCTACTAAAGAGAATCGAGAACAGAGTAAACGACCTCCTAAGACACACATGCGCCCCAGACATCAGAGAAGAGTATAGATCGCTCCACCCAAAACAGATAAAATTATTCAACGAGATATACGCACTAGTCATGTCAAAATACACAACACTACCACCAGACATGGAAGAAGCAGAAAGATGGGAGAAAGCATACGAGCTAGCAAAGAAAGACCTAATACGATGGACTGAAGACCTGATGATAACGAGAGAAGAGGAAGTCAGGAAAATGTTCGCAGAAACCCTGACAACAAGAATACTTGAAATAGCAGGAAGAACGCTATTCGAAGTACTACCAACAGAGCCCACGTGCCCACCAAGAGTAACAATAGACATAACAAGGAGGAAGGAGAAAGAAGTAACACTACCATCACTAGCAACAGCAGGATGGAGAATAGTAGAAGAAGTGAAAACCCTAGACGTTGAAATAGAAGTAGAACAACTAGAGATAAGAATAGAGTTTTGCACACCATGGTGCTCAGCAATAGACTGCGTACTACGAAACATAACACCAGAATACATAATAGATGAAATAGTGAGAGAAGCGAAGAGAGTTGAATTCGTAGAGGTGACCATACCATATCCATCCCCTTCGCCAGGATAATCCCCGAAAGATCTTGCCCCGAAACAGTCCTAGAATACCTCAGAGACGCCGTACCAAAAGCTAGCAGGGAAGCAATACAAAGACTGGAATGCGGAGACGTAGTAGGAGCAATAGAAGCACTATACGAGGTATGGAGTGCCTTCGACCACATCTGCGCAATAGCAGACTTCTACACAAAAAACGTGTGCACACAACAAGCACGACCATTCCCAGACATAGCATACTACGAGCCAACACCACCCGAAAAATGGATGTGCTCAAGAAGGATAAGAGCATGCTTCCAAAAAATGGGAGTAGTAACAGAGAACCCGCCAGGAGTAACACCAGCAATAGACTACTTCAGGATGCGAATAGAATTCCACGAAAAAGCATTCATGGAAGTAATGGACTTAATGGATAGAGCAAAACAACTACACCTAACATGCATGGAAGAATTTAGAATAGAGTGCTGGAACGCATACCTAGCACTACTAAAAGACATATCAACACTGGCAAGAATAAACCGAGAACTAGTGGGAATACTGGAAAGACCATTCCAGAGAAGACGAAGACCACCACCAACACCACCACCAGGAATCGGGGGAACAATAAACCTCATGAACTACTACTACTTCTACTGCTCAAGAATAACAAGGTACAGACCAATACCCCCAACAAGACTCAACAGAACACTGGCAAGAACAATAACATTCGAAGCACTAGACCCAAGACCACCAGAAGTGAAACGAGTACTCTACGACATAGCATTCAAGATAGCCAAAGAATGGTGCAAAGACCCAAGAGAACCAAGAAGACAGCTAACAGCAGGAATATGCACAACATGGACAATACCAAAGTTAAACACAAGAATGAGACAACTAGAAAGAAGGTTGAGAGAAGGGAGGATAGCAGACTACCGATACGAAGAATTCATAAAAGAACTGGAAGAAAAATGCAAGAAACTAGGGGGGACTTGGACTGGCGTACGATGCATACCTTGAAGATGTAAGAAAAAGGATAAGAGAAATCAGGGAAGAAATCCCGAGACCAGAAAACCCGTGTATAGCAGTAAAGAAAGCCCGAAGATACGGATTAACAAAACTAGAAGTACAGCTCCTAAAAGAACTATGCATGACAGAAGAAGACACGACGCTAGACTTCATCCAATTTATAACCCTCGAAAAAGAACTAGAAATAAGGGAGAGGCTGAAGAAACTTGGCTTTTGAAGAAGAAGCACCCACATACATATACCCAGAGGATGAAATGATACTCTCACATCTAGAACTTCGAATAAACAACGCCTTCGCACTATGCAAAAAAGCAATAGACCTAGCAAGAGAAGGAAACATAATGGGGGCAAAACTACTATACCACGACTGCCTAACACTACTACACGGAATAGAAGACATGCTAAGAGGCTACGAGAGAGCAACACGGATAACAATACCACTAGAGACAAACGTACTAAGAAACATATACGAGGCAATCATAGGACTATCACCAGCCGAGCTAAGAGAAACAGAGATGGAAGAAGAAGCCGAAATACTAAAACAGCTAGCAACACTAGCAAAAACAGAGATGAAAACAGAAAAGAAAACACCACCACCAGGATGGAAACCCGAAATAGCAAAAGAAGAAATAGGAGAAAAGAAGAGGAAGAAGTAAAATGACCCAAGAAGTAATACCATACGAGAAGCTAAAAGTACTAGAAATATTCAGATCTGATCCAGAAACACTAGTAAACATTGTCATGAAAACGTACGAAATAAAAAAGATATACGAAGACCCAGAAAAAAGGATAATGATATATGTAGATGAATGTATCCAAAAAATGATACAAACATCAACACCCTACTGCATATCCATGCTAGGAGACATCCTAAGATACATGCCAGAAGAAGAGGCAAAAGAACAACTAGAAAAATGCATGAAAGAAATCGGGAAAATCAAAGCAAAAAAATGCATAATGCTAGGGGCAATACCAGCACCATAACCTAACCGTCCTTCAACTCCTCCTTCAACTCCTCCTCCTGCAACTCTTTTAACCCATCACCCACTATATCCCTAACAACCATCTCCAACTCATCCCTATCAATATTCTTGGAAATAAAACATCTATCCCCAAACATAAGAACTTCAATAACAGCCAACACGTGTTCATGCTCATCAGAAACAAAAACAACACCATACTTTATATCATTCACAACCACCTCCCTATCACCAACAAACACAAAATACATAGCCCTAGTGCAAGGCAACCCATCAACGACCTCAGTAGGATAGAAAACTCCCAAGCTAAAATCAACCCTGACAGAATCAACAATCTGACACAAACTATTCTCTCTCATGTACTTATCAACAATCCTCCTAAACTCCTCATCTACAAGCTCCAAAAGGTCCTCCCTAACACCCAAAACACATCACCTCCACTTATACACTACACACCACCCTCAGACACTCTCTCAACATCCCCAACCATCTTCCTAGCAATATTCCTAGCAATCTCCTTAATCCTCCCCTCGTTAATAGTAACCTCAACAAAACACCTAAAATCGTATACCATCACGCCACCACCCCACCATAAAACACCAAAGCCAACCGCCTCGCCAAATCCAATATATCCAAGGCATCCTCAGGACTCAACCAGCAAATATCACAATACAAACCAGAAAAAGCACCCTCACCAGCATCCAAGTCATAATAAAACTGCATAACAACATCACCCTCCACACCACCCTCACCACGATCACCCCTCCTAGAAACATAAACAGTAAACGATACAATCCTCCTACCAATCAACTCGGGATCAGTAACAGAAACATCAAGCCTAGCAACATACCTAGGATTCTCCTTATTAAAACTCCTCAAAATATTTTCAAACTTAAATACCATCCTATCCACCACACTATCAAAATGAACCTCAGACCCCGCAAACACAGCCTACCACCTCAACCTAGGAACCTTAATACGCCTATCAAGATACCCCTTCTCATGTGCTATGGCATGCCTTCTAGCATCCTCGACCGTAAAGAACATAGCACCGCAAAGCTCGCACACAAGCAACTCGTTAACACCATCATTAAACTTCCTGAACCTGTACCTGGCCAAACTCACCCCTCCCATCACCCCCCTCAACCCTCAAAACCCTCCAATCACCGCAATCAACGAAATAAGCTACATCAACAGCACTCAACTTACATCTTTCATAGTTGAAAACATTAACAAGCATTCTATCACCATCAAACCAATCAGTACACTTAGCAACAGAAGCATACCTACGATAAACGTAGAGAACATCCTTAGGAAACATCTCACACACAAGATCAAAGTCAATATGATCACACCTAATAGACTTCAGGAATAAAGAATGAAGCCTCTGACTACACCTAGTCTTCCTTATATAATGATAGTAAATGTATGAACCGTCCTTGAACCTCAACCCACAAAACGGACAAACACCAGATCTGATTGATAGAATAACCTCGGGAACAGTCAAGAAAACCCTGTAAGCCAAACCCTTGATGTAATGAGCCCTACTAGGTCTATAACCGCTCACATACCTAACCCAACTCCTAAACCACCCACGCAAACGACCATAAAACCATGCCAAACCCAAACACCAAACAAATATGTCTCAACCAAACCTTAAAACCGTTACGCCCCCATAACCAACCCTAACCATCAAACAAAAAAAGAAAAAATATATCTCAGAGATAGAGAAAGACAGGACTACCAGAATCCCCAGGCTCCAAAAGCTTAGTCGTTAGAATAACGTCAACAAAAACAGCAACATCATCACCTAGATTAACAGTCAAAACCACACTAGGCGATATAACAACACCAGTAGTAACACCAGTAGTCCTACCAGTCTTAACAACACCATCACCACGCTTAACAGGAACAGGCTTAAAACCAACAGGCTCAAAACCAAGCTTCATAACATTATAGACGTTTATAACAGCCGAAGCCACCTCACTACCAGCAAACCCAATACCGATGAAATCATAAGAAGACAAGTTCTCAAGACCAACCGGAACTGTATCA
>OFEJ01000347.1_pt1 | contig 14554 bp, 11 predicted proteins | sample 1521051 | NCBI WGS metagenome assembly OFEJ01 (sample SAMN06268701, study PRJEB24108) | sediment metagenome | isolation source: Joseph's Coat, Yellowstone National Park, Wyoming, USA | place: USA:Joseph's Coat, Yellowstone National Park, Wyoming, USA | reverse complement strand
TACTTCGAGAAGGTATCCAAGGCCTCGGAAGTCATTGTGAGGAACGCCCTAGACACACTACGCGAGTTACTAGAGGATAAAGCACCAATACAACTCCAAGCCACCCCAACCTCAATAGCGTGCAATAGGAACGTACTTAGGAACTTCATGGCACACGCCGGGTTCTACATAGAGAAGACGAGGGGTATATCGTGGGTCGACGTGAAGATAGAGGGCAATGAGGTTAAGGTTGGGTACTACAGGAATTGGGACTCGGTCAAGAAATTCATAATCGACTGCCTAACAAAACAATTAATAATACCAAAAACCCAACAATAAACACACCACCCCAACTCTTCCATTCATCATAACAGCCCATAAATTACTAAACAAAACAACGCCTCGACCTACATCAATCTCCCCTATTAGATTCTTACTCAAATCATCATCACGCTCCTACCCGTAAAGTTGCTGAAAGCTTCAATTCTTCTGTTTTAGATTCCTAGAGGAGGTACCACTCAAGCCATACCTTGAGCAGGTGGTTCAGGAGCTTCAATTCTTCTGTAGTAGATTCAGGGTGAATGAGGGCTTCGGCAAGGCTCGCCCTGGTTGTGCTTGCTTCAATTCTTCTGTAGTAGATTCAACGATAGGATTGAGATGTTGATAGGTAGGGCACCAACACGTGAGCTTCAATTCTTCTGTTTTAGATTCTATATAGCCTGGGAAGTAGTTGCGGACACGGACAGTAGGTTAATAGGCTTCAATTCTTCTGTATTAGATTCTTTTTCCCGTCAAGGTCCCATCGATGTCAATCCTCGTGGCGCTTCAATTCTTCTGTATTAGATTCCCGCAATCATTGGCGCCCATGCATCACAACGTGAATTTGAGATAAAGCTTCAATTCTTCTGTATTAGATTCTGAACCGTGAATTTATTTACTCCTTTATAAGTTTTTCCCTACCCCGTTCACGGGTTCTCGTCAGAGGGGCTATCCACTCCCCATGCCTACGACCCGTAAAGCCTCTGATGGTCTCACGACCACGATGCTCGAAAAACTCCAACGAACAATTCAACCCCTCAATACCGTAGAGCCTCTGACGGCAGAATAGAATTGGATTAATTGGGTCTTTATTGTTGGTTTAGGTATTGTGTTTGTTTTTGGTTGTTTTACTCCTTATTTTTACGTTTGGTATTTTTATTGGTTTTAGTATTGCTATTCCATTTATTATTAGTTCTTCTGCATTAACCTCATTTAGGAGCTTTGCGTATACCACGCGTTTTGCGAGGTTTACCCTCAGTTTTAATGATGAGGGTTTGAGGGTTTTTACGACTTTGACTAGATCGTTGTTTACTATTTTACCTAAGAATTCCTTAATTGGTTGGTTTATTACGAATTTCGTGTAGTCGTTAGGTATTGGTATTACTTGTCCGTAGGCATTCATTATTTCGAAGTTCCCGCTCGAGGTCCTTAGTAGGTTTATTAGTGATTCGTAGAGGCTTATTTCGTCCTTGCAATAGAATACCCTTAGTTGGAAGCCCTTTATCTCGATGCATGGGTCCCCATTTCCGTCAGCGTTTGTTATGTAGATCATGCTATGTCCTGCTTAGTAGTGAGTACATGTTTATCAAGGTTCTTAATTTAAGTAGGGCTTTTACTGTGGTTTCCTCATTGTCGGTCCTTGGGTAGTCAGGGATTCTTAGATCGCTTGTGGAGCCCATGACTTTGCTTAGTTCTTTCATTGTTTCCTCATTCCTCACGTATAGGTATGCATACGTAACAAGAGCCCTAGCCAGCAGTGTCTTATTGCCTCTGCTTAATGCGTCGTGGATCATGGCCCCAATTTCGTAAAGCCTATACAGTAATGATGATGGTACCTTAGGGCTATTAACTAGTTCATGAGCTATTTTAAGCATTTTTTCGGCTTCGTCCCACGTTATTGATAGTGCAAAAACGGGCTTCTCCGTGTACCTTAGTAAGTAAGGCTCGGCTATTGATAGGGCCACTAAACCACTGGTGTCTTTCATGATGTCCATATTCTTCATATCTTTCCCCTCCTTCTTAGCCAGACTTTCGAGGCTCCTAGCTTCGCGATATGCGTAATATATTGGGTACTTACTCCTGAATATATACACACCACCAGATAGGGATAGACCGGTGATTTTGTTTACGTGATTCGCAACCATGGCTAGGAACTTAATTACGCAATCCCATCTACCGTACACAGCAACATCATCGCCACCTGAGTATAAAACGACTATGTTCTCGCCGCATTCATCATGCCTGGACTTAAGCTCATCACGTACTTTAATTGGTACGTAATTAATCGCAAAAGATAGGATTGTCGAGAAACTCTCCAGAACACCCGGTCTCCTTGATAACCCCCTCACAATCGAGCCTAGCTCATCAGCATCAACAACCCCCAACGCTATGTAATTACCCATGCTGTCCAAGTCCTTAAATTTACCATCCTCGGTCACTGGATGGTACATATCAAGCATGAACCAACCCCACACGGTTTTCTCAAGCAACTCATCATTACTGCTGGTGCTTGGTATGAAGTTCAATGGGTCATTGACCTTAAGCACCTTAATTAAATCAGCCTTATCTGCGTTCTTAACGAGTAGTTTAATAGTATTTATATCTAGGTTTACATTGCTATCGCTACTAATTAATATCAGCTTCGTATTTAAAGGCTCAACGAATATATCCGTTACCATGAAGTTATTATAACGATTATAACAAACGATGGGTTCGTCGACGGGTTTATCGCCTCTATAAATAACCTCCATCACGTACTTGAGATTCCTCGATGCATGGCCAACCGCTAGGGATAATAAATTCATAAATGATACCTTATCGCCCACCTCAAACGTGCCTGGCGCGAGTGAATTCATCAACTGAATACTAACCTCTCCACCTCTCACGCATTCATCACTACCATCAACAATACTAAATACGCGATTTGCGGAGTCGCCGTACCTGTCAACATCGACGTTACTTAATATTTTCGTAAATCCAATAAGCTGTCCAGGGCCCTCCCATAAGGCATTGTACACGTTACTGAATGATCCTGGGTCATGAGCGTTGCCAATCACGTCCTTGGGGGCGTGTAGTTCAAATTGTAGTTCATAGTTGCTCCACTCAAACAATTTATTGAGCACGCTCTCAATCAGTCCCTTAGTTCTATCATAGTCGTTTTTATCGATTAATAGTATGATTTCGCCAGGCTCCGGAGCTATGTTGTTTAATTCCGAGTAACCTAACTTAGTGGTTATGTAGTCCATCAAGGCTTGTTGCAACAATTGCAGAAACAAGCTCCTGCCCCTAAACCTCTTTGATGCCTCTGACTCACCCACAACATTTGTTACAAACCTTTGTATACCCTTGATGTTTATCCTAATCAACCCATAACCCCCACTCAACGCGCTCGAGAGGGCTGCGGTTAATTTACTATGGCCATAAAGTGTTGTGTCTGGTTTTACGCCATACGTTGCGGCTGGTACGAACAAGGTTGTTGACTTAAATATGTAGTTTAATGTCTCAAGAAGTGCCCTGCCTTTGGGGTAATTCTTCAACTTCCCTAGTAATTCATTGAGATAGGTCTCAACCTCTTGGTAGTTTTTAGAGGCTTCGTCTTCCTTATCGTGGAGGAAGTATAGCTTAGGTTCCTTCCTAATGTCGAGGGTTTGTACAGAGTGGTATTTCTTGAAGCCTTCGTTCACTTCATTTAATGGCGATAGGAGGGGTGCTTCAGCGGCGGTTCCGATAGTGCTTTCCTCATCCTCCTTACGCTCAAGCTCTGCTGTGAATTCGTCAGCAGCCCTCCACTCCTCCTTACGAAAAATCTTCTCGTATTCTTCACTAAGTAACTCCTTAATTTTCTCCGCACTTATCTCATCATGCTTCCTAGCGAACCTGTGCGTCCTTAAATATTCGGCTCTTTGGTACACCTTACCTATGTCGTGTAGGTAGGCAACAAGCATTAGCTTGTACCTATCCTCTATTGAAGACATAATCGCACCCACCCCATACCAATGAACCCACCTGGAGTCTTCGCAACCTTAAGTGTTTTGCTATCCCACGTATGGTGGTAAATACTACTCATTGCTATCTCCCTAACCTTGCTAACCTGGTCATTTACTGCCACGGTCTTAGCCTCATGACCCGTGAACATGCCGATCCTGACACATAAGCAATCACCACCGCACTTATGACTTAAGTCATTTAGGAAGTTTAGATACTGCTGTAACTCAACGGCCCTATTTCTATTCCGTGTATCCTTAATGAAACTATTAACCTTCTCAATCTCGGTCCTAATCAGGTAATTACTGAGCTCCCTCAGAGAATCCTTAATAAGGTTGCACGTAACCTCGCTGTCCTTCTCTCTAATATTGTTATAATGGTTTGGGTAGCTCGGCGGTTTTTGAATCACTAAGTCATAGGTCAGGGGATTACCAACCCAAGCAATAACGTGATTCACCGCTACGACCGAACCATCACGATCCCACGTTTGGACCTCCGTAAACTCTAAGGTGGCTTTTTCATAATCAATGGGATCGCTAATACGAAGTCTATTTAATGAATCGTACTCATAAGGTCTCGTTCCCATCCTCACCTCCGTCTTAAGAAGCTTTTCAACTGGTTGTGCGACGGTGACCAAGCCTTTACGCCCGTGCGCATTCCTTAGTCTTCCAAGCACCTCATTGTAAACCCTCTGCCTTTCCTGAGAACTTACGTGCTGGAGCTTATAGTTCAATACTGCTGTTCTAATGAGGCCCTTTAATTCCGATGCTGGAACAACGTAGGGATTAATATCCATGACCCTATTAACATTGCTGGAAATACCGAGCTTTGATAAATCGGCAGAGAGCCTAACGAACCTATCCCTACCCCTCCTAACAAGATCTCTAACCCTCTCCATCAACTTGACCGGCTCCTCAGTGGTTATGCCGGCCCTGGCTAATTCATCAATGACGAGGTCGTTCTTAAGTATTAGAATCTCATTACCATCAATGAGGAATTCAAGGCCCCTGATTAAGTAGTTCCCGCTCCACACAAAGACCCTAGATGGTGGGATTGGCTCAAGCCGCAGTGTTGCTTTGCACTCAGCAATATTGCTCATTTCCACACCCTACCGTTGTCCCTGGGCGCCTAGTTTGTTCAGTATTTCCTTTGAGAGAGTAGTGATTTCGTTCTTAAATTCGCCGACTGATTTGTACTCCTTAATCCTCTCCTCTCTTGGGTAGATAAGCTTGGCTTCTATACTCCTGAACTTGATTCTACCGTAACCCCTCGAACCAGCCGCACCAAGGTATGTACTCTCAAGTAGCTGTAGTCCCTCGGCAATCAATTCCATATACTGTTCCAAATGATTCTTCGAATTATCAAAGACCAAGAGCGTGAAGTCGCCCTCAAACTTAACGTGCGGTTTAACCCTTTCTATAGTCCTTGGGTCAGCTGCGGATGTAATCCTATCAATCCTATTCTCACTCTTCTCCTCTAGGAAATCCTCTAGGGTTACTAACCCCTTCGTATTGTATATACTACATACATAATCACATGTCGGGAAGAAATCGCTTATCAGAAGCGACGTTTGTGATAAGGAATTAATCAACATCGCCGTCTCCTGCTCAGCCTTACTTCTATCATTAATCTCCTTACCTAAATTCTTAACGAATTCGTTAACATGGATGGACGGCATACCAAATAACTTATTAAATGCGAACGTGACATCGCTATCCCGCAATTTCTTAAGGAACTCACTATGACTTAGTACATCCTGTCGATTAACTGACTTATAAGCCCCGGGTGATAAAACATGCATCCAAATCTTTCCATCAGAACTAAACAACTCAAGGTTCTTAGCTAACTCAAGCAGTGACCTCATCCTACCCTTTATCGAGGATCCAGGTATATACGGAACCCTTATGAGAAGGCTCTGCTGATTACCCTGTCGGTCTTTGCACTCATACACCTTCTCAGCCAACACATTGCTGGTCTCCGCACCACCAATCCTACCCATCTGCCTGCCCGCAGATATTAAAAGCCCAGTCATGATCTCCAGCACCAGGTGTAGTTTAACAATGCCCAGCAACCTGGGGTTCTTAACCTGGGGGATTTGTTGTGACATGGTTATCACCTCATCGTCCCTTCTCCTTCGCTATGACGGCCAACGCATCTATCAAGACCCTAGCATTACTTAGTACTTTTCTGAGAACGAGCTCGTTATTAACGTTCCTATATATTTCATCAACCACGCCATTGAGGATCTTCGCAATACCCTTACCAAGTTGATCCCTCGCCTCCTGATACCTAATAATTACTGAAGCCCTAGCAAGATGAATACTAAGTCGTGACTTAATGACATCACCCTTCTGTCCCTGGTTCAATAACGACTCTGTATCATCTATTATGGATGATAATAACTCATGAACCTTCCTATATGATGATTCACTCTCTATTTCCTTACCCAATTCATTATACATATTACCCTCAAACAATTTATTCACCAACGTCATAGTATCATCACCCTCCAAATACTTACTGAGTTCTTTAACAAAATCATCAATCAAACCCCTCTGCTGCTCGCCCTTACCACCACGTTGATGGAACCCCTTAGTCTCTGGTTTTCGTTGCATGGACATAAATAATCATCTATTAAAATGGTTATTGTTATTTATAAGTTTTATTATTTAATACGCGATGTGTAAAAATTATTAATTACCTAATAATGAATATGCGATGCTTAAGATAGCCATCACCAGGATCTTAACGCCAATAAAGGTTGGGCGTGGTGAGGATTACGTAGACTCAATGACACTCTACAGAGCATTAATGAACATAATGATAAAGCTTGGGCATGAGGATGCAGCTAAGGATTTATTTCTAAATGGTGGAATAACACTGTCTTCGCTACTCCCAATACTCAATATGAAGTCAAAGAGAATATTATTCCTAAGGGTTCCGCCAATAAGGCCCAGCTGTAACGATAGGAGACTTGAGAAGGAGGTCAAAAACGCGAAGTATCTGGACTATGAATTAATGATTGGTAGGGAACTCAACTTAACGGGTGGATTAAGAGTTACGGATTGCAACAAAAAGGATGGCGCCATCAGCGTTAAGGTCCAGGACATGGATGCCACGGTAATTAACGGCCTCATAATAAGCAATGAGAATTACAACGCAGTAAAGGATAGCGAAATTGAGAAGTTACTCAGGGAACCAAGGCATGAGGTTAGGTATAGGAATGTGATTGATAGAGTTACGAACGCGGCAGTCCCATTCACAACAGCTACGTTGATGCCAATGACGGAGATGGCAATATTAATGCAAATACGTAAGGAGGGCTTTGAAAGCCACATAAAGGATGCACTTAAGGTACTGGGTGAGGTTGGGATTGGCGGTGAGAGAAGCGTTGGCTATGGGAGGTTCGAGCTGGTGGATTTCACCGATTTCGGCGATGACTTAGGCAGTGTAAGAATTAAATTGGGTGGTGAAAGTGCCTACTACGTAACAGGTAGGGCCCTCATTGAGGACAATAGCAATTATTTGGCAAGCAGGTTCGAGGTCATTAGCGGCTTCGCTGGGGACCTACTTACAGCACACCTACCACTACTTGTACTTCTACCTGCAGGATCGATAGTAACACGACCAAAGCATTACCGAGACTACGTCGATAAGAACCAAGCATTAATAATAGACCCACTCCTAATACCAACACAAAACTAAGGGTATTAAAAGTACATTAGTGTTAAATTAAAACACAAATAATCCCAAATAAATTCAAGAGAGTACCTACGAAAAGCTAGACCACGAAACCCGATACACCATCCTTTTCTTTCTATTGATCATAAAGAGAGGAACAGAAAACAGTGCGCGAAAGCGATATTTCATAACTCAATCCTACTACATTAAATTCACAGCTCGTACTAAGTCGATAATAGCTATGACAACGTAAAAACAAGAGTATGATGCTTCAATTCTTCTATTTAGATTCTATGTCCAACAAAATCCAAACTACGGAAACGACGTTAGAATTGGACTTCAATTCTTCTATATTAGATTCAGGGCACGCATGTACTATGATCGCTATCGCTCATATGTTGAACTACTTCAATTCTTCTATATTAGATTCTAAACCTAAATGAAATACCGTTGGACAGGGATAAATTGTCACTTCAATTCTTCTGTTTAGATTCCTCAAGGAGAAACTGCGCAAGGGTTTTGTGCGTGAAGCCCTTAGCTTCAATTCTTCTGTAGTAGATTCAGGAAAGCGACGCAAAATGGTGTGCCGAGTATCGACACGATACTGAGCTTTAATTCTTCTGTAGTAGATTCAAGCCACGGGGTCCGCGGGCGGCGATCGGGCTGAATCCCACCTAAATGGGCTTCAATTCTTCTGTAGTAGATTCATGCTATGCTATAAGGGCCTCAGGGGGTACGGCCCCTTGCACGCTTCAATTCTTCTGTTTAGATTCAACACCACTCTGGGGTGCGATTTATAATGCCTCACTGCATGCCTTGCTTCAATTCTTCTGTTCTAGATTCGCACATTATTCTTGATACCTATGCTGGCGGACGTGTTTTCAATACTGTCTCTTCAATTCTTCTGTTTTAGATTCAGGACAACACAAGGACTTTCCCAGCCGTTGTATTGAGGCTAATGAGACTTCAATTCTTCTGTTTTAGATTCTGTATGGGCGCGGGGTCCACGTGATCACGCCACGTGGATTGGCTTCAATTCTTCTGTTTAGATTCATACGTCCGTGCAATCATGCAGGAGTTAATACGCATCAACGTTGAATTGAGGCTTCAATTCTTCTGTTTAGATTCACCTCAATGCCCCAATTGTCTCGACTCCATTACCGTATGAATTCCAATTTGTGCTTCAATTCTTCTGTTTTAGATTCTGGTAAGAGCGACATTTAACTACATCACGTTGGATTGGGACTGGAGTTGTAAGCTTCAATTCTTCTGTATTAGATTCATTCCGATTTGTTAATGGTTGTTAGGTCGGCCAGGGCTATTGCGCTTCAATTCTTCTGTAGTAGATTCACGGAGCCTAAGCTGTGGCGTTTAGACACAATGCCGTTATCAGAAGAGCTTCAATTCTTCTGTAGTAGATTCTCAAGTTGTACACGGACTTCATCATCAGGCTCTACAAGACGGCTATTGTTGCTTCAATTCTTCTGTAGTAGATTCATATGATGTGCCTGGGCGATGTACTCGCGATTGAGGGAGGTTCTATGCTTCAATTCTTCTGTATTAGATTCCCTCAGGGCCTCTGTGAACCCCACCCCATTAACTGACGGGGTGGCTTCAATTCTTCTGTATTAGATTCCGAGTCATGGTTTTATTTACTCCTTTTTAAGTCTTTCCCTACCCCGTTCGCGGGCTTTCGTCAGAGGGTTTATTCCCTTGGTCGATGCACGACTTGCGAACCCTCTAACGGTCTGGCGACCACGATGCACGTAAACCTCTAACGAGCAATTCAATTCCACAATAACGAGGAGACTCTGACGGTGGAATTGAATGCTCAATAGCCGTGGTTTGGCTGGGCGTGGGTGTTTTGTTTATTAGTTTGTTTTGTTGTTTTGTTTTGTGTCTGTGTATGTTGGTGTTGTGGTTGGTGTTTCGTTGCTTAGGAATGCTGTTGATAGGGGTGTTGTTAGGGATGCGGTTGTTGTTAGGGCCCTTGGTGGCGATGTCGTTGCTGACCGTGAGTTGGGTAGGCTTGGTTTGGGTAGTTCATTGAGTAAGTCTTTGTTGGGCTTTGCCTGTGGTGATGTTGAGGGTTGCTGTGCAGAGCTTGGTAGCTTGGTTGGCCTTAGGAGGTTGGTTAGTGGTGTCTTTAGGGTTGAGTTGTTTTACACGGATACTAAGGCTAGTTGGTTGTGTGCCATGACCATTGCCGAGTGCCTCAACCGTGGTGTTTTGCCGAGCGTTGAGGTTGTTGGTAGTGTCCAGGTCCCGCTGTTCGGTGGTGGTGATGTTGAGGGTGGCTTGGTGTCCTTCGTGAATGTTGTTGGTAGGAGACTGTTCAATGCCGTGAGTGGTGGCTTGGATGCCTACATGGTGGTGACTGGTGGTGCGAAGGTTGAGGCGATACTCGCCTCGATGATTGCCTGGCTCGTGGGGGCGAGGCCGGTTTATAGGGTTGAGGGTGGGCCCGTGATAATACTGCCTAGGCTACCCATAACCCTGGATAGGGAGTTCGTGGGTGGCTTGTGCGAGTTGGCTAGGGGTGGTTCCGTAAGTGATGAGTTGGTTCGTGAATTCGTTAGGTTAGGCTTCGTTGTTGAGCGTGGCGGTAGGTACGTGGTTCCCAGGTGGGTTGTTGAGTTGCTTAGGGTTAGGGGTTTGTGCTAACCCACGTGGTACGCCGCTGGCTTAATCCTCACGTATATTGGGTACCTGTACGCGAAGGAACTGGCGTGGGCGAGCCCCGCCACTGCCGTTGCTAGGAACCTCCTCTCCGTACTCGGCACACCCAGCCTCTCCAGTACCTTCTCCTCACTCCTCAGGATTATTTTCGTGTTTGTTAGTTGTAGGACTGCGTCGTTTAGGTCGTCTGGCATGTGGGTTGCGAAGACCACGGCAATACCCCTACCCCTACCGAGCCTGGTCAACTTCGTTAGGTGCAGCTCGAGCATGCCCTTCTCATCCTCACTCCTGGCCTGTGGGAAGAATAGGTGTGCCTCATCAATAAGCACCACGGCGAACCTCTCCCTATCCCTGAGGTGCTCAGGCCCCATGAAGCTGTAGACCCTATCCAAAACCCTGTAAACCACCATCCTCTGGACCATGGGCCCGACACTGGCTAGGTGGACAACCACGTAGCCGGGGCTAAGTATGTCCCCGTAGTTGGGCTCCACAACCCTCACGCCGCCCTCCTCCACATCCACAATGCCCGACTCGTCAATTGCTAGTATTGTCCTAATTATGTTCTCCAGCGTGCTCGTATGTATGCCCAGGTCCCTCGCCATCACCTCGTAATTCAGCAACGCCCTATCCCTAACACTGACGTTGCTCGGGCTCGTCAGGAACTCGAACATGCCCTTAAACGTCAACTCCCCACCAGACCTCCTCCTAATCTCGTTAATCACCCTCCTATAGAACATCCTGGCCTGCTCCGTGAGCATTCCCGTGACCTCATGAACCCTGTAGAGCACATCCCTCGTCCTCAGAGCCCAGGGTATCAACTCAACCCTCGCGTTGAGTCTTGGTTCGAGGAACTCAATTAGGACGCTCCTGATAATTACTGAGCCGCTCTTCCTAGACTTCGCGTACCTACACCTAACCCTAACCCTCCTAATGTCTATCCCGAAGTTTCTAAAGGCAGTGTTTACATAACCCACAACTAGGTACTTCACGAAACCTCTAACGGCATTCCCATACCTCCTCACAGCCCTCCTCAGCATGGCCCTAGTCACCGGCGTTAAGACCTTCGTGTCGACCCCGTTCATGACCAGGTGGTGGTAGTGGCCAACAGTGTCTAGGGCTATGACCGTGGCCTTACCCCACCCCCTGACTAGTTCGAGGGCCATGTTCTTAAGCAACGTTGTTTTCCCACTACCAGTCGTGCCGACAACCAACACGTGGTGCCTCAACGCACTTATTGGCAGCCTAACCTCATTACCCAACACCTCCGCACCACTCGGTAGGGCGAGTGTCCCGAGGAGGACCCCGTCCCTTGGTAGTGAGAGCATTTCCGAAACCTCACCCTCACCGGGTACCCTGACTGGCGAGTGGATCCTGGGTGGCGTGCTTGGTGGTCTGCACTCGTTGCTCTGGCACTCCGAGATTAGTTCTAGGCCTATGAACCTCGGTATGTACTTAACACCCATTGCCAACTCCTGCTCAAGCGAGAGTACGGGTGTCTTGGCGATTGAGTATATGTCCTCAACCCTCGACTCGGAGACCCTGGCCAGGTACTTGGTATCCCCCGACTCAATCACTAGGTACTCACCCACCGGGAAGTCCCTATCGCACTCAGTCACCATGTGGACCTCAGCGCCCTCGAGGGTCACGGTGCTGGGCATTAACCTCGTTATTAAACCAACGTACCTACCACAATCAATCTTGGCCGACACACTACTCACCCAACTCCCTAAGCGACCTACCTATTTCTTCAAGGCCCTCGTAGGTCAGCCTAAGCGGTGATAGTGAGGCTAGGAGCTTAACGACGCTACCATTCAACCTCCTCGAAACCCTATCGGCAATACCAATGGGTATTGGAACACCACCAGACCCCGCGAGCCTGGCCACCACCTCGGCACCATACTCGGCTAGGTCCTCGTCCAGGGCCTCAACCCTAACCACATTAACCTCCCTACCCAACCTAGAGGCCACGTACCAGCAGTACTTCCCGTAGTCGCCGGCGGTTATTTTCACGGGACCAACAACAGCCGTGTAGGCCGGCTTATTACCGAACTGCCTAGAGACCTCGTTCTTAATCAGCGAGTCATCATCGACACTAAACCCCCTACACCTGGCGTAGTAGGTTGATTGACCAAGCCTCTTAACAACACCAACAACCCTAAGCCCCCTCGAAGCCTCAACCCTAAGCCTAACCAAGCCCCAGTAAAGCTCGGAGTAAGGGTTACCACCCATGGTCAAGACCTTCGGTGTTGGGAACACCGGCCCATCCAGGAGGAGGACGGAGTCGCCACCCAACTCCCCAAACCTCCTCACAAGCCCAACCTCAACCTCAGTCCTAACCTCATCCCTAACAGCCTCCTCGTTATACGAACCATCGAAAACCCTACCAGTCACGCCAGACCTAACAAGCGCAAAGCCACCAATAGCCTCCTCAACCTTACCAACCAACTCATCACTAGGCTTGAACCTAAACCTAAGCCCAAGCCACTTAACGCCAGGAACACCAGGCACTAGGCTTGTCGCGGGACCAACAAGCGCCCCAGTGGTCACGTAAACATCGACAGTCTCAAACCTAACAATCGATGATTGCGAATCAAGACCAAAGACCTGGACTGAGCTCGGTCCAGAACCAACATCCACCAACCTAGCCTCAACCTCACCACACTCAACCTCAAAACCACCCTCACCAAGATCAACAAAATCACTAGCAACAAAATCACCAACACTCCCCACAAGGAAACCCAACGCCTCAACAAACCTAAACAAATCCTCCACAGAAAACAAACAAATAAGGAAAAGAAAAACCAAACCCACCGTCAGAGGCTTCACGTTTTTGTGGGGTTGAATTGTTCGTCAGAGTTTTTCGTGCATCGTGGTCGTTAAATCGTCAGAGGCTTGACGAGTCGTGCATCGACCAAGGGAATAAACCCTCTGACGAAGATTCATAAACGGGGCAGGGAAAAACTTAAAAAGAAGTAAATAAACCCATGACTCGGAATCTAAAACAGAAGAATTGAAGCTACCTATGATTCCTCGCCACGTATCGCCCTGACTATTTCCATGAATCTAAAACAGAAGAATTGAAGCAGCTGTGATAAGCAACGTGTGCAGGTCAGTGTCTCTATCAATCCGAATCTAAAACAGAAGAATTGAAGCCATTCTGAGACACCTTGAGTGCCACCCCAACACCAAACGCAATCAGTGAATCTAAAACAGAAGAATTGAAGCATAAAATCACCAGCAATATCCATAGCCACATACAACGCCTGGAATCTAAAACAGAAGAATTGAAGCTGTGGTACCGTAACCTCAGGATGCTCCTCATGCTTTAGTGTTACAGGCTTGAATCTAAAACAGAAGAATTGAAACGGAACACCAGCACGTGGATCACAGTACTGTGTCACCCGGGGTCCGGAATTTACTACAGAAGAATTGAAGCCAATAAACTAAAAGTCTATTCCATAACTCATCATATTCTTCAGCACTTATGAATCTAATACGGAAGAATTGAAGTCTTTTGTTTACGTCATCGGCATAGACATACTAAGTTTAGGTCAATGGGCCAAGGGTATAGGGAATTGTGTTGGTTTTGAGTTTCGTAATTTATGAACAACATTACCCCCTAACGTACCTGGCAATTCGCTTCCTGGCCATTATAATCCCCATGCCCATCGTGATCCAGACTGTAACGCCTATGGCATTGATTGTTGATGTGAACGCGTCGGGCAAGAACCTGAGGCCCACGATTATGAAGACTATGCCCAAACCAACCACCCACCACTCCCTACTACTCGGCATAGCGCCACCGGGCATTGTGTAGAGTAGGCTTGATTAAAAGGCTTTGGTCCAGATTAGCGGGTCTCGTTTTAGTGTACATCGCCATCGAGTAATGATGGTTCCAGTGCCTTATTAGTCCAGTTATTGCTTATTGTGTGGTGATGAGCAGCCACACCACTGATTCGTGATTGACTAAACAACCACTTACCCCAAGGCCTGAAACTGTGGTGCCTGAGCGTGTCGTTAACCCCTCTTTTAAAGTCAATTAATTATTATTGGGAGGTGATGAGACCCCAAGGTATATCGCCCCTGGTTCGCGGGGGCGAGTCCTTGGGGTTGATCCACCGGCCGTGGGGCGGGTAGGCGTGAGTATCGAGATATCGAGCAATTGATTGAGGAGAGGGCTGTTGAGATTTAC
>OFEJ01000346.1_pt1 | contig 14568 bp, 9 predicted proteins | sample 1521051 | NCBI WGS metagenome assembly OFEJ01 (sample SAMN06268701, study PRJEB24108) | sediment metagenome | isolation source: Joseph's Coat, Yellowstone National Park, Wyoming, USA | place: USA:Joseph's Coat, Yellowstone National Park, Wyoming, USA | reverse complement strand
TCTTCGTTAAGGGTTTTTTACCCAGCTGTTAACACTGGTTTTGGTTTTAGGAGGGTTGATTGGGATTCTGCTTTAGAGCTCTTAACTAGCAGGCTTCTTGAGGTTATTGAGCGTTGGGGTCCTGAGAAGGTTCTTTTCCTGGAGTATGCAGGTAATAGGGGTGTGTTGACGAGGTATGCTAGTAGAAGGCTTTGGAACTACCTAGGGGTTACACAAACAGATGGGAGTATATGTGATGCAAATGGTGATAAGGCTCTTAGGCTAGTATATGGCTCTACATATGGTGTCTTCCCCCACGAGATAGATAATCTCAGAATGGTTGTTGCATGGGGTTTTAACGTAGCTGTTAGCGCTCTTCATCTGTGGAGAAGGGTTCTTGGTGTGAAGGAGCGTGGTGGAATAATTTACACAGTTGATGTTAGGCTTACTGAAAATGCTAGACTCAGCAATAAGTTTATTAAGGTGAGGCCAGGATCAGATGGCTACCTAGCTCTTGGCATAGCCAAGTACCTAATAGATCACAACCTTGTTAATAGGGACTTTATTGAGAGGTATACCTACGGCTTTAACGAGCTTGTTAAGCACCTAGAGAACTACAGCCTCGATGTTGTTGAGAAGGTTACTGGAGTACCTAAAGAGGTTATTGCTGAGTTTGCTGAAGATCTAGCTAAACACAAACCTTTCGCTATTCTCATAGGCTATGGGTTGCAGAGGAGGCGCGGTGGTGGAGAGATTGTTAGATCCATAGCAATAATACCAGCTCTACTAGGCATTCACAGAGGGTTCTACTACAGCAACACCGACGGCTTACCGATAAACCTTGCCGGTGTTACAGGTGCTGATAAGTGGGGACCTAAGAAGATTGTTAGTATGGAGAGGATTGCTGAAGAGGTTTATAGGGGTGAGTACAAGTTCATCTATATACACCTGCACAACCCAGCCGCAACACTACCAAACTCACACAAGTTTATAGAGGGTGTTAAGAGGGATGACGTGTTTGTAGTTGTTCACGAAACACACTGGAGCGATACAGCTAGGGTTGCTGATCTTGTTCTACCTGCACCAACATTCTTCGAGAAGCTAGATGCTGTCTTCAGCTACAGCCATAACGTTGTTTACCTAAACAAACCTGTTATAGACCCATTGGGAGAGGCTCTGGGCGAGTACCAGCTAATGTGTGAAATCACTAAGAGAATTGCTAGAGAGGCTTATAACGAGATCTGTCTAGACCCATTCGAAATACTTAGGATAGCATTTGGGGATGAAATCCTCAAGAAGCTTATTGAGCAGGGCTACGCAGTTCTAGAGCCAAAGCCTAAAAATGTTTACCAGACTCCAACAGGTAGGATAGAGCTTTACAGCACTCAAGCAGTTAAGGAGGGTTTACCACCACTACCAACACCACCACCAGGTGAAGAGATTGATGAGGACGAGTTCATTCTCATCACATCAGCTCACATAAAATATATCCATACACAGTTCGAGGAGGTTTATGGAGGGGTACCAGCAGAGCTACACATAAGCCCTGAGGATGCTGAGAAGCTGGGGATACTGGATGGAGATATTGTTGAGGTTTTCAATGAGAGGGCATCGTTCATAGCTAGAGCAGTTATTGATAAGGGTCTTCAGAGAGGTGTTCTATGGATGCCTAGGCATGCAAGAGGTTTGAATGGGTTTAGAGTAAGCGCATTAATGAGCGATGATGTTGATGCTTATAGTGGTGCTGTCCTCAACTCGACAAGGGTAAGGGTTAGGAAATTGGGGAGAGTCACATAGATTCTGCTCAGCGTCTCTGTAAAAGAACCTTGAACTCTCTTTATAGGTAATTATGCTCAAAACCTACATCTCTTTATTCGCTTCACATCCTCAGCTTTTTCCTTAAAATGACTTGTAGAACTAATTTACGAATATTCTAGATAATACACATTTTTCGCTATGCTAATGGGTTTGTACAGAGATAAAGGTGTTGAGCACTTGAATCAAAGTCTCTTCACTGTTTCTTTACAAGCAAGTACCTCTCATAGATCATTACAACTCTGTCCCTCTCAATAAAGAACTCTACTGGTATTCTCGTGTATAGAGTTGCTATGTAGAGCCTTGCGTAGCTCTCCTCAACCTTATCAAGCACGAGGCTTGCTATAGTTCTCCTATTGTAGGGGTCCTCAAGGGTTAGCATGTCCCCGGCTCTCCTAACCCTTAGTACAACTGATTCTCTGTAACCTGTGTATAGACCCTCAATCCTATCAGCAACTCTATCAATCTTTAGGAACTGTAGCCTAGACTCATCAACTCCAGCCGCTATGGCAAGTGCGTATGCCCCTATGAGGGATAGTGGGTAGCCACTAGAGTTAGAGGCTAAGGCAACTGCAACTCTCTTCTCCGGTAGGTAACCCATGTAAGCCGTATAGACATATACCGAGCCGCTGTGACCAACAAGTTTGTACTCACCTGCAAAGCTATCGTGAATTATTAGCCCATAGCCATAGTACTTGCTTGTGGGGGACTCATAGGGTAGTTTAACATGAGGCTTCTCCATGAGCTCTACACTCTCCTTACTAAGTATCTGGGCACCTCCTATAGAACCCCTATTAGCTAATGCATAAGCAAACTTTACTAGGTCTATAGGCGAGGCGAATAAGCCTCCATCTGACGATATCCCAAACAGTGGCTCAGCTCTTGTAACTGTATCATCCTTTATGTAGTACGGTGTAGCCTTATCATTATCCTTCTCAAACTCTTCCCTTGTGAAGTAAGCTTTCTCCATACCAATAACGCTAGCAATGCTCTTCTTGACGTACTCCTCGTAGCTAACACCAGCAACCTTCTCAATGATTTTGCCTAGTATTACGTAGCCCTCGTTTAGGTAGAACCATCTCTCACCAGGTCTCATCCTTGGGTAGTCCTCGTAACCAATCATGTACGCCAAGACATCATCTGACTTAGCGATTGGTAGTAGCATGTCCTTCCTAAAACCGTAGTATGTATCTATCAATGCCTCTGCATAGCCAAGCACAGGAATCCCAGAGGTGTGGGTAAGTAGGTGGTGTATCCTTACCTCAGGATCCTTAATAACACCAACATACTTAGAGACAGGGTCGTCGAGGCTAAGAAGACCCTTCTCAACAAGCTGCATAATAGCTGTTGCAGTGAAAGCCTTTGTCACAGAACCAACACAGTAGCTTGTCTTAGGCGTTGCAGGAGCAGATATTGCTAAGTCCCTAAAGCCGAAGCCCCTAGCATATATAACCTCACCATCCCTCACGATAGCTATTGAAAGCCCTGGCATCCTATACCTAGACATCTTGTCGAGAATGAATTTCTCAAGCCCTTTCAAAATTCAATCAGTTCACCAGAAAGTGGTTAGCTATTGCTAGAAGCTAAATCTTTTTGTGATTCAGATTGATTAATGCTCTACACCTTCACAACCTCGCTGTACATCGTTGCTATATCTGGATACGCTACACATCCAAACCTCTCAACAAGACTTGATGCTTGTTGAGTAGATGTTGTGTGTATGTATATTGCTGATTGAGACACAACTATCTTGCTTGGGTTCAGCTTCTGAGCCTCTTCAACAATACGTGAAGCATCCCTTGATGAGCATTCAACAACTGTTGGAACCTCAACAGCTTCGCCTGGGTACCTAGCAACAACCCTCCCATTGTGAAGTATTGCAAAGCCCTTAGCCAACCTCTCAACACCTGTTAGTATGTGTGTTGCTACAACAACTATCCTTCCACTCCTAACCTTCTCAGTAATAATCTTATCAACAACCCTAAGAAACTCCTCACCACTAAGCCACCAAGGAGCAGGAACATCCTCAAAGAATGCAGATACCCTCCTCATCACATCGACTCTCCTAGCCCATGGATCAAGACCAAAGACCTCTGCCCTACCCCTAGCAGGCCTAATCAAACCACACCAAAGCTTAAGCAAAGTACTCTTACCACTACCATTAGGACCTAGGAGAAGATTTAGACCAGAACCAAACTCAACACTAACACCATCAAGAGCAACTGTAGGACCGAAACGCTTAACAACATTCAAAGCCCTAAATACCACTCCCACCCTATCTACGGATTCTCCCTCCTAACATAAACTAAGAGAAGCAGAAAGGCAAGAGCTATGCAGAGAGCTACTGTTCCATAGAGGTACTGAGAGCATGTCAATCCACCGCCCAGCCTAGTAATATCAGCTTTCTCTGGAGCACGCAGGTACACATGTATGACACTGTATGCGTAATGATTTATAGACCTAAAGCTTCTTATGTAGGGTAGGAAGGATAAGAGCACAGATGCTATTGGGGTTTCATAGAGTAGTAATAGGTATGGTACAACTGATAAGAGCATTGATAGCGAGACCTTGGGGGATAGAACAGATACAACTAGTGGTATCAGTGATGTGAGTGCATGTACAAAGATTGTTGCGGTTAAGAGGTGAAACAGGTACCTAAAGAATATACCAGGGTTGTTTACAGCAATGTGTGGAATGAGCTGGAATAGGTGAAGAACTGAGACTATGTAAAGCGGTATATACATTAGTATGAGGTGAGTTAGTAGAGTAGCCAAGTATCTTCTCCACCTAGGGTATGGGAGTAGATCCCTAAGCTTCTCCTCACCAATCTCCCTCCTATAAGTGAATAGGAGTGTGAGTAAAACTGATGACATTGTTCCATAGATAGCCAAGAGCTCGACATCACTAAGATCACTAACGTTTTGAAGCGCTATGAGCTGAGCATCAACATCGCTAGTGATTGGGGGTGCAAAGGGTGCGACTATAGGTGATGTGTTTAGAAGTGTTGAGTACGCAACTAAGATGGTTAGTGGTGTGAATAGCCATAGCCACACGAACTTTGTGTTCATAACTATTTCTCCTAGTAACCCCCAATACCTAGCCCTAGGCCTCAGAACAACTACAACACTTGCACCCATCACTAAAACTATTGAGAATGCTATAGTAATATTTGATGCATCAACCCTTTTCGAGGGGTGCACAGCTATGGTGTATACTAGGCAAGCCCTCTCAACACTTCTGAGCATGGTCTCAGCCCTAACATCAACGTAGTAAATACTTGGTCTAGGAGCTATGATCACAGGTAGGGCAACTCTTGCTGTGGGGAATACCTGGGAGTAGTTAGCTTCTATAGAGCCCCTAATAGCGTCCTTAATGATGAGTGTGCACCTCCAGGGAGCACTAGGTGGGATAACATCAACGGTCATATTATCTCCTCCACCCATGTAAACAACAAATAGCCCCCTAAAAACAAACCTCCTACCATCAACATCAAGATACAGTCTCTCATATAATAAATCGAAAAGGTTCTGCTGCGGAGATACACAAAAGTTCTCAAGGCTTTCCCAACCTGCTACACGAGGAACACTAGCAATTGTGAAGTATGCGTATAGAAGTGTGAATCCAGATAGTAGCAGAAATAGGATTAGAAGAGGGTTTCTAGCAGCACTTATCATGACCTCGCCCTCCTAGCCCTAAACAATGCGATGATTAGAGCTATTGCGGTTAAGGCGATAGCCCCATCCAAAGCTATGTAAACAAGGTTTATACCAGCTTCTGCACCGCCAATAACAGATCTCTTAAAATCAATATTCGTATCAACAAGTATGAGTCTACCCGAAAAACCTGCTGGTGAGAGTACTGCAGGGCTTGCTACACTTCTTATACCAAGAGCATCCATATATGTTGAGAGCAGGACTCGGAGATCGATATCTGCATATAGTAGCACACCAGTAACATAGTCATAGTAAGCTCTCAACGATGAATCAGAGGGGTAGAGAATACTGATGGTTTTCCTATCTAAGTTGTGTAATAGGTATATTGACCCTAGAGAAAACTCTAGGGCATAGAGTTTTAGTGGTGGGTTCCTAAACCTGAGTACATACACCTTACCTGCAGAGGCATTAATGACCTTCTCACTTTCCGTAACTCTAGAGACTTTCTCCTCACCCACTCTTTCATGGGTAGCACAGCCACCTCCGGAGCGGGTTCAATGGACATTGGGGCTAACGACACGAGCCCCTCAAGAGCTGCTAAACCAGTTTGTCGGGGCAATGCCCCTCATCAACAGCTGTAATAATGAGCAGGGTCAGAGGTTATAAACCTAACTCCTAAACATCAGCCACGAAAGAGTCCACAAAACTAGTTATAATCTCAGGAGGTGTTACAGCACCCCCATCACTTATAACAAGTACATGCTTAAATGTCTCAAATGCTTCTGCTAAGATAAGGTAATAAGGTATGTTGATGCTATGTGAAGGCTCAAAGCTTTAAAAAGAGGCATGTTCTTGGTTACCTTCAGTTTCTGAGACCCATAGATAATGCACCTTAACTCGCTGAGCAAAATAGAAGAAGCATGACATTGCATGTATGATATTCATTACATGCAATGGTCAGGACAATTCGTTGAGAAGGAGAAGAATATGAACCCATGGCTATTTTCTATTGTTTGGTGCCGCGGCCGGGATTTGAACCCGGGTTCCCCGCGCCTTTGCTAAAAGGCGTCACGGGCTCGAGAGGCACGAGAATATATCACACCATTGCACGGTTCACGATCATCACATGCAATATCAAATGAGGAGAACCACTTAGCACAGCCATTGACTACATATACATGGCTTCACATGCTCTGCACAAGCATCGAATTGACCGTGAACCCACACTACACAACATACATATATACAGAGAGTTCTGCATACATGTAGCCAGCATCGATGTTAAAGCTGGTAAACAGGTAGAGAAAGCTCCTTCGCCTTGGAGCCGTAACAAATACAACTACTCTTCGGCAGGTAGGCATATAGGATCACTACCTGCAAGCAATCACCTCATCACTCTCATTTTCTATATACTATTAAAGAATGCTGCTGAAATTCAATTCTTTAAAATTTTATTTTTATTTTCAATTCTTAAAAAATAAAAACATTCAATTATTTTTGTAGACTAAACTTAAACGAAAGAGAGACTAAACAAATGAAACAATTGAATGATTATTTTTCCTTAGGCATAACTGTAAGGGTGTGTGAAGAACTAATTAATAGTTGTATATGCTATAGCTTTATTACCATTATTAGGGTTGTGGTGTAGAATTCTCATTAAATCTTCGTAGAGGTGCCTCTTGTACCTTAGTACTGTGGTTAGGTATTGGGACGAAGCAATTTCATTGAAGTTTTCGTAACAAAGTCTGAAATTTCCTTAGTAGCACTTAAGATTTGTTCCTCAATATCTTCACCTTCCTTAGCGTTCTCACAATGTATAGAGTCTGCAGCTGCTTTAGCAACTTTCTATATGAGCGTCTCCAACACTACTATCATTCACCAACAAACAATACTATGCTATGTAGGTACACAACCTTAATCCCAACACCAATTAGTAAATTGTAATTATGTAGAGGACGTGAATGGAAATTGAAGAGATTTAAAAATAGTGGAATGTCCAAGTTTAGAGATTTATATTTATTTACTTTCTCTTTATTAGGTACCCTATTGCAATGCCTACCACTAGTAGTATTACTGCTATTGGTATTGCTATGCTCCAGTCTGTTACTTTTTCATAGGCTGTTGTTGGTGTGGTTACAGTAAGCGTAGTGGTTTTCTCAACTGTTTTCTCTATAGGCACTGTAGTAATACTTGTTGTTGTAACTGTTGTTGCTTCATAAACCCTAATCGTGGTTGTATATGTCGTTGGTATGGTTACAGTTACTGTTATTGGTGTTACAAGTGGTGATGTCGTTGGGATAACCGGTGTTATGGTTGTACTCATGTTTTTACTCACATTCTGAATGTACACTAGGTACTCTAACTCACTAAGAACTACATACTCCTCTACCACCACATTATGTAATGTTTGAGCAGCGAGGCTCTCCTTGCTCAAATGTATGGTAATCCATACATCAAACTTAGCATTATTCTTTAAAATTAATTCATAAATGCCGTCTCTTTCAGTTATAAATCCGAAGGAGAATTCAGTGTTGTTGTCAGTTAAACTAAGAGATATTATTACATTTCCATCAGGATCTCTTATCTCTCCAGCAATGTCAATAATTTTAGAGGTGTTAGTAATAGAGGTGGCAGTTAATGTAATAATGGGGCTAGAGGCCTTGACATAGCCATACAAATACTCACTTCTGTTACAAGGGATATCAATACTAGAAATATCATTTGGTGGGAGAATTATTGTAGCATCATAAGTCCAAGGCTTATCAACATAAAAAGACTCAGGAATTGCCTTCACACCTCCAAGGTAATAGACGTAATAGCCTAGCCATAGCCATAAGCTAAAGGGTATTGGAACTGTGCGACCATCAGGTAGCGGTAGGAGGGTTAGGGTAGGATCGAGTGGTATCCAACCATCTCTATCACCCCATCCAAGCATTTTCACGCTCATTATAATGTCCTTAGTTATATTTACATAAAGAGGTCCTTTTTCAAGAGGGATTACAAGGGTTGTGTTCTCTAGAACCGTGAGAGTCTCTAAAGCGAGTTCTTGAAATGCTTGAGCAATATTCTTTGGAAGTTTTATTTCTAGCCATGCGTGACCACCTACATGCCCTCCCCAGAGCCGCTCTATTCGTCCAAACACCATATGAACGTTTTCTCTGGGTATTCCCAGGGCTCTCAAAAGAGATGTAAGCAAAATTGCCTTATCTTCACAATCCCCAGTTCCAAGCATAATAGTTGTACTAGGTAATTGCCAGTAGTCTTCTTCACCCCACCTAACATGGTCATACATATACCTAATATTCCATGCAACCCAGTAGTAAGCAATCCTTGTATTATCTAGTAAATACTTTGAAAATGGTTGTTGGCCAATTTTTTTAGCCAATTTTACTACAACAGGTTCGTAAGGTCTTATATAATCTGAAGGGTCGTTGCTAGGCAAATCATGTGCTTGAACTCTCGACAAAGCTAGGAGTATGATTAACAGTATTAGGGTTAATGCTGCTATAACCTTTTTAGCCAAGACCTTTTCACCAATATTATCACTATAATTAACATACCTGTAATTAGATAAGGAAGAAAGAGTCTAATAGGAGGAATACACAAAAGATTCAAAATAAAATTATAAACACCAATTAAGAGAAATATACAACCAATAATAAGCATAACTTTAAACTTAAATTGTATTGCCATAATATTTCACGAATCTAGGAATTTAGTAAACCGAGCTAAATTTTTAAATTATTTAGGGCGCTATTCTGTTCATGGTGTTATCCATTTGATGAAACTTGTTTCTCACCACCAGTCTGATCGATCACATAGTAGTGGCGATAGGAATCCTCTAGTGAGAACCTGAATTAGAGACCTCCTCTAGCACACCAACCCTAAACGGTAGGCAGCCAAGCAACTACATGAAGGGAAAATATTGAGTTAAGTAAGCATTAGCCACTTAGGGCGTTTCACTTTATAGCATGTCGCTAGCATTTTGAAGTCATTGAGTTCTATGTATAAATACTATTTTAGCACATACATAAATTCACTGCGAGAAGCATGTCTTAAAGCAGTACCTAGCAATAGAGACTTTTCCAGCTATCATGCACTTAATATTATTGCGTATCATATAGAATATACTTTGACTTTGTAGAACATGAAGTGCCATGTATTATGGACTTTGAGCTCCCCCCAAAGCCACAGTGTGGACACTTAGCCAAGCAGGCAACACACTCCACAACACTAATTATAATAGGTTTGCTTTAAAGTATTTTTGCATATTATAGATGTGTTTCTAGGAGGGTCAGAAATTCTGTATGTGTGTTATGTTGCACTAATGTTGAAGAGCGTCTGATGGTGTTTCCATTGCAACCTTAATTGTGGTGATAATTCTACTTCCTCTACCAACTCGATCCAGCTACAGAATACTGTGTCCTCGTATGTGTTGTGGCATGCTTGTTGCCTGTCGCCTAGAGTTTATCCATATCTCACGTAACCAGTGACAAGTATTGTTCTTCCCAGTCCGAATATTGTGGGGTTTTCGATGGCTATCTGGATTACATGATATCCATAGCCAAGATTCGTCTCGAAATTCACGCTCCAAGTACGCCTATCGTAGACTGTACTGCCGTCAACAACGATAGTGACTCTCATGTCATCATATTGCGACGTAAGCTTTACCTCTAGTTTTGAACCATAATCCTTGATAGACCAAACCTTGCTTCCTCCGTCACTTATGTACTCCGCTATATCAATCGTTTTGAAGGCTGGCGTGATAAATTGTTTGATTGCAAAGTATGCGCCTACTAATACCACAATCACTACTACTATAACACTTATAAGTTTCCCTAGTTTCTTCTTGCTCTCTCCAATAGGATTAGAAGGTTGAAAGCTCAAAGCAAATCACCAAGGAATTTATATCCCTCTCCGTGTATAGTTTAAAAATTTTTCCTGCACTATCGTGAAAGGCACTATTGCATACAGGCATTAAAATGAATTCATAGCTAGCTTCAAGTAATTGTGTTTTATTTTGCACTGATTTTAAGTGTAGGTGTCGTACCAAAACAAGATAATCTATTGATTTATCTCTAAGGGGATGCTTGCTTTAGCACATTTTTAATCTCTTTACCTATATCAATTAAGTCGATAATTTCTTCTTTTCTCAAATCAATTGTCGCAATTCTAACTTTCTTTGAAATTTTCTTTTCTAGTTTCTTTGCAAGCCTCAATATGAACTTTAGCAACATAGAGGCTTGTAAAGGTGGTATAATCAGCCATATTTCAGAAATGACATCACATCCTCTATACTTTTCAATGGTTTGTCTAAGCTTATGTGCCCAAGTCATTGCCGTGCCGTATAATGTTTCGATTTCAATAGCTATTTTGAGAGGCTTAACATAGATATCGGGGATATATTCACAGATTTTTTCCTCAATACACACATTCTCCTGACTTAATTGCTTCTTCTTGATGAAATAATAAGCTGTAAACACCTTTAGGTAGTAATGAAGGGAGCTCTCTTGTTCCTCACTAGGCTTAATAATACTTGCTATATCTATCGCCTTAATATAGATCCTCCTTAAGTTCTTGTAAAAGAGCTCTGCGAACCTTGCGAATATATTAGACTCTCTTATTATTGGCATAGGCTCATTTATCATGTTTAAAAAGCCCCATGTAAGTGCTGATAATCGATATCTTTGCTCATAGCTAAGTTTTCGTGGGATCACATAGTATACGTCTGCTCCAAATTCTCCTCCATCACCAATAACGCTTTTCAATTCCTTAAAAATATCCTCATCAGCATACAGTATAGTAATGCTCAGCCCTTCAGGTATAAGCTCTTTCAATCTATTCTTTAAGCTAGTTTTATTCAAGTTACTGTCTTTACCAAGGTTTAATTTAGATAGCTCTATAACTCTAACTACATCTTGAAGCAAATGTGCTCTCTTAACTTCTTCAACTTCATCTTCGCTTATGTAAGCCCCCCAAGGAAGCCCTTTGGAGGAGGTTCTATACATTTCACGAGCTGCATATAATAATATCGTTATTATTTCATCGAGTTCAACTTCTTCAGCTTTCTTAATACCAGGCTTTCTAACGACAATAATTATAGGCCTGTCGTAAGCAGAAGAGGCAAAAGCCAGTCTTAAATCATGCTCTTCTTCAACTTCAACAGGTTCAAAGAACGCTTCAAATAAATCCCCCATTTCATCTATTCTACTTACTGTAATAAAGGTACTTCGATCTAATTCTTTCAATTCTGTTTTTGGTATCTTAATGTAAGCAATTTTCGCTAAAGAAGGGCAAGCCTTAAAAATGTTACCATCTAGCTCAATAAGTTTGGGTAAGTGTAATCCTATATTAACAACCCTAAGAGGAGGTTTTAGCACAGAAATGCGTTTTTCAAGATCTAAATCGCTTAGCTGTGGCTTTGGTATGGTATATTTTAAGAGTTTGGCTATTATCTTCTTTTGAATACAAGGTCCTTCAATATCAAGCTGAAGTAATACAAGTTTCTGTACCTGCATTGAAACGCTTTTTACAGGTCTGATTTTTGCTACCTCCTCTACTCCTGGTTTCATCTCAACCCTCTCTTCTATTCTCTTCTCCATTGCGCTGTCTGATTTTCCATGTTGTAGATTTTGGGTAAAGGTGCCAGAAGGTCTCCTTGAAGTAATGCCTACTGTTTCTCTCTTTTTAACTATGTTATCCTGCATTCTCTCTTCTGCTTCCAATTCCATGGTTATCACCTTCGCACAAATATAGCAATTTCATCAGCTTCACTATATCTATCAGCTCTATACTCCACCTCAACAGTTGTTACATCAATTACACCTAGAAATATTGCAGGCATAATGGCATAGAAAAGCTCTGTTAAGGGTATGCTCGTACCGGCAATATAGATCTTCTCTTCATCATATCTATAACTACTTATGGAGTAAATTCTATCATCATTTACTTTACTCCATAGGTTTTCATAACGATCCTTAAGGTATTGAGGCAAATTCCATGAGTAGTCTCCCTCTAGAATCTTCTGCGCCTCGCTAACATATACATGCTCCAGGTTGCTGTAATTCTTAAACCACTTTGAAATTATAGATTCGGACCGGGACATATATCTCCAAATAGCTTCATTAAGCATGCATATAGCTCCTCCAATAGTTGAAGGTTTTAGTGAAATTATGTAATCTAGTATGTTTGCACTTTTAAGAGACTTTAAATTCGATAATATGCATTTAAATGGCACACCATTAATAGTGAAACAATTATATTGGGGTAGATTTATTAGTTTTGTGAAGTAGTCTGAAAATCCCCATAGAGTTGTATTCTTTGCTTTGAAAATTTCTGTAAAGCCAAGAATGCGAAGTAGTTCTTCTGGTACTTCATATGCTCTTTTCATGAATGCTGGGAGTATTTTCCTTAAACCCCAAACAGCTGTAGCAAACATGTTTACTCCTACAGTTACCTCGACAACTTTCTGCATTAGAGCTTCTACAAGTCTTTCTATTCGCTCCTCAGTTACCTTAGAAACCCCAATTTCTACTCCTTGCCTGCGTACAGTATTTACAATATAACTTGTTAATCCATATAACTGTCTTACAAAATCTGTGAACAAAGTTTTGCTAAAGTAGATATTCACTTCAGTCTCCGTAACCTCTTCATATGCTGACTTAGCCACGTAAAGCACTGGATTTTCCAAGTAAACACCAAAGAAGTCTTTAATAAACATTGCATAAGCATTTGGAGTATAGCTAACATTGTGAACTCCTTCAGCTCGAAGACCCCTAACAACAGCTTCCTGAATCTCCTTAGGCCACATACTAAACGCAACTTTAGCTTCCTCAACATCACCTACAACACTACAAATATTCGTATTAAACCACTCAAGAATTTTAGATGCTATAACATTGATCTCGCTAACTGTATGTAAATAACTCTTAAAGTCTTCATAAGTAATCTTAACAGCTTTCGTAGAACTTGACGACGTAATTCCACCAAAACAAAGAATTATTCCAGCAGATAATAAATAAATATCGTGTATCAAGCTATACAAAGAATTGCATATTGATTGCCATACCACGCTTTGCAGTAGCCTTGAATTCTCCGTGAGGGCATATTTAACACACTTAATGCTATGCTTTAAGTATTACGCTTTATGGAGGTAATTATCTCATTGAAGTTCTTTTGAATGAAGCTTAGAGTTTCTTGAGCGGCATTGGTAATAATATTCTTGATTTCTTCACATTTCTCAGGCTTCTCCTTTAAATGTATTTGACAATCCATTGCGAGGTAGTTGTAGTAGCTCCATTCCTGACTCAGCACGTATTTCAACCTCTCTTCTGTGGGCAGGGTGGATATGTAGTGAATGGCGTGCTCTGCTCCTGCAAACTTTATCCATGCTAAGGCTCTTCACAAAACCTCATCATGGCTAAACCCTTCTTTCAGTAAAGATTCTATGCGGTCTAGTGTACAGTGAAGAATCATTGCCTTAACTCCATCAACACCAAGCTCATGGTAGAATAATAGGCTTGCTAATACAAACCTCCCTATACTTCCTCTGCACCAGTCATGACCAACATTATAGCCTTTGAATTCCTTACCAAAATCAATAACCTCATCAATCCTCCTGCAAACATACTCAGAAACGCCAAGCCTTAAACACCAAAACCTATGAACATGCCAACTAGGCATAACACAAATACCTTTACGGAAGTTTTATCTCTATGGGGATTACAAGCTCAGGTTAGAGATAAAACTTTTTGATCTCATGTCAATGATTGTTTAAGTTAGAGGCTCTATTAGTAAAGATTTGATTTTTAACTCATGTTAAATGTTATGGCCATAACGGAAAAGTTTTGATAGAATTGCAAGTTACTTAGAAGATCTCTACTGCTTTAATATTTTGTCTAGTAACTCTTTCAATCTCTTTGCATGTTCATAGTTAGGGTTTATGTGAAGTGCTCTTAAAACGCATCTATATGCTTCATTGTGTTGCCTAAGTATGTGATGCACTAGAGCTTTGTTGTACCATGTTTTTTCATTATTTAGGTCTAGAGCAGCTGCTTTATCTAGATCTTTCAGTGCCTCACTATACCTGCCTAACAATGCAAGTGCTATACCTCTGTTAACT
>OFEJ01000341.1_pt1 | contig 14692 bp, 9 predicted proteins | sample 1521051 | NCBI WGS metagenome assembly OFEJ01 (sample SAMN06268701, study PRJEB24108) | sediment metagenome | isolation source: Joseph's Coat, Yellowstone National Park, Wyoming, USA | place: USA:Joseph's Coat, Yellowstone National Park, Wyoming, USA | reverse complement strand
GTCCCTTATCATTATCGTTTTCATATATGATGTATACATACTATAGGTAAATAAACCTTGGGGAGAATTCGCTTACACAAATACTTCCGCCTACCCAAAGGCCTACCACACTTAACAACGTGATGACTACCGCAAGAGGGACAGGAAACGTCTCGCCTAACTACAGGCATCCTACCCACAAGTGATACTCGTTATACAAACAGCTTAACGACGACACTATCAGATAATTTTCCAATTTCGCTCATGTGGATAACGTCATAATCTTTCAAAACGTTTTAAAACTCCTGGAAAAGATAATAAAATATGAGTATAAGTGAGGTAAGTGTAGAGGGTTTTAGGGGACTTAAAATTGATACTAAGCTTAAGAGGGTTAACATTGTCGTCGGGGAGAACGGTAGCGGTAAGACTTCTTTTCTTGAATCAATTTTTATGTCAACTCTTTTCCAATCTGACATGAACGATAACGATATAAACACTTCTCTCCTTTACATGCTGAGCAGTAGAGGAGACCTCCTTTCCGCTTTTTCCACAATATCAGGTTCCAAAGTTAAACTGGATGACGTGACAACACAATTAAAGAGAAGTGACCCTTATAGTCTAGATGTTGAAATAAACGGTGAAAGAGTAGCTGAAATTACAGTGAAATCATTTTCATTACTAGAAATTCAGCCCGTGTCAATGCTTCTTCCGATCGCGAGGATTGTAAAAAGGGTAAGGGCAACGTATTCCCCCCTATACATTTCTACGTTCTTTGAGAGTTCAGGTAACCCGGAAAAGATTTACAGTATTGCGAAAAGGAAGAGCAAAGATAAGGTGAGGACTGACCTCGAAATACTACAAGACGTGTACGGCCAATACAAGCTACATTATGATGGATTACCCGCCTACGTTATGGGCAGAGGGCTCTTAAAGAGGGAATTAATAAAACTAGCCCTAACGTCATCTGACATCCTCTTAATCGATGAAATTGAAGATTCCCTTCATCCCGATCTCGTAATGGAAGTATTGAATGATATAAAGCGGGAAGAGAGAGTTCAAGTGATTTTCACTACTCACGTAAATGAAGTTGTGAAAATGGCGGGAAAAGTACTTAACGATTCTGAGGCTCAAGTAATTTATCTATCAAAAGCAGGACATAAAACGTACAAGCTTTCAGAAATTTTCGAATTTGAGAAACCCCTTAGTTGGTTAGGATACGTGTGAAACCTATGGCTGTAAGTTGTGATAGAATATTTGTAGAAGGCGCTACTGAAAAGATCATTCTTACTAATCTGGGTTTTAATGAAGATAATATAGAAGTAAGGTTTGGAAAGGAAGAGGTGATTAAGGAATTCAAAAAGTACTTGTCCTTCTCTACGCCTATCTTGAAAAAGGGAAATGTGTGTTTCGTAATAGATGGAGACGAGGAAGGATGTAAAGGTGTTTATGATAGACTTGAGAAGGATATAAAAGCACTAGATTACTCTCCACCGTATATAAAAATGTGTAAGGATAACTTATGTTATATTTTAATAGTCACAGGCGATAAAAATAATGATTTTAAAGGTTGTATTGAAACAATATTGTTGGAAAAACTAAAGATAGACGAGAAAATTAATGATGTAATACACAGAGTATTAGAATATGAGCAACAGAAAGTAGGTCATCTTTCAATGTGCGATAGAGACAAAATACGTTTTTATTTATCGATATTTTTACTTTCTGGAGAACCTACATTGCTTTATCTATCTAAAAGGTTTACGGAAGAATTATTTAGAATAGTTGGAGAGGATGTCATAAGAAATGTTATCGCCAATTTCATAGAAATCAAATAGAATTACCAGAAAGCTTTTATCGCTTACGTGAGAAAAGAGAGGTTCACATACCGGGGTTTGGGCTTCATTGAATTCTCATGAATTCGTATCCAATCCTCAGCCCTCGGGCTTCACCGGAGTCACGGGGCATCGCCCCGTTCATACCCCTCCGCCCCTTTAGCGGGATAACCCCGACCCACCTACTCCCAGTGGGGGTAAGAAAGAGGTGGGGGAACCCGCACATCCTGAGGTAAATGTTCAATGACGCGTTCAATTGCATATAGGGGAAAAATTAGCACTGAACGTGTGTTTAGAAGGTGTCCGTGGCCCTCATTAGGTACCTAATGACGAACAATAGCGCCACTACTATCAGTACAACGACGAGGATCTCGAATATGAATCCCAAGGTCGGCGGTATCGGTGCGAGGAAGTCGTAGCTGGCGGGGATCCTTACAGCGGTGGTATTAAACGCGCCGATTATGTAAATAGCGATATTACTAATATTTGATATAGTTTTAACACCAGCTGGTAAAATTAAGATTGCCGTTATTATAAACTTAAACTTATCCTTTTAGTTCTCCCCTTCGTCAGCCTTCATCATTGGAAGCCTAGGAAGTCCGAATCCGAGTGCTATCCCCTTCAGCTTCGCGAGCTTCGCCTTTACCGGGTATGTGGACGTCATTTGCAAGTTAGAGTCGGGGGTGGGGTAATGCTGAACCGGTGAACAGCTGACGCGTGATGGACGACTGAGCCCTAAACCCCGGCCCCATGTTGTCCTATCTCTACACGCGCTATAAACTTATCAGCTCATTGAAATTCGAAAAAAGTAGAGAAATTGTATTGGAATGAGTAGCGTCGCCTCTCCCTAGATCCCGTCCTTCCTCCTCACGTCAGAGCTACAGTCTCCTCTTTCTCTTCATAATAAATTCCCTAAGAATCGTTCGATTTCTCTTTTTCCGTCTCTCTTTGTAGTTCCTTTCTCGCTTCACTCTCAACTTCTGCAATAAATTCATCTAATTCATCATCTTTTACCAGCTCCCTATTAACTTCTGCCATAATTTTCATAAACTCTATCATTTCGCTTTGATGGTCTCTAACTTCTCCTAAGTATTTTTCATCCATTTCCTCCCTACCTATTATATAGTCAGCGGTTTCAGCAGCCCTAGCTAAATAGGCAGTGTATAGCAGACTATCGAAAAGTTCTAGAAAACTCTGCTCTAGTATTGATATTGCTTGATCGATTAAATAAGTTTTTTCTTTGTAGACGTTTAATAATAGCTCGATTTCATTAGGCAAGTTTTTGCAAATCTCGTCTTCATTACTTTTTTCTACGCACTTTTCAATTATATTAAGTAGTTGTTCGTATGCGTCTTTAAATTGGACTGTGGCTGTGATTCTCTTTCTCAATTCTAGTAGTTTATCATAGCTTCTTTGATTAGCTGGCTTGCTTAAATAATCCGATAAGCTTTTATAAATTTCCGCTAACTGTTCTTCCCCAATTTGTTCTAAGAGTTCCGCGGTATCTGACAGAAGACGTGGAATTTGAGATCTTCCTATAGGGTCGTGGCGTAAATCTCGGATAATCTTCTTATGGTTTAAGGCTTGTCTTAACAATTTGCTCAATGAATTAATCATTTTCTGAAAATGTCTCGGTGCTTTGACTTGTCCCTTCTTTACTACGGATATCAAAAGGGCCGGATATATTATCAGTGTACCATACGTTGCAAGAAAGGCCTTACTTAAGGTTTCGAAAGATCTCGCAAGATTAAAAATCTTTTGCCCCTCTAGAGACTTTATGTCTGAATACGGTTTTTCTCCCTTCTGAATTCTTTCGTATATAGCTAGTGTAGTATCGAAAAAGCTCAAGGAGTTTAAGAGGAAGTTAACGAAAGTCGACTTCCTCTTCTTCTTCATTCTCGTAACCTACTTAAAACCTTGTCTCTAATCATAGAATATTTACCGTATTCCGGGTATTTCTTGTAGACGTAGTTCAGGATCTCAGTCCTACTCTTCCTAACCCATTCTCTGAAAAACGTCTCAATCTCCTCTTCCTCTTCCTCAGGCGTAAACTCGCTCTTTAAGACGTAATGCCTCTTGTACGCTATCACTTCTCCGCTTAGCGGGTCTCTTACTTCTTCCTCCTCCTCAACATCAACCTCTCCTATTTCGATCAGTTTATCGATATAATCTTGTAACTTTGACGAGTAAGGACCGAAGAACCAAGGCCTAAAATCCAGTCCTAGCTGAATCCCTCTCTCCTTCTCTAGTAAAAAGAAAATCTTCTGCAGTTTAGTCGCAGTTACCTCTGTGTTCTCCTCTTTAGCGGTGTAAAGCAACAACTTAATTAAGCGATAAATTCTGTCCTCGATCAACATAACCAGTAACCCTAATGTTAAAGTACACCGAGTGCATAAAAAGTTTGGTCTCTTCGCGTTGTTACTATCCGTTCCTCTTCCACGTCAACACCTCCAATACGTCGAAGCTTCTCTCCGTTAAGTCTCGGAGCTCATCAGGCGTGCCAGGACATCCGAGGACGAGCCCTCCGGGCCTCTCGTTTTGAGGTCACTAAGTTAGGACAGGAGAAGCTCATGAACGGTCGCTCCTAAATTCATGAAGGATATTTATGAAGAGCAGTGGGTCACGGAAGCTCGGATCCCAACCTCACGGACTCATAGACCCGGTTTCAGTCCCTTTATATCGTAACTAAAAACGTGAAAGCGAGGCTTACTGTCGAAACTGACGAAGGGAGTCCGCGCGTTGTATCGCTAGGCTGAAGCCAAGGCCGTTCGCTAGATCCCTCTAACGCGATCGGGAAGGCACCATCCGAGGAGAAGCGTTGCTCCTCATTCAACAGTTTGAATAATCTGGGATCCCAGATTACTGTAAATTAATTACGAGATGGTGTAAGTGTATAGGCTGGAACTCCCTATTTGTTCATTTCAGCAGGCTCAGGAGGAGGAGCTGGATTTATGTATTTGGATTGGATTATAGTAACTTATGGAGTTCCTTATGTTGCGAGTGTATCCTAAAAATCTATTGTCAAAAAATTAGCTGGAAGGATTATATCCCTGTTGTGGAAGATCAAAGGAAATAGCTGTACCAGAAGGACTAGAAGTTATACCATATGGAATTATTGTTTTATTAGGTAGCACTAACACAGCTCCTCCAAAAACATGTGCATAATGCTCATATAGCATTGTTTGGTATGCTACTGTTCCGGTTATGTTTGTCCATTGGAATACTGGCGAGTTTCCTGGTAGTCCTGCAGCATAGGTTCCTGGTGTATTTATTGCTTCTATAAAGTTAGTTACCCATCCTTGATATGTATAGAATCCTGCAATATCTGCTGGGTTTATATTATTAGCTTCTATTACGTAATACGTTTGTCCGTTTATTGTTACCTGTTCAACAGGTACCTGACCTTTAATTACATAGAAATCCTGTAAAGGTACGTATGGTTGATTATTTACTGGATCAGTTTGCCCAACAAATTGATTATTCAGTTGAACTATTTGGTTATGATTTTGCATTATTGTACCTGCATATTGTCCATCCCATACCGCATTTCGTATTGTAGTTCCATTGCTGAGTATTAAAGTACCTGTAGGATCTGTGTGTCCGTTATAATTTATTGTTTGACCATTTGGTGCAAACGCCTCATAACCGCTAGGTGAACCCACGTACTGCACGGGCGCCCGGTGCGGTGTCTGTAGTAGTAAGACCAGGGCGATGGCAATAACCGCAACGACCGCAACGCCGATGACCGCGTACTTCAACGCGCCCATAACACCACCGAAACACCCTAACAAGCGAACCCCTTAAGCGTTACGGCCCAAACAGACCGAGCGACTGTAAGGCAATAACGAGCGCTAGGATCTATGCATCAACGCTCATCATCTACACGTTAACTCACTACTCCGACCACAACCTCGATTACACGAGCCGTGCCAACTGGGCAATGAGAGCAAACCGGAACTCCGGGACCGACTCCCCAGGGCTATTTATGGTAGAAGAAGAGCCTTGCTAAGGCAAGCCTAAACGACTCACTCTCCAAGTTACAACACTCTTTATAGGCCTCAAGGAACAACTTCGCAGGCAGCTTTCCACCAACGCTCACAGCCTCATAAGCTCCATAGAGTGCGTGTGCCTTAGCTAGTTCCTCATTACCATTAATTAATGCGTGGAGTATTAGGGCTAACCGAGCCGTTGAAAAATCAGTGGCGATTAGTTGGACTATGGACCCGCCATCAAGCCCGCTCACCGACTTCTCAATTTCACTACTCATCGCTTTCGAATCAAAACCAAGCTCCCTAAGCCAACCCGACCTCTCATTCTCTAAAATTTGTTCATTAAAATAATTAATTAAATTCCCTCTCAACCGTTCCACAGCATCGCTGTCATCTGCGGCAACTCGTACGGCTTCTCTACAGACCCATCTTTTCGTTGAATCCTCAATTGACCTACACTCCATCTTATACCCATCCTCAGGACTTATCATCCCGAAGGCAACCCTTAACGCAGGTAGGTACTCACCACACATCTCAGATCCGAAGGTATCAATCAACTCCTTAGGGTTGACGCTAAGCATGCCCTCAAGCTCACTGCTTAACCCATCCCTTGGACTGAGTAGGGCGTTGAGCGTAAGCCTAGTCAGGACCGAGACTTGCTCATTGGCGTTCAGCACCCACAAATGCTCCTTAAGCAACTTGTTTATCGTTTCGTGATCACCCATTAGGGCCAGGGACACGAGGTATTCACCAAGTGTACCCGATGCAGTACTGAGATACCTAGCCGTGCGTATGAAACGCTCTTTACTAAAGGTCTCCTCGTACAACTGCCTAAACCCTTCAACCAATTTAGTCAACTCATCGCCAACCAACGAGCCCTTGATCGCCTCAACACGCAATGCCCAACTACGATCAACTAGGTAGTTTTCATAGTCACCGATTTCCTTATACTTTTCAGCAATCTCACTAATTAGTTTCTCCGCCTCATTAAGCTCGTCGTTATCAAGCCGATAAAGCGCCAATGCGTGGTTAAGAAACAATACTGCATCAAGTATTGATCTCCTAACTGCCTCCTCATCAGACTTTAAGAACCGGGATTCGACATAACTTCTGAATTCCTCATCCCTCATTAACTCCTGAACCCTCTTTCTCATATCGTTTAGTTCCTCAAGGATTCCATTAGCCTTACCAACCGCATCGATGCGTAACTCCTCCTCCATGAGCCCCCTCACATCCTCATGCTTTAACGCCGGGGCTAACGCATACGCCCAAGCAATGACGCCGAGGCTGGTCTTGAACTTGCCCAACTCATTGAGTAGGTCGGCGACCCTATTGACCGCACCCTTAACCTCAACATTATCGAAATGAGCAAGGTGTAACCAAAGCAGGTTGGCATAGACAAATATTGCATGTACGAGGGACCAGGCATACTCCTTAACTTTACCACCATAATTATCTAGAATCTTATTCAACTCCTTAAGTGTGTACCTAAATGTGTCACGATCGACGTCCTCCATATTCGATGCGAGGACTAGTAGTCCGAGGTACCTCTGTGGTGCCTTATCACGTAGCGGGATTAAGGCAACTAGCACTGACTTAATGAGATTTAGTGATGCGACATCTTGTATAGCGGATGCTGCTATGCGTAATGCGGTGTCGGCGTCGCCGGACCTGACATCTCTGTTTAACCTGGCGGCGTTGGCGATTATCAAGGCTAGCCCAAGACCATAAAGTCTCTCAGCGATGTAAATACTGCCCCTATTCTTGGCGATGTTAAGGATCCTATTCACCTCGGCAGCAGCCTCATCGTACTTATCGATGAACGTCTCGGCCAAGGCATATGCATGATCCTTGGTTAGGTACCGTATTAGTGGTGGGGTTACGTTACCAACGAGTAGGTAATCATCAACACCACACCTCTTCAAAGTATTACCAAGAGACTCAACAATACTCTTCCTCAAATCCTCAGGTAGGAGCATAGACAAGTCCTCGGGCCTAGGCACTATAGGAATCCCAGCCAGGGCGTGCCCAATGATTAACGCGGCCCTCTTCCAGCACCCATTGCTGAAGACCTTTAACGTGTTTGTGAGTCTCTTGCTATAGTTGCCTACAAAATATTCAACGGCAGTGCTTTCATCCCTTACATTCTCCGAGACCTCCCTCAATAAATCCATAACTCCTGGTGTTTTCCATTGCTCCTCCAATGCATCACCGAGTTCCTTACACTCCCCACCCTCGCTTACAATGCACTTAAGCAGCTTCTTTATCGCCTCCTCAATTAGGTCGTGTTGCCTATAGGCCAACCAACCCCTCAACTCTTTACCCTCGGCACCACAGAGAATCTTCGCGCCTCTCTCCTCTCCAATCAACCCAACAATGCCTTGCGTCAGTATTGGGACGCCTGGCCTTACTGAATCAACGAATGGCCTCCTCAATGCGAAGATTTCGACCAAGGCCTCGGCCGCGTCGGGGTTCTCATGGATCTTAAATAGTCCGTTTATGTGTAGTACTATGAATGCCTCGGCTTTGCCCTTAGCTTTGCTGATTAACTCCTTGATCTTGGCCACGTCGCAGTTGTTCCTCGCCAGCTCCTCGCCGATGAGCCTGGCTATCAACGCGTGGCCGGAGTCGAACTTCGCTAATTCGCCGGCTAATTTGCTGAGTTCCTCATCACTAATCTTGCACCCGTTGGGGTTGCTCTTGGTTCTCGTGTACTCCCTAATCAACTCGACCAGGAATCCGGTGTTATTGAGATCCTGCGAAACGTCGAGCCTATACCCCTCCAACTCATTTCTTGTTTCTTCACTCAACTCTTCACTCAACGCGTTGTAGACGTCGCTCGGTATCACGATGAGCGTGAGCGGTTTCGGAGCTTCGGGGCTTGTCGATTTTATGGCTTTCATCAAGTCCTCTATCGCCACCTTGATGTTTGTTTGTATGGGTGCCTTCACGTCAATGTCCGCTCTCTCATAGGCTTCGGTTGACACTGGGTCGTAGAGTATGAGCAACCTGCCGAATTTCTCACCGTAGTTCTCAACGAACGTGACGAACTTCGAGTAATTCTTCGAATCAAGAGCGTCAACGCGTGCAACTAGCCCAATATCGCCGTTCTTGAACAACTCCCAAATCTCGGCCGCGGCCAGCGTGGACTTACCAATACCCTTGGGTCCGACGACCACGACGAAGCCCTGCTTCAAAAGCCCATCCCTAACCTCGTTAATCAGCTCGTTGAACTTACCTGCCCTAACAATGCTGTGGTACTCATCATCAACCCTAATCCTCAACTCGTCGTTCTCAACCTTGACGTTTGGGTATATCCTACCTTTCGCGAACTCACCAACGGTGGCCGTGAATATGTTCGCAGGCACCTCCTGCCTGAATACCTCAAAATTCCTCTCCAGCTCCTTAATTTTCTCCACAATGTCGTTAACCCTCCTCTTTAGATCTTCTTCGCTCAAGCGCGTTATGCCCATTAGTGCATCTTTTGCCTCATCATAACCCATCCCCATCACGTAGGCGACCCTATAGACCAACAACTTACCCAACTCGTTGAAATCAAGCCTACCATCTGGTCCTTTCACTGACAACTTCTCAAGGCTTTCCCTCAACTCAACGATCTCCTGGAGGTAGTTCTCCCCCTTCTTGAATGCCATGTGCGTGAGCACCGAGATTAGGGCTAAGGAGGCCGCACCCAAGAGCGGGGCTAGGGCTAAACCACCAATCACGTAATTCGCGGAGTAGTTCATGAAGTTGCTCAATAACCCAATAGACAACTCATCCCACTCGAGCATGTTCTCCTTCAAACCCAGAACCTTCCTCAAAGTACCAACGGCTTTGAAGTACGCATCAACCCAGCCCTCCAACTCCCTCCTAGCCTCATCCTCACCCTTCTCTCTGATTAACTCGATGACCTCCTCCACAAGGCCTGGCGGTACGTACTCGGCCTCGAACCACCTAATCCTCACATTCCTATCATCAAAGACCGTCTTGATCAACCCCAACGCCCTACTGGCATCCGCATTGGAGGTGCATGTATTAGGCTCCTCAACGCAGTCCCACGGTATGTAGTAAGCCCTGTGCGGTGAGTCCCCAATCACCCTCCTAGCCTCCTCAACAATATGCTTGGGAGCTTTATCACCGAGGACCCTCCTCAACTCCTCATCCTTAACCCTCACATTATCCGCAAACTTCCCAATCAGGGGTATCATCTTCTTAAGAAGCGACATAATCTTATCATGAAGCTCCGACTCGCCCTTGGCTTCCTCCCCCTCTGTTTTGGTGGTTGCGGTTACGCCTAGAGTGAGCTCCTCGACGGTGACGCCCTTTAGGTAATTCTCCCTGAAAAACGTCTTACCGCTCCTCGGTGGCCCAAGGAGAACGAACCTACCGCAGTTGGTGCACTTAAGAAGAACCTCCTTAGCCTCATTCGCATTGAAGCCCTCAAACAAATCGCGACCAGCGCTACTCCCCATTCAACGTGGCGTAGTTCAATGAACATTTAAGGCTTCGCCTAGCTAAACAGTCTCCTTTTATTCCGATCAACGTTCTCGTCGAAAACACCGAAGGCAGTGTTAACCCCACAGGTCTCGACCTCCGCGAGCCGTTCACGCGCGGACGAGCGTGCCGGAGAGCGTCGCGAACAGATACATCCGTTTTCATAAGGATATCATTAACCCTTCTCAAGACGATAAAAACTAATTCACGAAAGACTTTTATCTTAGGTTAGATCGAATATATTTATGGAATATTTAGAACTGTTAAGGAAACTCGAGGAGCTCATAAAAGCCCCTTCATATCGAATAGTGGGCAAGCTCAAGGACGTACCTCTGCTCTGGACTTGGACGGAAGGCGCGTTCAACCTGTCTGTCCTACGTGGGGACAAGCTGGATCGAATAACTAAAGGCCCCATAGCCGGTTCAGCCAAGCCCAAACCCCAATTGGATTACGTTCCCGTAATCAGGGACGTGGAGAAAGGTAAGGAATTACACTCAATTTTCGCAGTGAATTTGAAGGGAGAAGAGTACGAACTCGCATCACCGAAGATGAGGATCTCCTCAATCGCCTACGACGAGAAGTCAGTAGTGTTCACGGGTTCTTCGCAGGATTCAACAGCCATATACATAGTTGAAGACGGAAAGTTGAGAAAGATAGCGGATGTCCCTCCGATTAGCGTGATTACGGACGTTAGTGGAGATCACATAGCGGGTTTCGGCGTATTCACCAAGAACTTCAGGTCTTCAGAAATATTCCTCGCCGACAAGAGCGGCGAAGTCAAGGTCGTAACTCCGAAGGAAGGGAGCGTAAACATAGCGAACGCGCTGAAAGGAGGGAAGTTGTACTTCACCAGCGATTACGAGTACTCGGGTGAGCGTGAGTGGGTCTACACTTACGACGTCGAAAGCGGTGAGATCAGGAGAGTGGAGTTCGCTCACGACGATCTGGAGAGGTCACAGCCCACCGGCCTGTCAGTAGAGCCGGACGACGAGTTAGTTATAGCTTCCAAGAACGGTGAGAGCAAGCTCTACGTTAACGGGAAGGAGATAGAGACGCCTGAAGGAAACGTCACGGGGGCCACGAAGGTAGGGGATCGGGTTTACTTCACCCACACGCATCTCTTAAGGAAATCCGCCGTATACTCACACGACTTGAGGGATTCGACGACCCGGGTAGTTATAGACAGCGGCGTGAGCGTAAAAGGCAAGGTAGAGTTCTTGAAAGTTAAGAACGGGGACGTAGAGGTACCCACGTTTATCGTTACTCCGGAAAACAGGAAAGACGTAGGGGTAGTATACGTGCACGGCGGCCCTTGGGGCTCGGTGGATAACAGGTGGGACACCCTCATAGCGTCGTTACTGATTAACGGGTACGTCGTGATCGCGCCGAACTTCAGAGGGTCTACGGGCTACGGCTACAAGTTCATGTTAATGAACGTAGGAGACCTAGGGGGAGGAGACCTGAGCGACGTCGTGAGGGTGAGAGATTACGTCATGGAGAAAAAGGTGGTGAACAGGGTGGGCATCATGGGGTATAGCTACGGCGGATACATGACGCTTCTGGCTTTAGGGAAAGAACCGGACAAGTGGGACTTCGGAATCGCCGGTGCAGCAGTAGCTGATTGGGTGGAGATGTACGAGCTCAGTGACAGCGCGTTCAAGGGGTTCATAATCGTTGCGTTCAACGGTTATAACAAGGAACTCATGAGGGAGAGATCGCCTATAACGTATGTAGAGAACGTCAAAGCGCCTTTATGCATTATCCAACCGCAAAACGACTCCAGGACTCCCGCGTCACCGATATTGAAGTACTCGCTGAGGTTACAGGAGTTGGGCAAGAAGTTCGAGTTGCACCTGATACCGGACATGGGTCACATACCGTATACTATGGACGACGTGATGAAGGTCGTGCTGCCGGCCGTGCTGTTCTTAGAACGAGAAACTAATAAAGAGAAAAGTTAGCTAAACTGGCGTGTTCGTAACCGTTTCGCTGTTAATAGGGTGTATAAGAACTCTTACCTTTGTACGATTTTCTGATCTCTTCTTCGCTCAGGTTTTAGTTTCCTTCAGTCATTACCTCAGAACCGCCAGCCGGAAGATATATGCAAAAATCAACTAAAATTTAAATTAAATCTATTTTTTACATAGTTCAGCTTATTATGAGGGTCATCAACGTTAGGTATCGTTATGTCCCTCCCGTCTATCGTAAGCACGTGCCAGTCGCCTATTTCCTTGTAAGTGGGAGCTATAGTATTGAGAAGTAAGCTGGGTCCGTTAGCTACGTTCTCTTGCCTGGCATTCATGACAATTATAGTCTTAGCTTGATTCCATGGGACTACAAGTTCCCCTTCGATCCCTTTCTCTTCATTTATTTTCTGAGCCATTTTCTTTGCATTCTTTCTAGCAAAATATAACATAAGCCCTCCTATGACTATAGCAATTAGACCGTCAGCACTAGTCATCCCAGTAATCTGAGTGTACGGATAGGCTGCCACACCTATACCTATAAGTAAAATGAGAGCGCCGAAAGCTCCTAGCATATATATTCCTATAGTCTTTGGACCGTACTTCGTCACAATCTTTCTTCTATTTATCCTGTAAATTCCGTCGTTCGCCGCGGCGTAGAGAGGAATTAATACCCTGGAGGACATCAATTGATATCTAGTTTGCAACGGGTTGAGGATCACTATTTCGTCGTAGCTAAACCTCCTCGTCGTCATTCGTCTTTCTTTTCTCCTTCTATAGCTAAATACTTTTCTGTCTGTCTTATGCGCTTCAGGCGCACTCGTAAAGGATTTAGTTTCTTTCAGTTGTTACTTTTAACATTAATTTCGCCGCATTCCTGAAAGGAGCATCGGGATCCACAGTTATTGCAGGCTTAGCCCTGTCGGACAGCTTTTCCGTAGCCCGGTTTTGGTTATTAATCGCGTCTCTTACCACGGTTCCTGCAGGAACTGCTCCTATAATGTTCCCTGCAACATTTACCTGAGCTCTCCTTATTCCAGAAGACCGTCAACTCGTCGGTTCGGCCTTTACGCTTAGAGAGTAACGTTCGTCTTCATAAGGATATCGTTATCCCTCGGACTGGGCTCCACGCGCTTTAACGCGTGAGATTCTATCTCCCATTCAATAATATATACATTTGTTTTATCATTATTCACCGATGATCCTCGCCACGCTCGGCTCGAACAAGCTCGTCACCACGCTGGACTCGATAATGACGGAACTGTTCACGGGGATCAAGCCCGACAAGATCCTCATTCTCTCGGAAGAGGCACGGGAACTGGATTTGACCAATATAATGAAATCCTTCGGGATCAATGCAGAAACTAAGGTCCTGGAGCTCGGGGTCGGGATAAACAGCTGGAGGGAGAAGGTTAGGGAAATCAGCATGGACGTGGCCGACATAACCCCGGGGAGGAAGTACATGGCTATCGCGGTGCTCAACTACTCTCGGGCCGAAGAGGTTCGTTACGCTTACCTGAAGGAAGAGGCCAAGGGGTACCACATATTCGGCTACGTGCCGCTCCAGGAAGTAACGGTTTTCGACGTGAGGAAGGGCACGAGCGTTCCGTACGAACCTCCAAAGACGGTGCCGAACTTGCCCAGAAAAGTCGAGATCGGAGTGGAGTCGCTGAAGGCCTTGGTGAACCTCTATTCCCTTCTGGGCGAGGTCGAATACGACGGGAACTTTGATAAACTATGTGAGTTGAGGTCCGGGGGCCTGAGGTTCAGGGAGGAAGAGAAGGTCAGGGAGTACGTCAAGAAGGGCTACTTCTTCCTGGCTGACGTCAACGTTTACGTGAATCTGGGGGAAAGGCTCGCCGCGATCACTTGGGATAGGGAAAACGGGCCCCGCCTGCTCGCCTCGAGGTCCACTTACAACGAACTGCTGAGGCTCACCAAGTCCACACAGAAGGGAGAAGACCCTAAGTTCTTCCTGGCCATGAGCTCGTACAGAAGGATACACAAGCAGGTCCCGGTCTCCGAGTTCAGTAGAGGTTCCGACGTCGCCTTGATCGAGGAAGCCAAGGCGCTGAAGAGGGAGCTTCCGGCCCCTCTGGCGGTGATCAGCGGCGACCAGGGAGTCAGGAGGTCGGGAGCGAGTCAGGGCGTTGAGGTGATCTTACTGCACGATATAACGAAAGGACAGTTAGACGTGGGGGAGTTCCTGTTCTGCGGGTCGTTCTACAGAGACATAGTGATAAGCGTTGACGGGGAGCCCTTCGCTAAGGTACTCAAGAGCGTCTCCCCGGACGAGAGAAGGGTGACCGTTGAGACCCTGAAATCCGAATACAATTACGCCTACGTCCTGAGCCAGCTGGAGGAGACGATGAGAAATATGAGGAAATAAATAATGAATGTAGAGGTTAGAGCGTAGAAAAACTCTTTCGAGAAT
>OFEJ01000339.1_pt1 | contig 14704 bp, 5 predicted proteins | sample 1521051 | NCBI WGS metagenome assembly OFEJ01 (sample SAMN06268701, study PRJEB24108) | sediment metagenome | isolation source: Joseph's Coat, Yellowstone National Park, Wyoming, USA | place: USA:Joseph's Coat, Yellowstone National Park, Wyoming, USA | reverse complement strand
CATTTTTAATATAGTTTCACGAAATGAGAATACTCTGAAGAATTCTTTATCTATAGATTTTTGATGTTCTTTCCACAGATCATCTTCTGAGATATTATATAATAATGTTTTTATTATCTCCTGAGATTGTTTTAAAAACTCGAGATAATATTCGGCAGTCTTCTGATTTCCATCATATGATCTAAGTCTCTTATGAAGTTTATTATAAGCTTTTTTAATTTTAATATCCCACATTATGAAGATAAAAGGATTTGTCAAGTGAAGAATCTTTGAAGCTCCCGTAGATTTATAATATGGATTTGTTATAGCTAAGGCTATGAAGATGATCAGATTTTAAACTTAAATAAATTATTTGAGCTCGATCTTGATTGACGAAGAGAGCTAATTTTTAATATCTTTATTAACAATAAATATTATGGTAGAAAGCTGTCTAATAATTTTTGATCTATTTTGGCGTGAAGGCCATGGTTATAATAATTCCTGTGTTGGAGCTCAGGGATCTTTTTTACGCACATAAATATAGATGGCTGAATGCCTTAGTGAGAGTTACCGAAGGCATCATGCTGAGACCAGAGCCTGATTTAGGAATTATATTTAGATCTGGCAAAAAGATAAAAGAATATTTAGTAGAAAAGTGGGGGGTCTCCAAAGAGATCCTTGACAAAATAAAGATCATGCTTGATCATGGTATTAACTCATTTGGCTTCGAAAAATTCTTTGGGCTTAATAAGACGCCTTATAATATAGTATATGTTTATCACAGACTAGGCGTAGATCTTGGTATAGCATTCGACGTACCTCTTAAACTTTATGTAAGTGCCGCACTTAATTTAGCTTTATATGAAAACTTGGACATATATATAGATGTCTCTGTGAAAGATATAGTTCTAGAGCTTGCAGAACTTATAAAAAAGAGAATAAAAGATTATTTAGACGCATATAATATTTCAGACCGTAAAGTACAACCGAGATTAATAGATAAGGCTAGAGAGATCATTAAACACGATTCTTCGGTACATGATATTTTGCGAAAGTTATCTAGGGTGGGAGTCGAAGAAACTCTAGCAAGGTTAAATGATATGATTAAATATGCAGATCAATTAGGGTTCAAAGGTATTGTACCTGTGATTCAAGGTTTATTTTATGATGATATTGAGAGATGTATAAGAGATACATTTGAAATCATGTCCAAGACCAGCAAGGAGTTTCTAATCGCAATTGGTACTGGAGGGAGAGTATTATCGACTAAAGATATTAATGTAATAAGATTTGTGATAAACAAAATAAAGGAGTACGCGTCAAAAAATAATGTTAGTGTAAGAATTCATGTCCTTGGATGGTCCTCGGCAAACAAGTTGCACGATATTGATATATTGAAATATATATATAGTGCTGACTCATTAACTGTTCGAAGAAGAGCTATAGAAGGAAAGATCTTTACTGAAGATGGAAACAAGAATGTTTTAAGGCTCATACATGTCAGTCAACTTAGTTATCATGGTCTTAATTGTGATTGTCCTGCATGTCAGGATCCGACTCTAAAGACATATATTCTTGACCCTTCTGGTGCTAGAAGAAATGATGTAAGAATCGTTCATAATATCTATGTTATAACTCGCTCAATAGATAAGAGACTTAGCAATTCCTAATGATTAAATTATTATTATAATATTAAATTGAACATTTACTAAATAAAACCTCTACTCCGAAGGATCTCGACCAATTCTAGCGGTTTAACACCAAATCTTTCTCTAAATTTTTCACTATCATACTTAAATCTCGCTATTATGTCTTTAATATCATACATGAGTATAAACTCTCTTAGTCTCTTAAACTTTATAACGGCATCATAAAGTTGTTGCCTGAGATTATCGTTATATCTTACTTCTATTACATCATTCTGATAAATTATATACCCCTTTTCTTTTTTTAACGCTTTTAAATAGGCTCCTAGTTGCAACAAATGATTTTTAGTTTTTCTGCCAGACTTTATTTCAATTACTGCATCATCTGAAACAAGATCGGCGATTCCAACAATGCCAAGATCAGGATCTATTACTTTTACTTCATTCTTGACATTCATTAAACTTAACATCAGTATTCCTTGATAAGCCTCATGTACGAGAAACCCAAACACTATTTTATATAGATCGTTTTCATTATATAGTTTAATGCCATGTTTAATATTAAAGTATAATGATAAGATATCTCTTTGACCTAATTGCGAAGCTCCTATATAATTTTTATGTTGCATCTCAAAGTCTTTTGCAACAAATAATTTTTTCCCTGAAACATTTATTGTCCATATAACAATATTTTTTGTCAATAAATAATCGATCAAGTCGTTTATTGACATACTTAACATAACTCTTTTGATGGCATCAATATCTATAACATCTTTAAGAGGTTTAAAGATCAAGCCCATATATTTTCACGGAAATTGAATCTTCAATAACTTATTATTCTTTAGAATGTCCTCCCATGCTTTTAAGTCATATCCATTATGGGCAGCCAAAAATCGCAATAACCATATTCTTGATAATGCCAGGTTCCCATAAATACATCGTGGCCATGCACCTAGTATTACATCACCAGGTTCTCCATAAAATTTCCATATAGGATCTTTTGATTTAATATGTCTCTGAAGCATTACTGTAGTAGCATCATTTAATATATCGTTCAAATGATAATAGAGCAGTTCTGAGACACCGTTGCCTCCGTGTACTGTATCAAATAAAAATACCTCTGTTCTTAGTGTATTATTATCATTATTTTTCACTATGAGTAGTTCACCTAGATCTTTTCTTTCACCACCAGTATATATTGAATGGTAATTTAGAAGTATATGTGAGAAGCTATGAGTTGTTGTTACAGCGAATATTTTCTTAATCATTGGGGCATTGCTTATTCCGAAAATTTTAAGATCTTTATTAATTTCATTTAATAATGTTTCATATAGCTGTAAATTATTTCTTTTTAATGCCTTAAACCACTCAGACCAATTAATTGATAGCTTAACCGCATAAGTCTCAAACTCTTCGCCAATAATAGATGGTTTATCCTTTTTACCTATAAATTTTGGATATAATTTTGAAACTGGTGTGCGTATTGTATAGCCGATATTTGTGTACAAAACCTTTATGGTTTTTAATTCTATTTCTATATTATTTCTGCTTTTATGTTCAATCGAATCGTGTTCGTCGATAAGTATCGGTAGTGCTATAGGATATGTAGATACATGATTTACTATTTTAATATTTTCTTTTCGTAAATCTCTATATCTCAAAATTCCATGATATGGCAAATATATAATTAAGTCATTATTTTTATGATCATAAACGATATTGCTTACTGCTATATTTTTAATTTTAATATTTTTCATTGATAGTTTGTTTACAAATTGAGGCTTTTTTCCAATGGCTACCTCATAATAAAAGAGATGTTGTTTTGCATCAATTATGTCATTTTTATCTACAATCTCCTTACATCTTAATATGTTGTTTTCGTCTATAATACATAGAGGTTCTATAGGTTTAAATATCAAAATCTTAGGTCTCACTATTTTAAGTTCGTAAGGTTCTGGTGGCAGACCTTTATTATATCTATCTATAAGATTCTGTAGAACATTATTAAGATATGCATCTAAAGCACTTATTATCTTACTCACGATTTTTTTATATGTCCATGGGTTTGATTTACTTTTTACATATTCAGAGACTTCTACTATATTTCTCAGGGTCTCCATACTAGTTCGTATATAATCACGTAGATGATAAAGCTTGTTCACATTCATTTGCCTACCTATAGGAGGAATAAAAGGATGAAATTCTCCACCGACTACTTCAAATGGTATTCTTATTCTTATTCCTTTTTTCTTTCCTTTTTTCTGTTTATAAAGCATCACAGACTTAAGCGTTATCACTCCTCTGAGAAATGGTTTATGTTTAAGTTCTTTAAGTTCTCCTCTAAATATTCCATATGATCTATCTAATTCAGGAAGATCGCTGATACTAAATGTTAATAAAGCTAATATAATATCGTCATTTAATTCAAAAACTTTCGTGTCCTTAATATTAAACCGAAGAGGTATTTCAGTATTTAATGAACGAATGTTTCTAAGAGGTGTTTTTATTTCTGAAAGACCGTATCTCTCATTTAAAATTTGAGACCATCTCTTCGATATTTCTTCCCATGCATTTTCGTTCACAAATTTCGGCAATAATATTCTCGATCCTCCTCCTGTATTTATAACGGCATTTGCAAAACTTCTTAACTGTTCTTGCAATTTACTACTGTTTGAAGTTAAATACTGTGCTATTGACATTAGTTGTGGGTACATATGAAGTTGCGAAAACACTCTTATCGGTTTATTAATAACCATATCTATATACTCGTTAATACCATTTTGAACAACACCCATTTGAGAAGACGAGGCTATTCTCCATACTAGTGATGTAATATAATTCCCTATATAAGCTCTTATAGCATACGGGTTGGCAGGATTAATAGGAACCTCATAGGACTTCACATTTCGCACATACTGTATCAATTTCCCAAGATCTGATAGGTAATATACATCAGCTCCTGAATTCTCATTTCCTAGTATAATTACGAGCGATGGCTGTCCTCTTCGACCAACACGGCCAACACGTTGTTCAAAATTTATCGGCGTAGGCGGTAATCCGTAAAGCACAGCTATATAAACATCGCCTATATCTATACCTACTTCAACAGCCGATGTAGCTATAAGCATATTAATTTTTCCACTCCTAAATTCTTCGGCTACTTTATTTCTAACCTCGTTTTGCATTTTAGCAGATAAAGTATCGATCTTTAAGAATTGATAATTAGGACGTCCCTCATTGCAAACAGAAGAATCAAATATACTCCCAATATTTTTACATACTTCATACTCTTTCCAAAATCCTGATTCTCTCTGGATATAATCTTTGATTTGATAAGCCAGGATCTCTGCTCGCTCAGTTGAGTCTACAAATACTATTATCCTTCTTTTGTCAGGTGGTAATATGGCTGCTATGACTGAGAGCGTCTCGATGGCCGCGTTTCTTATCCCCCATGATACACTATTATCACTCTTATCTATTGCTTTAGATCTTGGTAATACTGCTATTAGTCCTTTAGATGATAATTGAAATTGCCCTGATAAAGATACAGTAATTATGTTGATTTTTGACGGATCAACGACGAAAAGTTTTGATAAAAATATATTTGGATTAGGTATAGTAGCACTTGTTACGAGAATAAACGGTGTATAGGAAACATTAAAATTTCTAGAGGCAATCTTAGAGATCATCTCTCGTAGATCCCGTATTATTAAGCTTGTATTTATACCAAGAATTCCTGAGTAAATATGCGGTTCATCCATTATAATTGTTAATGGAAACCCGCGTGCTTGAATGCCAAAGACCCTATCGAAACCCTCCATTCTCATTATGAGATTAAGCATATCAGGAGTTATCAGAAGTATATCAGGTGGATTTTCACGTATAGACTTACGAGTGAACCTTACGAATCTAAAGTCATGGCCATTTTCACATTTTACTCTAATATTAGTATCATCCTTTTCCTTCTCCCATTTCATAGGAGCAGAACATAGCGGACATCTAAAACGGCCTGAATGATCCGTTGAAAAAATATTTGTAGATAGTTCTTTATTTCTTCATCGGATACATCATTAGTTTCTAGGGTGTCCTCATTTAGAAGTCCTATAGTTATCACAGGTATCTGATTATTTTTCCTACCAATGTTGTTAATATATGCAAGATCTCTTACAAATCTCTTAATATGATCTTTCATAAACTCTTTCATCGGATAGATCATAAGAACTTTAGTGGCATCGAAATTGGCCTTCTTTCCGTCAATTGCCAGCTGGAATGCTATAGTTTCTAAGATCTCTGTTTTGCCACTTGCTGTAGGAGCTAATAATGCCAATATTTCAAAAGGCTTATTAATACTTCTTCCTGAAGGCGTATTATTGTGAAGCCATCTACGCAGATGATCTAGAGAGTGAAGTGCCAATGCGATAGCCTTTACTTGATGTTCATAAGGTCTAGGTTCGACACTTACATCAGCGGATAATCTGTCATGAATCGCTTGACCTATAACAGTATTCACATCAGCAGTTATGTTAACTCCTTGTATTAGGAGTCTTAATGTATCTTTAGTATAGAAATCACGCCAAGAATAAGGAATCCTTTGATAATTAATTCCGGGAGATAAAGGTAAAAATTTATGCCCATTAAAACCAGTATTAGGATCAGGCAATACAATCTCAAACGCATCATAAATATCCTTAAATTTGATCTTTAAAGCTTGATATAATTTGCTGACTAGGTCATCTAGAAATTGAATAGAATGCTGTGTTGATTGTGCCAAATGTTGCCCTATCTATATATTTTAATATCAAAGATTTATTTTTACTTATGATAGTAAAGTTATTTGTGATTAAAAAATTAATTCTCTTTTTTAATCGTACAGATTAATAATAAAATTCACTTTAATAAATTATGTTGCTAGAATATTAGGGTCGAATACTTCAATTATTAGCCAGATGTTCTGACGATCTTTTCAGCTTTGTCTTATGATAAAAATTACTTAACCTTATACGTTATGATGTGTGAAGATTTATATATAGATTTGTCTTTGAAGTTATCATTATACTTAGACTTTCAACATTTTTCTCTTATACTCAAAAGAATTTTTTGTCCTCAGATCTATCTTAGGTACGGTACATAAAAGCATTCTAATCTTTTTCAAGACAAAAAGGTCTTGCCTATCGTCTGTCTATAGACAATTGTAGACAGAAATTTGTCTATATCCGTGAGAGGGCTTGTGGTTGCAATAGTTTCTATCGCAACTTTACACATGAATTAAAATTCTCATTATACTCACAAGTGATCTTTTTAAGATCTTTTTGATGAAAAGATTCTGTCAGCGATCGACAGGGTGACAGGAAATTCAGAGAGAGAATCACATGATTATACGAGTAGCTGAAGACTGAAACAGATCAGAGTTCACACGTGCAGTTCACATGTGAACTCCGAGAAACAGATCAGAGTTCACGCGAATACAAAATTCACATGTGAACTGATCTATGTGAAATGATCTATTATGTGTTGAATCAAGGCACATAGATCAATTCACATGTGAACTGATTCAGGCTATAATTTGATTCATTCTCTCGGAGTTCACATGTGAACGATACATGTGAACTGTGTGTGAACTGTGAACAGATCAGAGTTCACACTTCGCGAGAATCAGTTCACACGTGCACTTCACATGTGAACGATACATGTGAACTCTGATCTGTTCACACACTCCAAAACACATATAGTTCACGTTATGAGCAGTTATTTTTTAGTAGCAAGTAGCATGATTTTTAGAAGCCTTTATTACCTAACACAAGAGTGTAAAGGTGGGAGACAAGTCTTGATCTCCTCAGGGAGCATTTATGCGCATTGACACATATGGGTTTAGTAGAGGGTTATTTTATGTCTAAGAGTGGGAATAGTGGAGATGAGAGTATTGTGTGTATTATTAAGCGTGAACACCTTATTATCAGCCGTGAGAGTTGCGTGATAGACGTCTTGCTCTGAGAGGCCCGTAAGCAAGTAAATAAGAAGAACTGTGAATGATCTTCAAGCCCTACTCGCAGAGTATTAATGTAAACGAGTTGGACAATGTAGTAGAGGAGATAGTAAGGTTGCTAGAAGTAAGATAGTATACAAATACGTTTAGTCAAAACACTAAGAAACTGTTTATCATTGAGCCACTAGTCTACTAAGGGCAATGTAATTCGTTTAAAGCGTTATGGTATATATACCCCGCAGGCGACCGCGTGTTTTTGCAACTCACTTGTTAGCAGGTGTACTTTAGGTGGTCTACGTTGAGGAGTTTGCGCAGTAGTAGTGACTTTATCCTCTCCCTCAGTTTTTTGTCGGCGACGTTTAGCTCTAGGAATTTATCTATTTTACTGGCTAGTTCTCTAACCACTTCTTCCTGCTTCGCTACTATGGATGCTAGAGTGGATTCGTCTTCGGGGATTAATATATTGGTTTTACCAGCGAGTATAGCGAGGGCAACATATTTCGCTTCATTCATGGACTTACACTTCACCTTGCCCGAACCATAGTCTACATAGAATCCTTCCACGAGGTTGTTACAAGCAACAGCCTTAGAAGTAGCAGGCACTCTAATGATCCTAGTCTTAACATCCTTACCCAGGTAACCATCAGGAAACGACTTAAATCTCTTTACTAACTCGCCATGCATCCTACTAAACTCCTGCACATATAGAGTAACCATAGTCTCCAGCTCCTGCTCCCCTCTCTCCCTCTTCTTAGACTCAACACTCCTAGCCCTCTCCATCCTCGACTTAACAAGGTCTACAACAGCCCTATACACCTCCAACTGCTCCTCCTCACTCAAACCAAGGATCTCCCTCATGACGATCTTATCCAGCTCCCTCCTATCAGACATTACTTTATTCAATGATACGTCCTCTGGTAGGCGGGCACCTAACTCATCAAATATCGATTTGACTTCTCTTTGGGACATCTTCATGACTATTCTCTTCAGTTTTTCTAAATGTTCTATACCAATAGTACTAACGTTAATCACGGGTAACTTCTTTATATCTATTCCTGAAGTGTAGAGGGCTCCTTCGCCAAGTCCCACACTTCCGTATATCTCTTTGAATAATGCAAACAACGTAGAATTCATATAAGCTAAGAGAGTTGACATATACTCTTTATTGTAGGGCACTATTTCGAAGAACCCGTCATCAGCATATACCGAATGACCATAGAAGACTATATGCCTTTCGTAGTGCAATCTGGGCATTAGTAGTTTTTCAAGCTCTCTACTCCCCAGATCGTACCATCTATCCCTTGATGCACATGTTGGTCTCCGGTGAAATCCTTGTCTCTCTCCCCACTCAATGTATCTTAGAACCTTTGTTCCTGCTAAATCCCGTTTATCTGCGTGTACAAGAAGAACTTTATGTTTTAAATCATTTGGTCGAATTATAATATACTTGCTCTCTCTAGGCGATCTTATAACGGGGTATAGATATTGAGATTCTATATCCCAGTTTTTAACGTTCTCATCAGTTAAATAGAAGAATTCGTCCGCCCCTGTTGTAAACCCTCTTCTTATGAATGCTATTACTTTTAATGGGATCAGCTTGTCCTTGCCTTTTTCGAGTATTCTGAAGAATATTTGCGGAGCTCTGAGATATCTGCCCCACTTGGATCCTGCATATTCTTGTTCTTCATCGTCGTATCCTTCCTCCCATAGCTCCTTCTGCTTCTTGGGGAATATGCGTATTTTATCGTCCTCGTAATAGGTATTTGTGTTTTCTATGAGTTTCACTAGCTCCTCTATACGTCTCCATCTCTCCGCCTCGTCTCCCGGCTTATTGGCTATGGGAATTAACTCAGAGAGCGGCTTCTTCAACAACACGAATTTCACCATGTTGTTGTCTCTTTCCTCGGGGTTTGAGCAACGCTCGAGTATCGTGATAGCCGTGTTTATGTCCGCGTCTTCAAACCACCTCTCTACTTTGCTCTCGATGATTGCTACTATTTTGAAGTTCTCCAGGAAGTATCTCTGGAGGTCTCCACCATAGTCTGTGTCAAGCCACGAGTTAGAAGTAATGAAGCCCATGCGTCCGCCTTCTCGTAGGAAATACCCACCGTGTATGAAGAAGTACACGTATATACTAGACCTCTTACTTATCTTAGGCTTCTTCTCTTTAGTGTACTTGTCTTTGTTCATCTCTTTCCAGTCTTTGATGCATCTCTCATATACCTTCTTTTTTTCTTCTTCAACTATATCCTCCATTTCCTCCTGTCTAGTATACGGCGGGTTCATAACCACCGCGTCGAATTCTCTTGGGAGCTCTACCCTCCACACATGTGCTCTATTATACCTGACCTCGACTGCGGGGTATTCCTTACCCGGTTCTACGTCGAAGAAGTCTCTTTGAATGATGTTGGGTATGTTTTCTAGTTGAGCTAGGTTTCTGCTCGCTAGGTTTATCATTGATAAAAGTGCCGGGAATTTAGCAATGTCAACACCATACAACTCGCTAAGCAACTCTCTATGACTTTTTTCCTTCTTGAGTAGCTTTTTCTTCACGTATGCTCTCACGAGAAAGGTTCCAGCACCAGAAGCACCGTCGAGAACCTTATCGTCCGGGCTCCTGATGCAGAATCCGAGTATTAAGTCGACTACATCTGACCTAGTGAAGTATTGTCCGAGTTTGTGTCTCTCATCCTCGGGTATTAGTTTCTGGAATATGAAGCCGAGTACCTCATAGTCTATCTTCGAGAAGTCGTAATTAGCGAGGTTCTCTGCGAGCTCCCTTATTTGATCAACTATATCGTCTGGGGGCACAATAGAGTCAAGGAAGTCGCTGAACAGTATTACCTCATATGTTCCGGTGACTTTATGGGCTTCCTCTAGGCGATTATCTATTATCTTCTTGAGTTCTTCGCCTTTACGTATAGTTGCTGGAATAGTGAGTTTCTTCAACTTTCTGTTGAACGGGGGAGTAGATGCCAGTATGTCGTAGAAGAGTAGCTTTATTACGAGTAAATATATGTATTGTCTCGCCACCTTATCGTAGTCTTCGTCTTGATTCCTAAACGTCCACATTTGCTCTCTAAAATACTCAATTAGGCGTTTCCTGAATTCCAGGTCTTTCTGCGCCTTCTCCTTTATGTAGTTGAAGACCGGTATTGAGAGAGAGTGGATAGCACCTCTTAGCATGTAGATAAATTTCTCGTCTATTCCTAGTGCGGGCTTAGGCTTTACTCCCTTATATATTTGGTCGAACTCTATGAGGAAGAACTTTAGGAACTTCTTTATTTCATCCTCGTACTTTTCTATGGCTTCTCTATAAGTTTTCGCATCTGTTACTTTATCTGGCGCTCCGGCATGTGGAAACCAGAGCTTGTCGAGGAAATCACCTTCTTTGAATGTTTCAAAGCAGTAGAAGTGCGTTATATTCCACACTGCGAAGTATGGAGCTTTGTACTTCGTCGCTTTTATATATGCATCTTCTACTTTTCCCCAGGGGTCGGTTAGGGGATCCCATATCTCAATGTGTAAAGCGACTTTTTTAGTCTTTTTATTCTCCCAGATAATAACATCTGCTCTTTTCAGGGTTTTGAGCTCTATAATCTCGATGTCTGCTCCATCAAAACCTAAGTTATGATCCATTATTATTTGATCAATCCATTTAGAGACGTTGTTTGCAAAAGACACTTGGGTAAATTCAAGTGACATGCCTGTCCCCTCACGCTACAATTTTACATTATTAGTTTCTCTCCTTCTTGGTCTAATTCTTATTACGAACTCAGACCTTTTGCCTGCTGGGCTCACTCCTTGGTAGTGGTTGAATACTCCGTGGCATCTCGGGCATTCTAGTCTCTTGACTTCGTAGAACCTGAAGCGCCAGGTCTTGTGGATCTTGAATCCACCCTCGTATCCACAGTAGGGACATTTAACCACTTTTCTCACCCTTCTTTAACTCCTCAACGAACCCTAATAGAGGTAGCGCGCGCTCTACCTTGTGCTTAGTCTCAATTATGAGGATTGGGACGCCTTTGGGATCCTTTAGCACTGAGATGCCCGCGCGTCGGTTGTCTATGGGGAACTCTGTCTGAACAGATAGCGTTAAGCCTGCGAAACGCTTGCCCCTCACTATGTTAGCTATAATCCTGTAGAGCTCGTCTTGTAGAGGCCTCTCTCTTTCGTACATGTTTTTTGACCCCAGCCTTAGTGCTGTCTACCAGAGGTTTTTGGGGACCTGGGCTTGACCTTTATCGTGAACTCTACATCTTTGCCCCTCGGCGTTGTGCCGTGGTAGCGGTTAAAGATTCCCCCGCAGTTGGGGCACTCAAGCCTTTCGACGCTGTAGAATAGGAACCTCCATGTTTTGAGAACCTTGAAGTTTCCCTGGAAGCCGCAGTACGGGCACCGAACCATCTTATATCGCTTAGCTTAATGGTAGAAAATAGATAAATACATGACGCTTAATGCAAGTTTTAGCGCGTGCTCATCATGGTGGATAAATTTGTATTTACGTCTTAGAGACGGCGATTAACCCGCTTTGGCCAAGAGCTTCCCAGGTTTGTGGCTAGTTGAGAAGAGCCCTTTTCTAGGCAGAGTTAAGCGCGCACAGGGAGGTTTTACATATGTAAAATAGAAAATTATTTTTGGGTGTTATGTAATAATTATTGTTGGCTGGCCGTGTCGAGCCCTACACTTGTGGGGCGAGGAATACACGCGTCTAGGGGGCTACGCAATACAGGTCTCTTTGTTGCGTAGCCCCGCGACGGATGAACTCTGGGGACAAAGGTGACGATGAGCCTGCATTAGGGGTCCCCAGAGGGATGGGGGAGGATAAACAATAATGCAAGAGTTAACGCTACCTGGCAGAGCTAATTGAAAAGATTTAATTTAATGAGGGAGCTCTCTTAAGATATTTCAAATATTTCTAGGGATTTCTTAAATTAAATTGATCGATCACATGCTCGCGCTAGGAGGGGTGGGTTCCGCAGAGGGCCGAGTAGCCTACAGTATGCAAGCCCGTCCGCCAAAAAACGAGTCTTTTTTTTCCCTTTCTCCCGCTCTTCCCGAATCCATCCCCACCCTCATAGGGTGGCGCCCCCACGTGAGGGGGTGGTGCGAGGCCCCGCGGGCATGGCTGTGCCTTGCCTGCGCCGCGTGTAGGGGCTGTGCCCCGAAGCCGGGTTGGGCCAGTGAGGGTCGCGGCTTAGACTGGAAGTGTGAAGGCCTGGGCCGCGGCTAGGGGGAGCGGGAAAAGGGGCCAGTCAATGACAGCTACTGATGGCCATGAACCACACAGCTATACATCGCTTAACAAAGGACCCATGATGCACGTGAACCCATGAAACCCACACTTACGCGTATCCACCATTATTCGCTATCTCTCCTGGCATGCAAAGAAGTGCCCGTCCAGCTGGCCTCTGGGGCCTAGCCGTATCCACGTCTTCGCGCCCTTACAGGGCGCCCCCGGAGCCATGGATCCGGGGTGAGCAGGCATGGATATGGCTATAGGCCCCTCGGGCTGGCGGACGGGCTCCACCGACTTACTAGCAGAACTACACAATAGGATAGAATTAGCTCTGAGAATACTTGACAAAAAAATCAACGAAGAAATAAATAAAGTAACAACAAAAATAGAAAAAATCATTAAAGAGCTTCACCTAGAAGGAGAACAAGAGAAAGCCTTACTTGACTTCAAAGAGAAATTAGTGGATGCATTACTTGCAGCGAGAGTTCAAGCAAAAGAAAGATTAGAAAAATTAATAATGTATGTAGAAGACGGCACCATAACATTTGAGAAGAAGTCCAAAACAATCCATGTAAAAACAGCTAACGATGTTAGCCTGTATATTAGTAGTAAAGGAACATTTCGCTTACCATTGAACAATATCAGCTTTTACGCATATTTTCCAGAACTTTTCAAGATGACGCCTAGAGAACTAATTGAATTACAAGCTGGCTGGCGTGCTGGAGATGAAGGTGAAAGGGGAACCCCAAGAATGGAAACAGTTTACATTGAACAGTTGTTATTTTGGCTTGCAACTCGTTTTGGCGATGTAAACATAGAGATTAGAGGTATAAACCTAAATCAAGGGAACATAACAATAGTTTACTTTGCTTCAGCGCTTTCATGGATTGAACAATGGCCCAAAAAGAATGGTAAAAACATTGCAAAAATAATCGCCAAACGGCTAGGTCTTCTAACGTGGTACTTATCGGATGGTTTTACAACAAAAAATCAAAACGTCTATATTTCAATTGAGAACAAACATAAATACATCTCGAAATACATGGCAAAGAAAATAGTTACTTGGTGTTACAAAAAAGGTTGTCACATAATCTTAGAGGGATGGGACAGATGGGAATCGATAAAAAATATTAAAGTACATCTTCCACATCCTATACATGCGACAATCGAGCAATTTACTTTTAGATTGTATTGTACAAAAACAAACACTGGAATATGTGTTTTTGCAAGAACGCTATTGAAATCAGAAACAGAACTACAAAGGCTGAAAGAATTACTCCAGAAAAGGGGTATCAGTATAACATGGCAAGTTTGGAAGAAAAAGTATTACCTTGCCCAAATAAACGGACAAAGTGTCTTGAAGCTGGTAGAACAATTGCCTGAGTGGTGCACGGCTGCTAGAAAACTTTTGAAGAAATACAAATTACAATGTACAGATGAGGATGAAAAAATTCCTTGCAGAATGCAAAGATGCAGGCCCGCGGAGAACCCACCCCTTACATGTGCGCTAGGATGTTTTGGAGCGCGCGCTAAAATCTTCTGACATTTTTTGCTCACCGTTCACATTTCACATTATGCTTATAAGGTGGCTCTGGGAAGATTTTCCCTCTTGAGCGTTTTATTTAGACTGTCTGAAAAGGGATGATATGTCTCGAATATTTTTGGCTATAGGACTACTGATAATGCTGGTAGCCTCTCCAGCCATTTTAGATGCATATACAGCCTCCTCTAGAACCATCTGCAGTTGTATCGTAACGGTGCAAGGCTTCTCTGGGGCTAAGGTGGAAGTGTCCCAGGTTGGAAAAACTTGCCCACCGATAGTATCAGTAAGAGCCATAGGTACGAATGGTACTGTGA
>OFEJ01000333.1_pt1 | contig 14834 bp, 29 predicted proteins | sample 1521051 | NCBI WGS metagenome assembly OFEJ01 (sample SAMN06268701, study PRJEB24108) | sediment metagenome | isolation source: Joseph's Coat, Yellowstone National Park, Wyoming, USA | place: USA:Joseph's Coat, Yellowstone National Park, Wyoming, USA | reverse complement strand
CAACGACAAAAGCCGTGTGTTTGGGCTGGCGGGTTGGATGGGCTGGTGGTTGGGTTCTAGTGTGAGTAGATAATTGTGTATATCCAGCCGATTAATGGTATAATGAAGTCTCTAACTATTGATATTGCTATAACTAATAGGATTGTTAGTATCCAGGATATAACTAGCCACAATACGAACTGTTTAAGTGCATATATGTCTGGCTTTAGAATAAAGCTAGTTATGAACTGCAACGTGTATGTTGAGCTGACGAATAGAAATATGAGCAAAAATGGTATACTTGTAAGGGCAAGCAAAAATACTAGTGTTTCCAGTATTGACATAGTTGTTCTGACTTATATGTTATACTGACATGTTAATAAATGTTTCGTCATACTTATGGAGATATAGATGACGTCATATCAAACATTGTTTTTACATCTATTGAGCCGATATGTAAATATGGTGTAGATATATCTATGTTTAATACGAAGGACGTATGTGCAACCATTTGCCCAATATGTAGATTTCCTGAAGGTTTTCTAGTAAATAGATATAAAACAACTCCCATAGCAATAATTATAAGTAGCATTTTGCCTATGTTTCTTTTTTCTGTTTGAATACTCATTATATGCGTCACCCTAAAATCGTAGAGTTATAGACGTCTGTATCTTGTCGTTTTTATTTACATATTCAAGGTCACTTTTAGTAAACGTTATTAGTTCTTTTCCGCTTATTGTATCTATGAATGATATACGTGAAATATAATCTGAATTACCCATAAGATTGGTAACTGGAAACTGGTCTGTCGAGATAGTGGCAAGAACGTTTGTAGTATCATATGTGGCCGTTATATTTGATGATGACGCTATAACTGTGTTGTCATCGCTACCATATACTTTTACAAGTGACGGCTTGAGAGATACGTTGCCGACCTGTGGACTGCCTCTACCATATACTACTATATACCATATAAGGGGTATAAGTTTAGATGGATCACTTGAAATGTCCATCGTGAATTTTTTAAACATTCCATCTATGTTCAGAATTTGCGTATTGAGTTTTGCGGTAAGCGTAAAGCGATATGTAATGCCGGCATTAATTTGTTTGGGATACACGTCATATGCTATATATCTATACATCTTGTCTGTTATTAATTCTATTAGTGCTAGCGTGAAGCTAGTGTCTGGTGTATAGTCAAAAGATACATTTAGAGTATTTGGTGGATTTATCGATACATTAACAGAAGAAAAGTCAAATTGGGCCATACTTGTCCCATCAGGTGTTGATAAGTATATATACTTGAGTTTCTGAAGTGCAGTTATTCCAGCTATCTCCTTTATTATGTGATATTTGAAATTAAGGTCAATTAATCCAGCTAACCGTTCAGGTGACCTGTTACTCAACCTGTTACCCATAATTAGCCACACATTAGGAGTATTATAAAGATATAATAAGCTTTTCCATCAAAGTGACGCATTGCCAACGTCTGTGTATGTAATGCTGAATGAATCAACGCCCAAGTGTAGCCCAGCAATTGTAGCCTCACCTGTATCAGCATATGATATATCAAATTTGTCTGAGCCAGAGTGAACTAATGCAACCGTGGCTAAGCCAGTATCATCATATGATATATCGAACTTATCCGTCCCTGAATGAACGTTTGATGGTGATACTTCTCCTGTGTCAGTAAATGATATTGTAAATGCATCAGTGCCGTGATGTGTTGCTTGTCCTGGCGGAGGTGGCTGTGTCTCAGACTTTTTAGACGCAAAATATACGAATATTAGTATGGCAATTGATATCAGTAGTAGTAATATTTCTTCGTCTCTGCGTTCTTCAGCCATTGCTATACACCTATGTTTAGCTCTACTTGTATGTATTCATTGATGTTTACATATTCATATTGTATCCAACTCCAGACTACTAGACCATATCCACTTTTGGTATCGACCATACGTATTCTATAGATATATTCATTGTCTCCTGATACCTGAGTTATCTTAAATAAATCTGTTTTCCATTTTACCGTTGATGTTGCTGAATCATATGTTGCGGTTATATTTGTAGTAGAGGCTATAAGTGTAACAGAGTCTTTACCATATACCTCAACCTTGCTAGGCTTTAATGATACTCCCGTAGGGCTTACACCAGTTCTGCCACCTAGGAATATTTGCAGTATCAATGGTAATAGTCTATTATAGTCTGATGCTATTTCTAGGTTGAACTTAGACAAGAAGCCAGACGGTGTTCTATTTGTTACATCAAGCGTAACAGTCCACGAAAAGTTTACCGGGTTTCCAGCAACAACACTTACAGGAGATATAGACGTAACAAAGTATGTGTTGCCATTCCTTGTTACTATTTTCATACCATCCAAAGTATAACTCGAAGAAGGAGTATATGAGCCATACAGCTTCAACTGATTTGGCTTTAAAAACTGATAATACATGTTTGACAGCGAGTCTTTTACGACGCCTGACGACGTAAACTGTATAGAGTCAAAACGCTCAAGCGACTCTGTGCCTAACAGCTCATTAATTATGTGCTGTTTAAATATTGAGGTTGGCGTGTTGTGAGAAGCTACAGTTTTTCCATCAATATCAACACGTGTATTAAACTTGAGTCTAACCAAGCCAATCACCATGTTTAATTATATAAGTCATAGATAAAAATATTTCAACTTGTTATGCTTATATTTGTTCTTCTTTTTCCTTAAACAGCGATGCTACAAGTAGTAGCAGTAGCCATAAATATGACGGACATTGAGTTAATGATTGCTGTTGTTCTGGTGGAGGCTGTATTGGTGGTTGTTGTTCAGAGAGGTACGCATATGCTATTGCTTGTCTATATTGTTCTGTGCCGTTAAACACCGCTTTATACCATTCCTGTGTATTAACCCTGTCAATTGATACTATTCCATTCTGGTCTGTAACATAATCACCTATTGGATTCCATGTCCCATCCTGGAGTTCATAGATATGAATAGTAGTATCAGGGATAGGATTATATACACCTTGGTCTGATTCACCCAATAGTTTAGCTGTTATATTATTACTAGTAACGACCAAATAAAGTATAGTCTCTTTTGGTGCATATGCTATATCGTATAGGTCGCTTGTTATATCATAAATATTTACTCTTTCATTAGTCATTAGTATTCACCACGACTTTGGTGGAATACTAGTTACGTACAGTGTTTTATTTCCTGCTAGCACAATTTCTACATCTGATTCAGTTACACTTACAAAGTCAAAACTACCTGACAATACTATATTTTCTAGATCTGAATCAAGCAATACGTATTTATCTTCTCCAATCACAAGAACATATTCTTTAATTAAATCAGTAACGACATGACTAACTATACTTCTAGGATAATCTCTACCCCCAAAGTTAGCCAACGTTTTAATAAATGTAAGACTTACTGACTGTGGACCATCAGTGTCAAACAAAGCAACATAGTCACCCGTTATATGACCTATTGCATACCATTTTCCATGAATATTGACAAAATAAATTGAGTTTAACACTGAACCATCTGGTAATCCATTTATCGTTACGTTACTATTTATGTCTACTATATTAAAGTTTGAATCAACTTTTATAATTCTAAAACCATTTGCATCATTTATCCATATATATACGTATTGACCATCGTAATATGCATAGTTAACGTGTATTATATCAACATTACTAATCCATAGATGCTTGTATTGTTCAAAATTTACCAAGTCTCTGGTTATAAGTATCGAAGGCTGAATAAGTATAAAATCCTGATAATATGGTTGCCAGTATCTCTCAAATATAAAATAGTAGTAGCCATTAATATTTAATATACCTTTATCAGTCCATATTGGTCTAGGCACACCGATTCCATATCCTGCACTTTCATATATGCCTATATTTTTAAATGTAACCTCTCCTACACTAGTCCCAAACATAACCTTCTTAAGATTTAAATCGCTAGGTATATCAACATATGAATCCTCCCATATAAATAGCCTAGTACCAATCTTGTGAAGCTCTAATACAAAATCTGGAGGAACATATGATTTGGTAGTCCATATTATTTGACCTCTTACAAACACTGCATGTGAGCGTGCTCCATCTGGTTCTTTTATGTATTTAAATGAAAGCTCTTCATTACCATTCTCATCTGTAAATGCAATTAATGTATATTCGTCTGTATCGTGATAACTAATAGGCATTAAAACAACAAAATTATCTATGCCATCTAGGACATTATTCTTTGTAATTGCCATTGAATTACCGCTTAGTCTGATACCGTTTTCTGTAATTTGGTAGCTACCTGTGATATTCCAATTATCTATATTTCTAAAATCATCTTTAAAATATGTAACATTGGGATTATATATTAATGGCCTAACTAATCCTTTTCTTTCCTTAGTGATAATAAATGGCATACATACATCACCGTTTTATTTTTCTATGTTTAATGATAAAAAGTTTTCCATGTCTAATGCGTCAGCTTCGGCTTCTAACAGTGCCATGAATATTAATAGCATGAATACCATTAGAGTAAAATATATGGTGAATGCTAGCGGGTTTGCTTGTAGATACCTTATGCTACTGAAAATGAATATGCTGTAAACTAGTATGAGTAAAAGCGAGGATAACCAAAAAACTATTGTTTTCTTGTTCATTTTCTGATTGACAAGATTAGTGCCACTATTGCCACACCTATTGCCACATACATCATTGTCTTCATCTGGTCTAGCTGTTGTTGTAGCTGTTGGTTCTGCGTGTTTGCCTGCTGTAACGCAGTTCCCAATCCACTAGTATAGTTTGACGGGTTTACTAAGGGCGAGCTTAGTATCTGCGAAATAGCCTTGTCTCGCTCAGCTGGGTCTTGTATTTGGCTAGCATATTCTAGTGCAGTCTGTAGCGTCTGCTGTTGCTGTTTAGTTACATTTTGATATGTCTGTGCAATAGCCTTGTCTCTCTCAGCCTGTGTCTGTGCCGTAATAGCGACCGATATATCGTGAACTATTTGTGCTATATATGGCAGTGCTATGACTCCAGCTATAACTAGGAATACTATCAACTCCCACATTATGTCTTGTTCATATGTGATTAGTATATCTGTTCCATCTACGTCTATCCGCTTGGCTGGTAGGTTTATTCCTAATCTATTCATTATTGCTGACGCTAGGCTGTAAGCAAAAGACAATGGTCGTGCTATAAACTGTGCAAAGAAGTAGTCAATAAACCCTGATACATATTCAAATCCAGGTATATTGAACAGGAAATTCAGAACATCCCTAGTTACTCTAATCCTAAGCGTTACGTCAAACCTTTCAGCTGGACCGATAAGCGTTATTCTATCAGTTACTTTCTCTATTTTGCCAATAAAGTAGAATTTGCCCCCTCTAATTTGAGAGTTGGAATATGCCTCTATTAGACCACTAGTTATAGGTAATCCAATTACATTACCATTAATCTCGCCAAATACTGGGACACCATTAAAGTTTCCACCCCAAACACCCATTGGAGATGCAGTATAGCCATCTGGATAGTAAAACGTTATGTATTTTACAGCTTTGCCGTAAACATAGCTCAGCGTCTTCTTATCTTTAAGATTATTAGAAGTATCATATATATCTATATGCAGAATATCAGTTATCAGGTTGTTTATGTTTCCACGTGGATTAGTAGACCACACTTGTAGCATGAACTGTCCTGTCCTATTCGTTCCACTCAACGTATCATCAATGTAGTTACCAACACTATCATATATCTTTAGTCTAACAGTCTGACCTTGAGTATCAACTAGTATCCATGCTGGCGTATCATACGCTGGAAAATAGTTCCTAAATAGCCACTCAACCTTAACCATTAAGTATCACCCTTATCATTTACCAACTACCTGAAGTCAAATACAATGTCTTATGAATTCTAAATACCCTTATCATCATACCGTTTGCACCAATCGACGTAAGCGGTGTTCCTAATCTATGAGTATGTAGATGCCCCATTCCAACAATAGCATTATCTGGAACATATATATATCCATATTTTCCACCTGCATACAACAGATTTATGAATCTTGAAACACGGAGCTCATATCTGTTTTTGATATGATAGTAATCTATATATATAGATAATTCGCCACGGTTGTCTTTAAACAACACAGCAAATTCTTTTCTACCCTCTATCTTGTTTTTCACTATTTCAAATATTTTATCAACAGGCAAATCAACATACTCTTCAACATTTTTAGGCATGCAATCACCAATAAGGAATACGAAAATAAATATTTATAGTTTTTTTCAACTGTGCATGATATCTTTTATACTTATTCATTAATAGTTTTCTATGCTTATTTTCAACGTCTACGTAGTCTAATTGAAGTAAAAAATAACGCTCTAGAATGCCTAGCTATTGTTATTAACGTTCCAGACTCGCCAATTGATACAATTTTTCTTCCGCCTTCTACAGAATATACATGTCCTGTTCCAACAATTCTGTCATCTGGAACATTTATAGTTCCATATTTGCTTTCTGCTATTTTAAAGTTTACAAATTTTGCAACATTAAGTTCGTATGTATTCTTCTTACAATCATAATCTAAGTGTATTGATAGGTCAGCGACACTATCCTCAAATTCTACCTCGAAATCCTTTAAACTCTCGATTTTCTGCTTTAGTATTTTGAATATATCTTCAGCCGATAAGTCTTTATACATTTCTCTCTCTTCTGGCATATTATCACCAAGAAAAGAAATAATAAAAAGGACTATTTATAGTTTTTCTTTGTGTTACCTATGGTAGTGGGCAGTTAAGCTTTCTCCTAAGTATCGATGACAGCTTACATGGTCTAAGATGTTCGCTGAATATGTGCTGTATCAGTTCACCAGCAGTGTCAAATTCTTTGTTGCACCATGGACACTTGTATTTGCACTCTGGACATATGTCTTTCTGGTGAACATACACTATGTGCTTCTTTAGTTGTTCAATCTTGTCAAACTTGGCGTTACACCACGGACATTCATGCATGCATGGCTGTGGAGGTTCCTCTGGTGGTTGTGATTGCCAGTCAGGGTTTCCAAACATCTTTCGATAATATGCATCCCACCGTAACCACTGTGCAGTCTCTGGATCTGTGTTATCCCATTTTTTAGCTTCTTGCTCGTATAGTTCTAGCATCTTTTCGTATGCCTCTTTGCCCTTTACACCGTTCAACAGCATCTTGGCAGTCTCAAACTCAACTCTAAGGAATGACTCTAGGTATGGGTCTTCTCCCCAATCGGTGCCTTTATGCATAGTCGTGAAATCGACAACTATCCAGTAGTCCTGTATCTCAGCTATGCCAAAAAAGTTCGTATTCTTGTCAGCCATCTCTGGTACAAGATACATTCCAATCTCGCATGATATCGGCTTAAAGACCGCATTATCAAGTATGTTAGGTGTAACAGGCTGTTTAAGTAACGGCTGTAGCCTCCACCCAGTATACATCTGTGGTGGATACATCGGTCCACCGTGTCCTACACCATCAACCATTATAATCCTACCCTTATGTTTTTCTAACACCTCCTTGAATTTCTCTGTATTTGCATCTTGCCCTGCTAATACTACAACATCATATTTCGATTGGTCTATAACGTATTTAGGATATAGGTTTGCATAATATGGAGCTGTAGTATCGGTAGCTACGTCTCCCCAACCGTATGGTGCAGTCAAGACAACAACTGGCTTTTCAAGTTTTCTACTACTCACACGACCACCTCTATTTCTTACCTACAACAAGCATCTGCAAAAATATCTGTCTGAACTCTGGATTTGTCCTAAAAAGCATTGGGTAGTCTACACGTCTGTATCTCCTTCCACCAAGCGATATTACATATTTGTTCCTAAGGCTTTCAGGCAAACTATTAACGTATTCTTCTATCTTTTTTGCCATTTCCTCTATGCTGTTAGCATCAAGCGTTAAGCCCGTTTTCATTGCCTCCTTTTGTAGCTCTCTAAACTTTATAATGTAACTCATTGACCAACCACCCTGCTAGATATCATACCTGCCAAAAAGGCAAACATGGTAACTAGTATATCTTTAAATTCAGATGGTGTCATTGTAGAGAAAATATATGCCACAGTTAAACACACAAAGCCAATACTGAACATAATCACTATATCCCACCTATATTGTAGCGAACTGCTAAGCCTCAATGGTCTGGTAATCCAGAATACAAAACCAACGCCACCAACAAACGTAGCTAATAGTATAGCTGGCACTATACCAAGCATGTTGAATAAATACATTGCTATAATCCCCGATATAGTGAGCACTAATACCTCCAACAGTAAATTTTTCAGTTTCATTCATATTCACCAATCTCTAATACTCAAGAAAATATTTAACCTTTTCGCAATCATCAAAGCCTCTCTTATGTATCCTCTTTCTACCATCTCGTTCAACAGCCATGTAACAGTTACACCCAGCGTAGCACATGCCGTTTGTATATCTAGTTCTCCTTTTACAACTTTGGCAATTATAATATCTACTTTACTCGACATTAAAACCAGAAAAAAAGTATTCTTTTTAATATAAAACTGTTATCCTACTATGCCTTAAATAGCTACTGTCTCAGAGTATGCCTTATTAGGTGTGACTGCTACAATTGTATGACTTCCGCTATATAATGCTGTTGGGAATGTATATTTAAAGTGTCCATTAGCATCTGTCACTATTTCAGCTTGTATCTCCCTACCATCTATATATACTTTGACCTGCGTATTTGCGTCGAAGTTCCATCCCTCAATCTGAGACGCAGTAACGTATACAAATGGTGCCTTTGCTACCATGTCCTCATAAACGTCTTTTACTGCTAGTGCCAAGCCCCAAACAAGACCTCTCTCAAGCAGTTCTTGTCCTGTCACAATTCCAACCAAGCCAACAGCTATACCAAGTGTGGCATCGTCATATCTCTTTGTAAACTTTGTTACATTACCATACCAGAACGCTTGTTTCCTAAGTTCTTTTGTAGCGATTAGTAACGCTGAACCTAGTGCTACACTACCAATATTTATTCTCCTAAATGCGTTTAATACTTCTGCCATATGTGTTCACCTGCAAATACTTAGTCTAAACGGATATATATAAACTTTACTCTTTAAGCAAACTGGCAATCATTCTATATGTCTCAATTGCGGTTACAAGTGAATCGGTAGGTATATTCAGCATTTCAGCTACACCTTCTATAACTACCATTTCATCCTTTGTCTCGTTATATTTCTGCTGTAACTCATACAGTTTCTCTGGTTCTACTTTAATGTTAAATTTCTGTAACAGCTTAGCTAGACGCTCAAAGTCTACTTTTCCATCCCTTAACATTTTCTCGATATCACCAGCATATTTCAACGTGCTAACTATTCTCATAGCGGTAGTTATGTCTACTTTCTGATTATATGTCATACCAAGTCAAAAACAAAAACAGAAAAAAACTATTTAAATTTTTCCTCTAAAAAACTACCTTACTCAGATATAGCTCCTTCTCCTCCAGCCCTACCTCCAGCCCTAGCCTCCTTTACCGGAATGATTAATACCTGTTCAATCCTGCGTAGAATACGTTCATTTGCACCATCGCTTCTGAATTCCTCTCTCAATGCGTTTAGCTTTGAAGACTTTATAAAGCCATACTTGTTGCCTATTGACCAAAGCTTTCTAGCATAGTTCTTATACTTTATCCTATCGGTTCCAGTAATTCCTTCATCGTCTAGAATTGCTCCGACCTTTGCGTCAAGCTCTGCAAGTTGTATCTGTGGCATTCTCTCCCTAAACTTGTTTTCGTCAAGGTTTGTAAACCATGTTACCTCTTCTTGGTAGTTCTCGGCTCTCTTTTCGACGTTTCTCATCTTGTATTTGTAGTGTTGTTCTCTAAGCTCTCCATCTGTTACACTTCTCTTTTTGACAACAATAGGTTCAACCATTTGTTCAGACATATTTTACCACCTGCAAATAACCATATCAATAACTAATATTTAAACCTTACTGTTGATTTCCCGCAATAAACATGACCATTCCAACATTTAAAATAACGAAAAAACAGAATTTCATGACTGTATAGGGGCTAGCCCCCTAACTGTTGTCTCAACTGTTACTAGTGTTGTTTTCGCAAATCATACAATATAAAGTAACTGTATGACTTAGGTGACGTATATATATACCTTGAGGCAAAGTAAAACTTTATTGCTCTTACAATTTTGTTATTGTCTATAATGTCTGACGGAATCTTGTTATAATGCACAAGCAAATATTTCGCGTTTAACAGCCTAGCGACATTGTATGCATAATAGATTATTAGCCTTGGCGAGCCAATAATATAATTATATTCAATTCTTCTATGTTTGCGATTGTGCCACTTTGGGGGATCTGTTACTACTATGTCAACATCATTGATTTCTACATTTCTACGCTTCAACATGTTGTAAAACTGCCACACTGTGCAGTTGTAGAACTTATCCGGTATCACCATCCATTTCCACTTTTTTACGTCTATCCCTATTAACATTTTTGGTCGATATATCGTGTAGAACCGTCCTCTACCGTATGTCGTATCAACAACTACCTCTCCCGAACCAATCATATCAGCCACTATCTTAGACACCGGATACTTGTGACATATTCCTCCTAGCCTTTGAACATCAATTTGTCTAATTTCCTCAATCAACATTGCTTATCAGCTGTTTCAATGCTATACGTATAGCCGTAATCTCCTTCTTTATCTCTTCTATCTCTGACGCCAATCTTTCAACATCATTGAATACACATGTTTCCTCTAGTTCATCGATCTTTTCATCAAAGTATATCCATTCGTTTACCAGCTCATTTATTTTGATTTTTAATTCGACTAGCTCGTTTTCTATTTCTCTAATTTTTTTCTCAACATCCACCATAAATCACCTATTATGACTGTATTTTTGGCTTTGACAAATATAATATTTTCTCTTCTGGCATAAACGTGTATAGGTAACACTCATTCTTATGCCAACACGTGTTACACAGGTATGTTTTTATATACAATCTGCCACTACTAGTTAACCTTACATAGTCTTTAGCCCATTTTGTAATCCACTCCCAAATATCCTCGTAAAATACCTCCTGTTTAACATATTTGGTTATACCTAAATTCCACTTATAGAATATAAAGAACATCTTTGGAATTTTGCCATATATCTTGTTATACATGTTTGCATATATTTGTATCTGTCGTGTGAATAGTTTTCTTTGTTCGTCAGTACTGGGATATGGCTTTATCTCGAATATAATGTCATCACATAATATGTCAATGTGTCCTACTAGCGTTATGTCTTTATCAATGTCTACACGTAATTCTTTCTCTTTTTCACAGTTCTCAAATTCTTTGCTTGTCTGTAAAATTGCGTGTGTAATTTGTCCTCGAATTCTATATTCGTCCATGAAATCATGTGCTTTGTAATAGGGGCATTTTAACAGTTCGCTAACCCTCACTTCCACCATTTTCCTTATCACCCTCTATTTTCGCCTGTTTTTTCATTAGCTCCATCTTTATTTCTCTTACTATTTCTTCTATGTCTGCCTCTTTCTCTACGTTTTCAACCCTATACCTTATAACTCTCCATCTAGATACTTGGTCAATGATTTTCTTTAGGCTTTTCGCTGACAACATCCCCATTTTTACCATTTCAAGCAATAGCCTATATGCCTCTTCGCTCTCTGGCAAATCACTAGTAGCTACAAAGGCTAATCTATAAATCAGCTTGCTTTTCCGCTTTGCTATTTTGATTATCTCGTTAGCACGTTTCTCTATCTCCTTAATCTTCTTTATCTCATCCTCTGACATATTTTATTACCTCGGCACATTTATCGTATACTTTGACTTCACCATTTTCAACATCTACAAGTTTGCATATCTGGTTAAGTCTCAGTGTAGCATATCCACGTCTAAGACTAGCTAATAGATGCTTAGTGTCTAAGATTTTCCTTAGCTCCTTTTCCTTGTTAGCAGTCTCAATTAATGCCAATATGTAATTTCGCCAGTTCTCTTCTGTAAACTCTTTCCATAGAACAGCATGTAGCCCATGTGGTGTTACATATATCGATGCATCTACATTTAACATCTTTGCCAATGCACTTATGAATTTAATCACATAATCGACTTTTGACTGCAAATATACTCCCTTTTCTTTGCTTAGGTCAAAGTCAATCATGATTAGTCGCTTACTTGATACACCTATCGTATATCGTGTCTTTGTTTTATGGCTTAATATCTTTGCCGTCCTAATTGCTACCGTCATATCGCTCGTATTAACCCTATTTACATTACCCATATTCTCAATCCTCATCCTCTGGTTTTTCAGGTAAAACCGTATAGAAAAATGACATTCCATGTTTTAGAACATCATACCACAGGTCTGTCTGATACTTTTGTATGTCTTCTTTTGTTACTTGTATATCGCTAGCCCACTGTAGTTCTTCGTAAAACCTCATTAGACATGGATATTCATCTTCGTCAATGTCCTCTATTTCGGCCCTAGGACTTTCTACTTGTTCTTTTCCTTTACTCATTCTATCATGCCCCCTCTACTTTCAATGTATTCTGCAATTGTAGACAAAAGTAAAGGATATAACCATCTTACACATCCATCTATATACCGCATCCTAGCTCTTAACCTTTTTGCCTCTCCCTTTATCCCTCTTTTCTCTAGAAACCTATTGACATATTTGTCAGCCATATCACTACAAATAGCTTCAGCTATCTCTTCAACGCTATTGTAATCGCATATTTCAATTTCTATTTCCTCTTCACGTCCATCTGGAAAGATTAGTCGTAACGTCATCATAATTGCATACCTCCAATGTCACTTATGAGGCGTAGTAATAAGTGTTTAAATTCTAGTTCAGTCATAACATTCAAGACTATCGTATTGCCATTGGTCTTTATTATTGTGTATAGCTTTAAATACGGATTGTATATTACCGCTTGTATGTTTTCTTTTCTTAACTCCTGTCTCACTATAAACGTGTCTATCTTTATCCTATCGTCGATACAACTCTTTGTTAAGACGCAATCAATTATTCTTTTTATCATGTTTTCCAGTTCATTAGCCTTTGTTCTATCAATCCTCTTATCTATTTCACCACTCATTCATCTTCACCCTTTTTCACAATTTCTCTTAATTCATCAATAACACTAATAAGTATGCTTTCAGCAGTTTCCAACTCGTTCACTATGTCCTCGTTTTCTCTGCCATAATTTTCTTCATACAAATACAATCCATTATCAAGAAACGCTACTGCATCCTTAAGTTTTCCAATTATTCTTATCAATTTTGCCCTCTCAATAGTTATTGTCATTAACTATCACCTTGTAATAAACCTCAAGAACTGGCAGTAATTTATTGAGCACCGTCTCTGATACATTACCCTTAAATGTAATGTTTATGTATAGCATTGCATTATCACTATTCTTTTTTACCATTGTCGTCGATACCTTAATATTTTTGAAGAACACGTTAAGATACGTCTTCACAAACGGCAAATTGAACAGTGCTATCTCTATCTCATTATCCCTAATTCTCAGCTCAACGTGTTCTACATCTTTAAATATCTCTCTTATCTTATTTTCCAACATATCACGATACTTTTCCATTGTTTTCTCACTCAGCATGTTTCTCACCATCGTTTAGACCAACCCATATCTCTATCTTTACATGCTCCTTTAACTTCTTGCTGTATTCCATATTATCACCCCATAATCATAAAAACAGAAAAAAAACTCATTTTTCGGACACTTATCGTGGTGGTGCAAGTGTATAATACCTTTTTCTTTTGGCAATTTTTGCTTTCAGTTTTTTGCCATTTTTCAGCAATGATTCGAATTGTCTTAGTTGTTTCAAAAGCACTGAACTACTAGTTCTTGTAGCAAATTCTTTTCCGTCTAGTGTTTCAGCTAGTATATGAACGATTTCCCTGTCGTTATATCTCTCGAATACTACATTTTTGATTATTAATGGAATGTTCAGGATTTCGTCTATACGTCTGTATTCCGTGTCAAAAGGTCTTTGATATGCTGGGCTATATTCAATTATGTCTTCGTTACTCAGTCCTGCTATTTCCCTATTTTCCCTATCCTTTTTACTCATACCTATCTCACCTGTTGGGTGGGGGGCTTTTCGCCCTCCCAACCTAATGCCCGCTAAATTGGTAATCGTGAAAATAAAGAAGAAAAAAGAAAAAAAATATAGTTTTTTATACGATAATGCGTTTCGAGGTTTTTCTTTGTCTCTCGTTATACTTATTACAAAGACCAATAATGTTCATGATTGTGTCTTTGTTAAGTTCTAATGTTTTAGCTAAGTCTAAGAGAAAATGGAAAATGTCAGCGTTGGCAATGACGAAACTGTTTTTCAGCGATGGACTCACGATTCTCAGCATTGGGTTTCCGTCTGGAGATATGCTTATTTCAAGCAAGTAACCACGATTTCGCCATAGTTCTATCTCTGTCCAGACTCGCTGTTCAATTGCCTGTTTACGCATTTCTGGTAGCAGTTTAGTAACCTGGCTATAGTCCTTTTCTAATCTATACTCTGCTGGTATCTGTGCCTGAATATTTTTTTCCCCTACCTTTTCCTTTGCCTTTTCACTCATGCTCGTTGTCCTCACCCCTTGCGGGGCTCAAGACTCGAGGCGTGGCTCGGGTATTTAAACTTTTCGCCCCCCCGCTTCGCCAAGCGTCGAAGTCTTCCCTCGGCTCGCCTAAGCTTATTCGGAAAAATTCGGCAACAGTCGAACCACGAGAAACCCTTCCCTCGCCTCGACAAGCGTCGCAGCCCGTTTCGGCACCCGCCGAACCCAAG
>OFEJ01000331.1_pt1 | contig 14845 bp, 9 predicted proteins | sample 1521051 | NCBI WGS metagenome assembly OFEJ01 (sample SAMN06268701, study PRJEB24108) | sediment metagenome | isolation source: Joseph's Coat, Yellowstone National Park, Wyoming, USA | place: USA:Joseph's Coat, Yellowstone National Park, Wyoming, USA | reverse complement strand
CCCCACACAGCACATAGGAGACCTCGAAAACCTGGAGACCCTCGAGTTCCTGAGGGAAGCCCTTGGCTTCCTCATCAAGACATACGGCATAAAAGAGTGCGACGCCATAGTCGTGACAGACAAGCACCCAGCCTACCCCTCGAGGCTCGTAGCCGAAGAAATAGCGTCAAAGTGCTCCAACAACCTGGTCGAAGTCCAGCACCATGTGGCCCACGTCTCGGCGGTCATGCTTGAAACAGTCTCCATAGAGGAGTACGGCATCGCCATAGACGGCGTCGGGTACGGAGACGACGGTCAGATATGGGGAGGAGAAGTACTATACGTCGGCCAGGGATACGAAAGGCTCGGACACCTAGACTACCTACCAATGCCCGGAGGAGACATGGCTACAGTCTACCCAGCAAGGATACTCATTGGAACCCTAACACGGGCACTTGGAGAAGAAGAGGCACTAAAAATATTCCAGTCCAACGGGCTACAAAGATACCTCCCAGGAGGGCTAAGCGAGGCCCGGCTCGCCGTCATGCAGACAAGCGGCTCGCCAATGTCGAGCAGTGCGGGCCGCTTCCTAGACGCAGTCTCAACAGCTCTAGGCGTATCCTGGAAAAGAAGCTACGAGGGGGAGCCAGCAATAACACTAGAAGAATACAGCTATGGGGGAAACATCTTGTCGGACAGCCTCCTAGAGGCCGAGGGAGACACCGTCAAGACATACGATTTCCTCCTGAAACTGCTACAAGGCGAGCTCAGACACAGCCCACGTGACCTGGCCTACACAGTCCAGTTCCTCCTCGGAAAACGACTAGCAGAAATCGCCCGCGAAAAAGGCGCCAAGAAAATACTCGTGTCCGGAGGCGCCGCAGTCAACACCCCAATAGTTAAGGGCATAAGAGCCATCTTCGGCAAGGAAAACACCATTCTCCCCAAAAAGCTGCCTCCCGGAGACAACTCTATATCCGCCGGACAAATCTACTACGCCTACCTTCAGGGCTACATCTAACCACACATAGAGCTTTGCATAGATGCGGCTCAGAAAGAATTAATGCACCTCTACATCCCTCCACCCACCCGCTACCCGGCAATACGCCTACACACCACAAAGCCGTACATCAATAACGACTACACAAGCGCTACGGAAAACCAGGGAAAAACCCCTCGCTCCAAAATTAAAAATATACGAAAGTGAAAAACAGAGGTTTTTTTTGTCGTGATACGGGGTAGGAGGAAATGGTTCCCCTAGAAATCTCTGTAGAAACGTTTTCCACGGGAAACTTTAACGCTTTACGGGAAGAAGACTTTTTGTAAAATAAGTTCTTCCCTAGACCCTCTTCCCGTTCCATATCATTTACCATGAGCAATGAGAAAACTAAAGAAATCCTACTATGATAAATGGGAAACACTTGCACAAAAACACTTTCACACAAAACCAAAACAAATAAATAACACCCCAACAAAATAAACCCCAAGGAAACAGTATCAGAAAAGAATGAATTGAAAGCTATGAACAGGCGCCGATGTCTCCTCATTTGATTTATCCATGTATCAGAAAAGAATGAATTGAAAGATTGCATTTGGTAGCTCATCAATGAACAAGACGCCGTATACGTATCAGAAAAGAATGAATTGAAAGAGACTCGCACAGAAGCCCACCTAGAAACAAAAAATGTATCAGAAAAGAATGAATTGAAAGTTCCATATGTGGATGTAACCGATAAGCATTGGGCCATCAGTATCAGAAAAGAATGAATTGAAAGTCAGCGCCTCTATTAGGAGCCTAGTCAAGTATATAAAGTATCAGAAAAGAATGAATTGAAAGACGTAAATAACATTCGTGGTAATGTTTTGTGTTATTGATGTATCAGAAAAGAATGAATTGAAAGAACATGCAAGATGGAGACACAGTAACGATTAAAACATGTATCAGAAAAGAATGAATTGAAAGGCTCAAGGCGGGTGGTCCCCCAGGGGAACGGGTGGTGGAGTATCAGAAAAGAATGAATTGAAAGTTTCAAAATCATATCCATAGTACACATACAACTTCATGTATCAGAAAAGAATGAATTGAAAGAGAATTATAGAGAATTATACTGTAAATTTGGCTAAAAACTTGGCGCCGGCGGTATCAGAAAAGAATGAATTGAAAGTATACACTGAGGAGATGGAGAAGGTCTTGGGCTTTTCTAGGGGTATCAGATAAGAATGAATTGAAAGCATAGATCAGGAAAGCGCGTGTGGCTTTGCGGTATGATTATTGATGAAGGGTCGTGCACATGGCTGTGCTATATTTCGGAGTTTGTGCTTACTACACAAAAAACCATTAAATTTTTATATGGAATTACAGAAAATATAGTTGTATGTTGTCATCAAACAGTTTTTTTAGGTTGCCTTCCAGCTACACACTAGCAGATATCTTCATAATTGAGGCCTTGACACACCTGCACGTTGGTTCAGGTAAGACTGGCGGAGCTATAGATCTGCCAGTTCAAAGGGACGAGAACGGTTATCCATGTATCTATGCTAGTAGCCTGAAGGGAGCACTCAAGACATCTCTCCTCCATGGAGCTATGAAGATGGGTCACAGCAAAGACAAAGCTTTGGATCTCGTTAGAGCCCTTTTGGGATCAGAGCCGGGAGACGAAGAGTCGTTCCAGTCTAGCGTGGCTATTCTCGATGCATATCTTCTGGCTATGCCTGCTAGAAGCCTTAAGGGTGTATACGCCTATGTCACTACGCCTACATTGCTGAGGAAATTTAAGCAGTACTTGGATCTCTATTCTGCTATACATTTCGGGACCTCTAAAGATGCTTCAGCATCTCCAAGCCAAAACGTGACCTCAAATTCTCAGTCGCCTCTCTCGCAAATTTCTGATACTCTCAAAACCCTGATAGAAGAGGCAGATAATCTTTCTGAAAACCAGTACTTATGTCTCCAATATAAAAATCTATGCGAAAAAGTTCAGATCCAACTCAAAGATATGAATAACAAAATTGTCCTCGTGGAAGACATGGTTCTGGATCCATACCAAAGCAAGAAGAATCTCTCTGAGAACAATTTAGCGAATCTTTACAATAACCTATCCATAACAGAGAAACCCCTAATCGTGTTAAACGACACGACAGGCAAAGAAGTCATAGACAGAAGTATCCTCGTTCTTGCACACGTAAGCCTAGATGAAAACAAGACAGTAGACAACGGGCCGTGGACAACTGAATACATCCCCTCCAAGACAAGGTTCCTAAGCATGGCTCTCTACAAGAATCCACAAATCTCTAAGGCTATGTTTGAGAAGTATTTGCAAAACGGCAATATAACTGAGGATACCTACAAGGAAGTTCTACAAAAACTTTTGCCAAACATCAAAGTAACAGCAAACTACGCTGAGGTGACGAAAAATGCCTTCCAGAATCTTATAGAAGGACTCCAGAATTACATAATAATCGGAGGACGAGAAACCGTTGGAAAAGGCATCGTAAAACTCAAATTCACAAATTATAGAGGCGAAGCTCAATGACTACCCAAAAAGTAGGCCCCGTCGAGTTGGCGCTTGAAATATTCAAGGAAATTGCAGAAAATGACGTAAAAAGTGAAAAAATAGGCTCCAAGCTACGGACAAGAGCAAGAGAGGGGCCGGAACTCATGAGAACAATGGGGCTTATACCCACGCTTTCCTTCTACTATGCCAAGGCCCAAGATGCCCTCCTAACATCGAATAAGGAACCCGAGCCTGTTGCCTATATGCTCTACCTAAAAGCCATCCTATTATACCTAGAAAAGATTGGGATAATTCAAAACGCAAGCCAAGTATTCTATCTGCAAAAAGAAATTGAAGAGCTACAAAATAAAAAAGATGCCAGCAAGGATGGAAAAAACAAGCAAATAGAGGAAAAAAGAAACCAATTAAAACGAAATATGCTCTCTATTCTCGATAATCTTCTGAACAAATCATCCGTTGCAAAAAATCTACTTGATCCCTACCTCATAGAATTCAAGAGACTATGCGAAGCAACATGGGAAAGAGAAAAATAGGGAAACGATATGGTTACCCTAAGCACTATACAAAATAAGATCCTGGAAAAAGAAAACCTGGTAATAAGTGTAAAAGCAAGGCTACTATATCCACACATCGGGGGCTATACTGCAAGACCCTACGACCACGACACAGGTACACTGGAGCCGCCAAGACCTACCGAAATAAAGGCCCTATGGCGCTGGTGGGCAAGAAGCCTGCTTTCAGGAGCATATGGAGGCACCCAGAACTATAACTTTCTTGATGATAAAGTTGGAGTATTCCTCGGTAGAGCTGGAGGGTCGTCAAAATCCTCCCTATTCAGCTTAACAATATCTGCAACAAACTATGATGCTGTAAAACAACATTTTTCAACTTATTACAATGAGTTGAAGCGAAAATACAATCAACTTAAAAGGGATCTTACAAATCTTATTCAAGATTTTTCCAATATATATCTTCCAAGGGGAACCTCGAACATATGGGTTCAAAAAGTTGAAATAACTAGTTTTAATTCAATAAATCTTATTTTAAAAGGAAATTATAGAGCGTTAAATCAGGTGTTACGAGAAAAGGGCATAAATCTTAAAGCAAAGTTACAATCCCGGCGAAATAAACATCCCTCCAACCCTCCAATTCTAAATATTACCCCTGATAAAATAAATGAGCTAAAAAAGGTAAATAACTTTATAAAGGAAAAGAATCCTAAGAAAGATTACAGCCGGCTAATTTTAGCCCTTGAGGAGCATTTCAACCATAGCAAGATTAGTAGACATTTTCTAGTATCTCAAGTATCTAAAAAAACTTCATCGGATGAGCAAATAATAGGCGAGGTAGCTGTCATTGACAAGTACAATGATTTACAAATTAATATTGACTTATTTGCAACATTTCCGCTTAGATATCAAAAAATTAGCGATGACGGAAAGAGATACCTGAACCATCTAAGGATGCTCAGATTCGCAATATGGAGCTATATTGCTTCTTTAGTATTTGGATCTATAGGTTATGGTTCAAGAAGAGGTTTAGGCTCGATAATTGTTCAAGAAATCAAAGAAAACCCAGATCTTTTGAAGTATTACCCCGAATTAGAAACGGACTTAGCAAAACTCAAAGAGATAATTGCAACTCTAAATAATGATGACTATGAAAATATCAAAAAGAAGCTAGACGAATTGGTAAAACAAGCTTACGAAGTTGCCAAAGGCTTCAAGGAGAACTTCGAAGAGGACTCATCTCATATTGCTAATACATCTAGTTTTCCCGAAGTTCCATCAGTTATACCAAATAGCCCTTTTTTTAAAATGAAAGTATACCAGTGTCGTGACCCCTTAACAGCATTGCGGTGCATCTCGAAAGGCACGTTGAAAAATGAATGGCTAAATGTTGTTGGGTCTTCTGTGTCTCAACCTGTTTACAGGTCTCAACTTCATACGTGGATCTTGGGTCTCCCACGTAGCTCTAAAGGTAAAGGCTATTACTTAGTAGCTGGGTCAAGAAAGGATCCAGGCAGGAGGGTCTCTTCTATTCAATTTAAGCTGTGGCAAAACAAGAATAAAACATTCGTTATTGTTTACGGATTTCTTAGCAAAGATTGGAAAATAGATATGCTTCATCATTTTGCACGAAGCAAAACGCAAGTTTCACGTGAAGACGTTGTTTGTGCCAATGGTCAGCGATTCACACCTCAAAATAATAATGAATTGTTGTCCAAAGCGTTTGAAGCAGCATGGAGCTTTATTTCCGAGATTTTGAATAAATATTGCAGTGGTGGTAAAAATGGCTGAACAGGACATTAGAGGAAAGCTTTCTCAATTATTTTGCGAGCAGAGCTTTCTAACACAACTTGGGGAGGTTAACTTATTGTCGTTTGCGTCATTGTATACGTATGCATGTTTGGATAAATATGAAAATCTTGGAGAATTGAAGAGAGAATTGGCAAATAGGCTTGTGACTGCAAGGACTCAACTAGGAATGGACAAAGTGCTTGAAGAAGTTAAAAAGGCTCTCGAAAGCGACGGTTTCCACGTAAAAGTCTTAGAATTCAAGTCCACGTGGAGGAGCTTAGTAGGGACCAGCGAGTCTAGTTTCTCGATACCCTTCGAGGTGGGCCTCTTCTGGGATCCAGTCTACAACCTCCCATTTATACCTGGAACAAGCATAAAGGGAGCGGTTAGAATGGCCTTTGCAAAACTCTTGGCCAAAAGGCTGAACATAGAGGGAACAACAAATCTGCTAGAGGATGCCAGAGTCTCAAGCGAGGTTACCAGAATTTTTGGCAAGGGAGGCGAAAACGGTCATGCGGGCCTTGTTGGGTTTGTAGATGCTTACCCCATAAAATATGACGAAAGGCTGCTTGACCCAGACGTCGTTACCCCTCATTATCAAGACGCAAAGAACGAGTTGGAGGCTCAGCCAATTCCAAATGTGTTTATTGCTATGTCCAGGGGCATCACTTTCAGAACTATGCTCTTCTATGTTCCACCAGAAGGGATCCCGGGGAGAAGAGAATCGAAAAAACACACATTAAAGGTGGTCGACAACATTGGAGACAATAGTGGACAAGCCGACGTATTTAGGGGTAACCTTGCATCTCAAATTAAAGACACTGAGAGGCTTGACCCAGATACAATCCCCCTTTTAGACCTCAGCGTTCTATACGCATTTGCAGTGGGGGTTGGTGCAAAGACCTCTGTTGGTTACTCGCGTTTCGAGGTGATTAAATATGAGTAGCTCGTTCCTGTCCCCCCACGGGGAACAAATATTCGAGTTGAAAATCGCGGCACTTCTTCACGATCCCCCGCACAAGCCGTGGCTCGAAAACCACGAAGAGACAGCTAAGAAGTGGATAGGTGAGCTTCTAGGAAAAGGCGGCGAAGCACAGATACCAGACGAGGTTCGAAGAGCAGACAGACTGGCTTCAAGCATAGACCGGTACCTGCTATCTATCTTGATGGGTGACAAGTATCTTCCTGGCTTCTTGGCCACAAAAGAGATAAAGCTGAAGAACACAATCAACCCACTCTTTGAGATAGATATCAAGCAGTGCGACAAGACACGAGCAGACGAGTTTTTCCAGGAGCTAAAGGAAACACTTGGAGGTCTCAAGCTTAAGGAGAAGTATCTCGCACTCTACTCCATCTATGAGTTGCTGTGGATCGACAAAAATCTCCCAGTCGGTCCGGCAGACACCAGGGTTCCAACTCACACGGTTTTCGACCATGACTATGCCACTGCCACGGCTCTCAACTGGATCACAAAAGACGGGTACGACGGCTACCTAGTAGGATTCGACATTCCAGGAGTCCAGGAATACATAGCTTCAAGCCGAAAACTACGTGACGCGGCTATCTCGAGCTACATCATTTCTGCATTCGCATGGTATATTATGTTGCCATTCATAGAAGAGTTGGGGCCCGACGTAGTGGTAATTCCCTCGCTTAGAAGTAGCCCATTCTTCCTCCACTGGGTCTTAACCAGGCTTCACGGAGAGGTACAAACAAAGATCAAACAGCTTATGGAAAAGTATGTCTTAATCAGCAAAGACCTTCAAGACATTTATCGCGTACTCAATATGCCGCCCTTTGCTTCTTTCCCAGAAAAAGCTGTTCTCGTGCTTCCAGTCGAGAAAGTTGAATCATGCGATATTGAGCAGGTTCTTCAGGAAAGGCTAGCTGAAGCGTGGCGCCGGCTCTGGAGAACAGCAGAAAAACTCTCAGAGGCACGTGCTAAAGAGAAGGATGCGAGTCTTGTATGGAAATTCATTAATAAAGTATTCAAGTACTATGATAAGGAATTTAGCAATTCCGGGTTCGACAAAGTTCCTCCAATCACTCTGCGTGTACAACTCGTGAGGATCAACAGTCAAAAAGCATTATGGCAGATATATGACAACGCCTATCGAGAATTGTCAAGGAAATTTGAAGATTTGAAAAAGGTTAGGGTAGATGCACGAGTTAAGCTAAACTTATTTAACCTCACAAAGAATGCTTTCAAAGAGGGGCTAGGATACCCTAAGAAGTCAAGAAAAGCCTTTGATTACTGCACCGTATGCGGAACTCTGCCCGCCATTATAATTCTTCCTTCTGAAGAAGACGAAGATGGAAAAGATTTTGCTTTCTTCATTTTTAAAGTAGTCGAAGAAAACTCTGATCCCACTGAAGCTGAAAGCCTCTGGCGTAAAAGACCTCAAGAAGAAATAGAAAAATTTGAGAAATGGTTCAAGGACAATACAGCAGAGCTAGAAACCTTCAAAGCAGTGTTTACACCGGGTGAAAGACTTTGCCCGTGGTGCTTCCTCAAACGCGTCGTAAGCATGGAGCCCAGGCTCTTACGTATACTCCTAGAAGACAAGGATCCGGAAAGCCTTTTAAATGAGTTAATTTCTCAAGAAACACCTGGAATTAAGATCCCCTCAACCTCGGATATAGCTACTTATAAGCTAAAAGAAGAACTCATCAATACCGTAATACATAAACCAGAAAAAGAGACTCTACTGAAAGATCTTACAGAAGTACTTAGCAAATCGCTAGGGACGCAACTCGCTCAGCAAGGCTCTAGAAATCTTATTGGGCTTTCGTTGCTTTGGACTGCACAAAGACGGCTCGAAGAAAAAATAGCCGGTAAACTTCGAGACGAGGAAACTTTACCATTAAGACTTGTTGTGAGGCTAGACCCAGAAACATATTGGCTTGGAAGAGAGACAGATATTAAAAAGGAGTGGCTAAGGCTATTCAAACAACTCGACCTTGAGAAGTGGCTATGGAGCTACTACTCACTCATTTTTGCTGATGGGGATAGTATTAGCTCTCTGCATGATGGCAGAGTCTCAGCTTTCTTCGGTACATCGTGGGATAACAGAAATGTAAGAAATGATGTAAGGGTCCTAAAAAAGAAAATTATTGAAAGCTCCGCTATTGGAACATTTAGCGAACTTATCAAAGATGCTATTGAAGCTCTAGAGTCATTAGCAAGTGATACTTTTATTGAAAAATGGAGCAAGATACTAGAACAACATTATCCCGCAGGCATGCTGAATTCCCAGCAGGTAGCCCAACGTCTCAACAACTTCTTACAAATACTCGAAAATATACTCAATGATGAGGACAAGCTTCCACTAACGTTAACCTATCACACAGCATTAAGCGCCGCGCTAGTTCGAGCCTCACTACTAGACGCTGCAACAATCCTTGAGCTAGGAGGATTCGTTGTCTACGCGGGAGGCGACGACCTTCTCGCTTTCTCTCCAGTTCACAAGGCTGTTGAAATAGCTATTTGTACAAGATCCCACTTTGCTGGCTCGTGCAAGCGGGGCAAACATTCGTTTAGTAATGTAAGATTAGAGAACAGCTTCCTAGTAGTAAACAATGCGTGTCTACCCATGCTCCCTGGCGTTGGACGTAGCTATAACATAAACACTGCCCACTATCTATATCCGCTTCAGCTGGTCATCTCAGAGGCCAGGGAACGCCTTAAGGATGCCAAAGAGAAAATAGTCTCCTCCTACTGGGAGCCCTCATTAGCCAGCACTCTTAAGGTTCACAAAGACCTTGTAGCTGTCACGTATAGTCCGCGGGGCGGAGGCTCTACAACATATGTACCAATAACCTTGGGGAGAATAGGATACATAGATACCCACAGGTATTTTGAATATTTAGCTGAACCGCTAGAAGTAGTTCAAAGGGTCATAGAACGCATCGAACCTTTAAGCTTAGGTAAGCCACAGTTTACTGTAAGCCTACTCTACGACATAGAGGAATTCAAAGATCTACTCACAAGCACGATTACAAAGTTGGGATCAAAATTTAATTTGTCTCAAAGATTAATATTAAGGATAATTGAGAGAAACACCTACGCCAAGCCACAGTACGCGCAACAGCTATACAATTCGATACTTGGAGAGATGTCGGAATTGATATCTCACGCCAAGGTCATCAACACTAATCCAAAAGAAAAGAACGAAAAAGAAATCCACCTATTTGTATCACTTATCAGAGGTGTTAGGAATATTAGGGGTGGTATGAGGACATGAAGACCAGAATACTCTTCGAAGAACTTGAACCATTAATGTTCAGAGGACCAGGTGAGCTGGACCCAAGCGCTAGAGGAGTCGCGACTCTGGCACAGTCCACAGGCTGGCCCTCTATAAGCACAATAACTGGCACCATTGTATCAGAAGTAATGTCTATGAGAGGATTACACCCGCCCAACGCTGCTAGTGAGTGGGAGAAATTTGTTGACAACTACATGAACCTTTTGGATAGACTTGCAATAGAATGGATACGTGGACCCTATTTATGGGACGAGAGTCAATATGTAAGAGTACCGATACTTCTTGGGGGCAAAGCTCTGCATTATACCTTTCCAGAAATAATTGCTAAAATCATCACTGAATTTATAAACAAAGAGATAAATATTAGGGAAGTCATCAAGAGAATAACAGAATATTCAGAACTGCCAATTAGCGTTCAAAAAATTGGAACGGCGTTAACGAGCAGAGATAAAGGAATAAAAAACGTGCGGGAAGGCTACCTCTATACTGAGACGTTTGTCTCGCTAAAACGCAATGCCATCGCAGTGGAGGTCGGGTCTTCCTCGGACGACATCTTAAAGGATCTTAATAACAAGCCAGTCAAACTGGGCGGCGAAAACAGATTCGTTGAGTCTAAATTGGACGGAGAACTTCCCTTAGCTAGTTCTTTAGAAAAATTCAACGAAGGATACGTAGTGCTCTTGTCGCCTTTCCTAATGCTTGAGACGCCCGAAACAGTCGTAAATAACGATGGCATACTGGAATTACGCTACCGAGACATGCAAGCAGAAATCATCATGGGACGCATCGACATAAAAGGTCTAGGCTTCGCAGTAAATGAGACAAAGAGAAAGCCAATACTTCCGGCAATACTCGAAGGATCAATCCTGAAAGTGAAGAACTGCTCTGACACTCTCAGACTAGGTCTATACGGATGCCTACACAACAACCTTACACAAGAAGAGTCACTATTTGGCAGAATTGGCTTTGGAAGTTTCTACGTATTGAGGGTATAGCCATGACTTCATCAGATCTTTCCTCAAACAAAGATGATGAATGCTTCTCACAATACGAGGAAGTTTTTTTATTTTCAACATGGGGAGACCCCACCGAGTGGGAAAGCAAGAATTACTGCATAGAATGCATAATAAATGAAAAGAAAACTAAAAAATGCTTCCAATCCTCACAAGAAAAGTTCTTTTCTACGACTAGAAGTATTATAAAAATCCTTCCCACGAATATCCTGGATAAAGATAAAATTTGCATTTTCCTACAGGACACTCTCTTGATTAACCATATAATAGAGTCGAACATAGAACTGAATAAAAAGATAAAATATTGGTGGAGGGATTCTCAGGACAATATAAAGCATCGCAAAGACCTTTTTGAAAGTATTCTACAATACATCCTGCATACTGAAGCTTTTAAAAATGACTTTAAAGAAAACTCCAAGATCAATATTAAAGATAAAGAAGATGCCTCTAAAATATTTAAAATACTCCCCGGGACAGTTTCTTATAACTATAATTCCAACCATTTGTTTAATTGGCGTGGCGATGATTTCTTCTCTTATATTCTCGGAGGCATCCTAGCCCATGTTATAGATAAATTGAGACTTTCCGAAAAAAACAATGTTGCTGTAATTTATGATACCTCTCATGGGGTCAACTATTTTGCTTTAGCGCTTGAGGAAGCTATACCTCTCGCATGTTCGTTGCTTGCCATTCAAAAAGCATTTACAGATACGCCAGAATATCAGATACATCTATTTCATTATAACTCACAACCCCTCATCTCTAAAGATTCGAGTACCCCCTCAATTTCACTCGATCTAGTCTCTTATAAGCAAATGAGATTCTACAAGAAACAAGGCTTCTTCGTAAATAACGGTGTCTTTTTCGATACGTTGAGAACAAGGATTGAGAGCATATTCTCCCAGCAGCGATTTGAAGATGTATATAGGAGACTACACAGTAAAGTACCCGGTATAGATACATGGGAACAAATCCTAGCCACTGCACTACTCTTTGTGAGGGGTATTCTTCCCTGGGCACTTCACATAGCTAGATTCACAAAATTAAACAAAGACGGTGAAGAATTGGCAATCGAAACTATTCTCAACCAGGTGAAAGAGCGATTAGAAGCTACAGAGATAGAATTTAAGATTAATAGAGAAAACTTCGAGTATAGAGCAACGTATAAATGGAATAAGCAGGGAACACCAGACATAGATGCCATCACGTTGCTTTCTTTAAGTGCTATATTAAAAGAGGCATCCAAGAAAATCTTAGCGTCGTGCGATTACATAAATGAAATCATAACTGACTTAGAAAAGAACCCTACATACTCTAAGGACCACAGTACAGTGGTAGACGTTCATGAGATATCTAAAGCAGAAAGCTGCTCCTCTATTGAGTTAGACAAAATAGCTGAACTAGCAGAAAAAGTCTACTCAAAACCCTTCAGCGTTATTGCTAGGACAGAGATCGAGAGAATAAAAAGTTATTTCGAAAACACAGCCAGCGAGAAGCTGTCTAAATATTATGAGTGTAGGGCACTCAAAGATTTCCAAATCTGCATTCCCCTGCGTGGTCATCCAGAGGAAAGAGATTTCTATGCACATTTAGGGCTAGTAAGAGGAACCAAGCACTCAATAATACAAAGAAGAGGGGACAATGACTATAAATTAATTCTTGGCCCATATGACGACATTGTTTCCTATCTTAAGCAGTGGGGAGCATAGCTAGCCATAAAGGAACGAAGCAAAAACTTACCCCAGTTACTATAAAATTTCTTACACATAATAATAACTAACTTTAAACTCTTTTTTCCCTAGCTGAATTCTACCTTTGCAATTACCCACTTTTCATCCTGTCTACCACCTGTTGCTTTTTCGCCTTGATCCACACATATATAGCCAGGTCACTACAAAGATATATAAAGAATAAAATTTAAAATGAATCGAGAACTTCATCAAAAACAACGCATACTCAGGCAACAAAATAATAATAAAGTTATTTTAAATAATAACATAGTTATCACAGTTATTTTAAACAGAGAAAAACAAAAAGACAAAGTTATCACTAAAATAACATAATTATTACCAGAATCTTCGACAAAAAACTCCAGCCAAAAACGCAGACCTCACATCTAAGCCAAAAAGCCCCTCACCAAAAAACTAACCACTGCCCCTCCCAGCCTCACACTAAAATTCCCCTGCCATCTTCACGGTCAAAAAGTCACGCCACCTACAACCGCATCGCGAGCAGTCCCTATCAGAGACGCAACTCCAACCACGACGCATAAACAGCTTAGGAAATTTAAAGAATCTACTTCCTCGTCTATAGCTAAAATTTTTGAAGAAAAGAGAAAAACAGAGGTTTTTCCATCGTGATACGGGGTGGGAGGAAAGGGTTCCCCTAAAAATCTCTGTAGAAATGTTTTCCGAGGGAAACTATAGCTTTTTACGGGAAGAAGACTTTTTGTAAAATAAAGTCTTCCCTAACTTTTCTTCTCGATCTATATCATTTATAAGTCACAATTGGAAAACTAAAACAAGATAATGTGTTCCCTGGAAAACTTTGACATAAATACACTTTCACACAACACAGAAACGAATAAATAAAACCAATACAAAATAAACCTCAAAGAAACAGTATCAGAAACGAATGAATTGAAAGGTGCATTGGCCAGCTTGATTGGTAAATCGATCGATGTATCAGAAACGAATGAATTGAAAGTTATGTATGCGTTCCCTGTATTCCCTGCCCTTTTCATCGTGTATCAGAAACGAATGAATTGAAAGTGCTTGAGTAGGCCAATATAGTGGGTATAAACACTGGCTGGTATCAGAAACGAATGAATTGAAAGCCTAATTGAGCTACATCCTCTAACCCAGCCTTGCTGTATCAGAAACGAATGAATTGAAAGGGAACTGCGTCATCGCCCCAGAGTAATATTGTTTCTATGTATCAGAAACGAATGAATTGAAAGATATCCCAGACCAAATCAGGGTTTACCTCTCTCCTTATATCTACGTATCAGAAACGAATGAATTGAAAGTGGCGAAGCTGGAAGACGGCAAAGTAATATACGCGTCCGCATGTATCAGAAACGAATGAATTGAAAGGGAAACCTCTAATCCCGTGCAGAAGCATCGGGAAATTGCACGTATCAGAAACGAATGAATTGAAAGAGAAAATAGGCGCCCTGATACTTGGCCTCGCTCACGGTGAGGTATCAGAAACGAATGAATTGAAAGAATATGTGGATATCTTTGCACGCGTTGGTTTCCAGTATTTGGTATCAGAAACGAATGAATTGAAAGATAACGCTGTTGTTGCCAAGCCCAGGCACGGATATCGCTAGTATCAGAAACGAATGAATTGAAAGTCATTTCTGTGAGTCTAAACTTACCATGTCTCTTGAGTATCAGAAACGAATGAATTGAAAGGGACTCGATGTGGTCTTTGTAAACAACAATATCTGCTACGTATCAGAAACGAATGAATTGAAAGAATATAAGAGTGCGCACACTATACGCAGTAGAAACAACAGACGCAAAAATCCAAATCCCCCTAGTTATCACAGGGATCCTCGACTCCACCGGCGACACCCCCTCAAGGCTACTAGCCAGCACCCTCGAATACGTGAAAACAATAGGCCTCAACATAGGGGGAAGAAAAAGCGCCGGCCTCGGGCTCCTCACCCTACAAAAAGCAGAAATATATGCCTTCCAGCCAGGAGAAGACCAAGACCGGCACGGCGAGAAGCTTGCATTCCCATTCAGCGTCAAACCCATATCGAT
>OFEJ01000330.1_pt1 | contig 14855 bp, 16 predicted proteins | sample 1521051 | NCBI WGS metagenome assembly OFEJ01 (sample SAMN06268701, study PRJEB24108) | sediment metagenome | isolation source: Joseph's Coat, Yellowstone National Park, Wyoming, USA | place: USA:Joseph's Coat, Yellowstone National Park, Wyoming, USA | reverse complement strand
GGATCACAAACATTCCTTCCTTCTACCCACATACAATAGCGAGGACAATCCGGTCCTTGAACATGCTTATACCAAAAACTTAACTTATATGTTTTTCCAACTTCAAAAGTTATCTTCCTTTTAGAACTAAATGTACATGCATTTCTTTCTGGTGGATTGGGTCTTTATCCGATTTTATTCCAACTTTTTCCTCAGGAATTCCGATTACAAAAGCTTGTATGTTTGAAATTGGGATCGGTTGAGCTCCAGAATTCCTTAATATAATTTCCCCTTTAGAAAAGCTGACAAACTACGAAACGTAAGAAGCCTTTGAATAGAAAACGCCAGTAATATAGGAATAAGCTATACCAATTAATCTGATAGTTATTACTAGCATTAGAATGGACGAAATAACATCAGAGATAGTTTTCATGATTTAATTTTAATATACTTCTTAAAATTTTAAGAAATAAAAAAAACGAAGGAGGAAACTGTCCTAAGAAGCACAATATATCATTCCATTGGCCGTCGAACCGCTTGTGGTAGCTACAACTTTATAATAACCATAACCTGTTAGGGTAGTGCCTCTACTTACACTACAACTTTCTTGCTGACCAGGTTGAACGCTTGCAATACTACAGCTTCCAGAAGCTCCACCAGGGCTAGTAACAGTAACAGTAACACCTCCAGAAGCAGTAGTTCCGTCATTTCTTACTACAATGTTTATAGTGCTTGGCGTACAAGATGAAGCCTCAGGTACTACGCTTAAAACTACTGCCGTCCTTGCTGTAAAAACTCCACTAATATAAGAATAAGCTAATCCAACTAGTCCAATTGTTATTACTAGCATCAAAAGCATAGCAATTACATCGCTTATACCTTTCATAAAATTTTCTTATTTTAGGTATTTAAATAGCTTAATGACATTAAAAATTTTGGTTGACACAAACTTTTTGATAGATATGCTTCGTTATAAACTAGATTTTTCGATTTTTGAGACTCTTGAGGAAAATGTGGAGCTATTCATAAGTTCAGAAACTTTGAGAGAAATAAAATCAATGGCAAATAGAAAAACTAAAGAGGGGAGATTGGCTATGGTTGCTTTAAAGCTAATAGAAACTCAAAAAATAAAGATTGTTCAATCTTTAAAAAAAGAAGTTGATGAAGATTTGCTTGAGTTAGCGAAAAAAGAAGGTTTTATTGTTGCCACCAACGATAAAGATTTAAAGGAAAAATTAAAAAAGGAAAATGTAAGAATTATCTGTCTAAGAAATAAAAAGAAGATAGAGGTGATGTGAATGAATCTTATGCACGATATTGATGCTGGAAGTGGGGAAGAAATAAACGTTGTTGTTGAAAATGTGAAAGGAAGCTCCAATAAAATTGAATATGACAATGAAAAAGGATATTTTTCTTTAGATAGAGTTTTATATTCTCCTGTTTTTTGGCCCTTTGACTATGGCTTTATCCCAAGAACTTGGCACGAAGATGAAGATCCTGTTGATGTTGTTCTGCTAACAACTTATCCAACTTTTCCTGGTTGTGTAATTAAAGCAAGACCAATAGGCGTTATAATAATGGAGGATGAAAAAGGAGTGGATGACAAAATTGTTGCTGTTCCTGTAAAAGACCCTAGATTTAAGAACATAAAATCAATAAACGATTTGAATGATCATTTGAAAAAAGAAATTCAAGATTTCTTCGAAAGCTACAAAAGACTAGAGCCGGGAAAATTTGTTAAGTTTAAAGAGTGGCAAGACGTTGAAAAGGCTAAAGAAATTATTGAAAAAGCTAAAGAAGCTTACAAGAAAAAATTTGGTAGATGAAAATGTACAAGATAGTTACCGTAAAAGATAAGATTAAAGTTACTCCAGAAAAGCTTGGGTTGCCAACTAGAGAGGCAATAGAGAAAGTGATAGAAGAAACTTTAGAAGGTAAAATCGATTCCAAAAATGGGTTGATTTACCTATCTTTATTCTCTATAGAAAAAATTGAAGAGGGCAAAATTTATCCAGCAGACCCAAATGTTTATTATCAGACAACATTTAAAATGCTCGTTTTCAAACCAGAGCTAAATGAATTAGTCATAGGAGAGGTTGTTGATAACACAGAGTTTGGGTCTTTTGTAAGAATTGGACCAATAGATGGTTTAGTTCACATTTCTCAATTAATGGATGACTATGTTTCATTCGATAAGAAAAATTCCGTTTTCCTTGGCAAACAAACCAAAAAAACATTGAAAATTGGAGATAAAGTTTTAGCTAGAATAATTTCAGTTTCTTGGAAGGAACAAAATAAGATTGGATTAACAATGAGGCAACAAGGTTTAGGGGCTTTACATTGGTTTAAGAAGAAGTGATGAGTATGAAAAGATTACAAGCTTGCAGAAAGTGCCGAAGGTTGACAACAGAAAAAGTTTGCCCATATTGTGGATCTACAGATTTGACTACAAGTTGGAAAGGTTCTGTAATAATTTTAGATCCAGAAAGTGAAATTGCTAAATTGTTAGATATAAAAGAAAAAGGAAGATACGCCTTGTATGTGGGGTGATGACATGGAGATAATAATCCAAGAGGAAAAATACAATCCATTGCTTAAAAGGAAAGAGCTTAAGCTTTTGGCAAAACACGAAAAAGAGCCAACACCTTCTAAAGAGGTAGTAAAGAACTTTTTGAAAGAAAAGTTTGGTGTCGATGATTCTCAAATAGAAATCGATTTTATTCTCTCGAGGGTTGGTCTTCCTGAAAGCTTTATAAAAGCAAAAATATATGATGAAAAAAGAGAGGTGAAGAAAGTTGAAGCACAGCCAACCAAAAGTGAGCAAGGCACTAGCCAATAAGAGATGTCCTAAGTGTGGAAGTATAATGGCGAAGCATGCAGATAGATGGTATTGTGGAAAATGTCATTATACTGAGTTCATTAAACCTTAATTTTTTCTTTATAAAATATTAAATGCTTGTTAAGGATGTAATGAGCAAAAACGTTATTACAATTTCTCCTGAAGACAGCATAAGCGACGCAATAGAAAAAATGGCAAAAAACAATATTTCTGGTTTGATTGTTGTTGAAGAAGAAAAAGTTGTTGGTGTAATTAGTGAAAGCGATGTTTTAAGAGTTTTTAAATCAGAAATACCAGAGATATCAACATCTACAAACGCAACTCTCTCAATTTTCTTGATTCTTGAAAAAGGAATTAAGGCAATAAACGAGATGAAGAAAATTGGTAAACTTAAAGTAAAAAATCTCATGAGTAAGAGAGTATTTTACGTTAAACCAGAGGATACAATTTTAGAAGCAGCGAGAATAATGAGTAAAAAGGATGTTAGAAGATTGCCAGTTATAGACGAAAATGGAAAATTAGTTGGAGTTATTTCTAGAACGGATATTTTGAGAGCTCTTGTTAAAGAATAGTATATTTGTATCGATATTCTATTCATTAAACTACTGTCAAAATTTTAAAAAACCAAAATTCAATAAGTTTAATGAAGCTAATAATTTTTGGCCCACCAGGTTCTGGAAAAGGAACATATTCTTCTCGTTTGAAAGAAAAGTTTGGATTAGAAAAAATTTCTACTGGAGATATTTTTAGAGAGGAAGTAAAAAAGGGAACTGAATTAGGGAAAAAAGTAGAAGCTTACTTAAAAAAAGGAGAATTAGTTCCAGATGAAATAGTTATAGATGTTGTTAGAGAAAAAATAAAAAATTTGGATAATTTTATACTTGATGGTTTTCCTAGAACAGTTAATCAAGCTAAAGCTTTAGATAAGATGGTAAAAATAGATGCAATAATAAAAATTAATGCTCATCCAGAAATTTTAATAGAAAAAATTTCTGGTAGAAGAATTTGCTCAAATCCAAAGTGTGATGGCAATTACAATATTGCTGACATTCATAAGACTATAGATGGAATAGAATACATATTACCGCCTTTATTGCCAAAAGAAGATATGAAGTGTGATAAATGTGGTTCACCTTTGATTCAAAGAGAAGACGATAAGCCAGAAGTTGTTAAAGAAAGATTGAGAATTTACGAAGAGCAAAGCAAGCCTGTTTTGGAATATTATAAAAGAAAGAGAAAAAATAAAATCCCCTTTGTTGAGGTTTGGATGAACAGACCGCCAGAAGTAGTTGTGGAAAAAATAATTGAAGGATTGAAAAATTTAGGACTTGTAAAGTAGTTCTAATTTAAACAGAGAAATTGCATTTTCATCGGTTTTTCTTTCTACTTCTTCTAATGAAACATTTTTCACCTCAGCAATTTTTTCAGCAACAAACCTAACATCTGTTGGCATGCTTTCCTTTCCATCTATTTTTATCCAAGGTGAATCAGTTTCTAGCATTATTCTTTCTAATGGCAGTTTTTTTACTATTTTCTTATGAGTTTTGCTTCTTAGCAATATTGGTCCAACTGAAATTTTCCATTCGTTTGCAAGGAGTTTATCCAAAAATTTATATCCTCCAAACATGTGAAGATGAACTTTTTGATAATCTATGCTTTCCAAAATTTTTAATGCATCTTCGTAAGCATCTCTTATATGGACAGTTATTGGTTTGTTAACACTTTTTGCAAATTCGATTAATTTTTCAAACAACCATCTTTGCTTTTCTCTTAATTTTTCATCTTTTATCCAAAAATAATCCAAGCCAATTTCGCCAATTGAAACTATATCATTTTTATTACTCTTTACAAATTCTTCAAATTTATCTAAAGTTTCTTCAGAAAATTCTTCAATATATTCTGGATGTAAGCCAACGCATGCAAATACAAAACCTTCGAACTCTTTTTTCAAATTTATTGTATATTCGAAATCTTTCGGATGAGGAGAAGAAGTTATTATAGCTTTCAAATCTTTTCTAAAAGATTGGATAATCTCTTTATTGTTTCTAAATTTTTCATGTTCTAAATGGCAATGAACGTCAATCATTTAAAAGAATTGTTTAGAAAATTAAAAACTCTTCTCGCTTCTATTAGGCTTTCTTCTTTTCCTATATCAAACCATCTTCCTTTTAGTGCATAAATTTTGAATGAATGTTTTTGATTAAAAGACATTATGGCATCAGTTAGATAATATTCTCCACTTTTTTCATTTTGTTTAACTTTATCTACTTCTTCTAAGAATTCTTTTTCCGTTTTAACTAAACCAGCAAATATAAATCCTCTTCCAGTCTCGGTTTTTTCTTTAATCCCCTTTAAATAACCATTTTCTACAACTATTTTACCAAAACGAGAAACATCCTCAACCTCATAAACACCAATAGCATTTTCTTCTCGGATTAAATCTTTAAGATCGTCTTCAAATATTGTGTCTCCATAAACAATGAGTATTTCACTATCTTCAATAAGATTTTTCGCATAGCTTACAGCAGCTGCTGTACCTTTTTTCTCACCTTGCGTAACAACTCTAACTCCTTTATGAAATTTTTTGAGAAAACCTGTTATTTCTTCTTTCAGATACGAAACAACAACAATTATTTTTTCATTTGGAATTCCCAGTGAGTTTAATTTATCTATATGAAAAGTCAACAAAGGAATACCATTTATCGTCATTAGGGGCTTTGGAATTAATTGAGTATAAGGTCTTAATCTTACTCCTTCTCCTGCAGCTAAAATTATTGCTTGCATTGTTTCTCACTTTAAATCCATTCTAAACTCATAGCCAAATTTTTTAAAACCTATTTTTTGATACCATTCGTGAACATTTTCTCTTTCAAATCTACTCGTTGCTATGATTTTATAACAATTCAACTTTTTTGCAAGTTCTATTGCTCTCTTCACTAATTCCGTTCCAATTCCTTTTCCTCTAAAATTCTCATCAACATATACATCTTCAAGCAAGGCATAAGACTCTTTATGCAAATCATTTTTAATCAAGTAAATGAAACATCTTCCAATTTCTTTTCCGTTTTCTTCAACGAAAATTTTTATTCCTCTTGTTTCAATTGTTTTTTCTTTAAAATCCATTTAATCACCTCCTACAAAACTGTAACAGATTTTGCAAGATTTCTTGGCTTATCTGGATCAAATCCTCTTAAAACAGCTAGCCTATAAGCTAAAAGTTGCATTGGAATTATTTGATATATTAGAGAGGATTCTCCATCTTGCGGAACTTTAATCCAAATATCAAAAATTCTTTCATTTTGTTCCGAAACGCCAATTATAAAACCTCCTCTTGCTTTTAACTCTTCGGCATTTGATAATATTTTCTCTTTTTCCTCCCCAACAAAAACAATGCAAGGGGTATCTTTTTCTATTAAAGCAATTGTTCCATGCTTTATTTCTCCTCCAGGAAAAGCTTCAGCATGTATGTAAGAAATTTCTTTTATTTTTAACGCAGCTTCCAAAGCCGTTACATATTCTAGACCCCTTCCAATCAAAAATATATGTTGCTTATCTTTTAACAACTCAGCAACCTTTTCTATGTGTTCTCTTCTACTTCTTGAAAGCAAATCAAGAATTTTTGCCTTTATTTCCTCTTTGTTTATTTTTTTATTTGTCAATTTCGAGTAGAGTAAAAGGAAGATTGCTAACTCAGCAATATAAGTTTTTGTAGCAGCAACACCTATTTCAAAACCGGCATTCATTAGCAAAAACTCATCACTTTCTCTTGTTAAGCTAGAACCATAGACATTAACTATTGAAAATGTCTTTGCTTTTCTTTCTTTTGCTTTTCTTATCGCATCAAGAACATCTGCAGTCTCTCCAGATTGAGAAACTGCAATTACTAATGTGTTTTCATCAATAACATTCAAAAAATTGTTAAATTCCGAAGCAATGACAGGTTTTGCAAAGATGCCAGCTTTTGAAAATAAATAACTTCCAGCTAGAGAAGCGTGGTAAGAAGTTCCAGCAGCAACCAGAAATATTTTTTTAGCTCCTCTTATCTCTTCAATAAATTTTCCAATTTTTTTCTCATCTTGATCGAATGCTCTTTCAAAAACATCGGCTTGTTCCAAAATTTCTTTAATCATGTAATGATGAAAATCTTTTTTATCCGTTTCTTCAACATTAATATCAATTCTTTCAATTCTTCTTTCAACTTTTCCGTCGATCAAATTTTCTATCTTGACTTTTCCTTTCTCTAAAACTACAAAATCGTAATTTTGAAGGAAGATGAAATTTTTCGTGAAAGGAAGTAATGCGTAAATATCACTAGCTACAAAACTTTCACCTTCGTTAATTCCAACGACGAGTGGAGAATCTTTTCTTATTCCAACAATTTTTTCCTCATCTTCTTTTATTGCTATAATCGCGAAACTTCCACGAAGCATTGAAAAAGCTTTTTTACAAGCATTTTCAAAATCAAGTTTTTTATTAAATTCTTCTATCAAATGAGCTACAATTTCGCTATCAGTTTGACTTTTGAACTTATGACCTTTTGATTCTAAGAACTCTTTTATTTCTTGATAGTTTTCTATTATTCCGTTATGAACTAGTGCTATTTTTTCCTCACAATCAGAATGAGGGTGAGCATTTTCTTTAGTTACATTGCCGTGTGTTGCCCATCTTGTGTGACAAATACCAATGTTAGATTCTGGCTCTAAGAAATTCAATTTTTTATGGACTTCATCTACTTTTCCAACATCTTTTTTTATAACAATTTTGCCGTCTTTTATAAAAGCGGCACCAACACTATCGTATCCTCTATACTCTAGTCTTTTTATTCCATCTAATACAATCATGTTTGCGTTTTTATTGCCAATATAGCCAATTATTCCACACATGCTACTCATCTATCCAAGGATTTTCGTTTTTATTGAAGGCAAATCTACAATCTTCACACTGATATAATGCTGGGAAAGTAGATGTTGTTCTAACAACATTCATCGATCCACATTTTGGATATTTCATAAAGATAAGAATAGACGCTTCCAATAAAAATCATTCCTAAATCAAATTTTTTTGCCCCCTTTACTAAAGACAAAAAATAATAAAAATTTTGCAAATTCCATTAAAAAAATATTTATAATATTAAAAATTCTATTTTAATTCATGGTCGATTATATCGTTAAAGAAGAAAAAGGAAAGCAAAAAATTTTCAAAGCAAAGGAAATAGAAGCTAAAAAGATGAATGTTTTTGGGAGCGAGCTTGCAATAAAAATAATAAAAGAATTGGCAAAGAAACCATCTTGCGCTATGGATTTAGCTAGAGTTTTGAATGAACACGAACAGAAAATTTACTATCATTTGAGAAGGTTGGAAAAAGCTGGAATAATTTCTTTGGATAGAACAGAAGTTAGAGCAGGAGCATTAACAAAAATCTACAAGATAGATTTTCCTTACGTTGCTGTTAAGTTGTTTGACGATATTCCTTTGGAATATTTTGCTAGGCCTAAAGAGTCAGAAATATTGTATCCATTTATTAAAAATGGAAAAATGAATTCTATTATAGTTGTTAGCTCTCCAGATCCTCATGGAAGGTTTGGTGCATCTTCTAGTGATGGTTATGCTGCAATAGACTTAGCTCTATACTTAGGAAGTTTTTTGAAGAGCCCAGAAATAAACTACAAATTAGACACGCAAATAAATGAAAGTGATTTAAAGAAGAATCTAATTCTGGTTGGTGGACCTAAAGCTAACATAGTTGTTGATAAGATTAACAAGTTTTTGCCAATATACTTTGATGAGAAAAACGACTGGCAGATTGTTTCTACACTATCAAAAACTGTTTATAGGGATGAAGATATCGGCTTAATAATAAAAATGAGAAATCCGTTTGAACTAAAAAGTTTTGTTTTTCTTTTCTGTGGAAAAAGATTCAAAGGAACGAGAGCAGCAACTTTAGCATTAATAAAACATTCAAAAGAACTAGAAGATGGAAACAAACTTGAGGAAGGAATAGCTAGAGTTGTGAAAGGTGTTGATAAGGATTCTGATGGAATCATCGATGATTGTGTGTTTATAGAGTAATAATGAAATTTAATTTTTATGGCAGAATCATTTATATTTTAAGATTTTTGTGTATTTCAAATCGAATAAGAAATCTATGATAAATCTAAGAGTAAAAGGAATGCAGGAAAAAATAAATCAGATTCTTAATACTTTTAATAACTCTAATATTAAAAATCATTGAAAATATAAGAAATAAAACCTTAGTGTTAAGAGTTTGATAGAATAAAGATTTAAAGTTTTATATAGAAAAAGTATATGAATAATGAAAAGATAACAAGAGTGGTTCTTACTTTAGAAAACTCTCTATGCGAAAGTGCTGCAAAAGGTGGTCTAGGGGAACTTGAAGCTGATATTTTTTATGGGATAAAAGAAAATGATAATGAAATGTGGCTATTTTTTACTCCACTATATACTAAAATTATTAAGCAAGAAAATATTGATGGAGAACTGATAACAAAAGTTGATGAATTTAAGGTACCAGAAAAATTTAGTTTAGTAGATAGTTTTGAGATAAAATTAAAAGACGAAACGATCAAACTAGAAGTTTACGAACATCCTCTTAGTAGTAGAAATAAGAAGGCTTATTTTTTAGCTTCTAAGTGTTTCGATCATCCAATTTATGAAGCCGGGAATGTAAGAAATGAAATTAAAACAGCTTGTTGTTTAAGTTTGGGAGTTGCAGAATATTTGAGGAAACACGAGATTACACCATCTGTTTTGCATTTAAATGAAAGTGAAACATTCTTTTTATTACTTTATCTCCCCCGGGATGAGAATTCTGTACCTTCAGTTTATTTTCACTCTCATACGGCTGAGCCTCATGGTCATAAACGCTTTTATATTGAGGATCTTAAAAGTAGTTTAACAGAAGAAGAGATTAAAAAGCTAGAGATAGCTAGAGAAGGAGAAGTAATTAACATGGGAAAATATGCTGCAAACACTTCAAATAAAATAGTTTGTGTATCTCAGCAACATGCCGAGGTTACGAAAAACTTATATCCATTTCATAAAGATAAAATAATCTTCATAACTAATGGGGTACACATTAGATGGATAGGTGAAGAATGGAAGAAACTTTTCGACATAGAAATAGAAGGATGGAGAGAAGATGCAAAATTATTGGAAAAAGTTCAGAGAATTAGTGATGAAAAAATAGTAAAAACTAAGGAAGAGCAAATGAAAAATTTGAAAGAGGAGTTAGAAAGAAAGATAGAAAAAAAGGAGGCCTTTGGAAATTTATCGCCAGGAAAGTTAATTTTATCTTATGCAAAGAGACTTACAGACTATAAAAGACCTTTAGGAGTTTTTCCTCTTTTGGACCTAGATATAAATATCGTAATTGCCGGACCACCAATTGATTATACTGGAAAAATAATGATAGAGGAAATTAGAAAACGGATCAAACTAGGTTATCCTATAGTTTATGTCTTGAATTACAATGCCGAAGTTGCTTCTCAACTTTTAAAGGGCTATGCATGGATAAATATTCCTTATAGAGGAAGAGAAGCTAGCGGTACTAGTTTTATGAAAGCATTAATCAATGGTACAATACCAATAACAACAGCAGATGGAAGTGTTCCTGAATTTGTTAGAGACGAGTATAACGGGTTTATTGTTAGTGACGACTTAAGTAACTTTAAAGATAAAGCAAAAACAGCTTTAGAAATATACAACGATAAAAGCAAGTGGGCAAAAATTATTAAAAATTCTCTTTCTACTTATTCTGTTATTATTGATAGAGTAATAGAAGATATCAGGACATTGAAATAATAAAGCTAATTCTTAAAGTTAGCCTTAGCTGTAGCCCGGGGAGGGATTCGAACCCCCGTAGACCGGTATATGCCTTATCATTTAATCAATATACCAGTCTGCAGCCGGTTGCCTCGCCACTCGGCCACCCGGGCCTAAATGATAATACTAAATTTTATCGACAAATTAAATAATTTCTGCTAGTCTTACCTCATGTTATAAGTAATCCTTAAGCTTGAACTAATTTTCTTCCTTTTTTCTTCATCTTCAAATCTTGCGCTCATTTTATCAAGCAATTTTTCAAAAAACTTCTTGTCCTTGTAATTCTTCCTTTTCTTCTTAAGGTTCATCATGTCCCTAATTTCGCAGATTCTTAAAAATCCTTCTTTGCTTAAATGTTTGTAATCTCTTACAATCTCTACAGCTTCTTTCCATAAAAGAAAATCTTTTTTCTTAGACGTGATAAAATCTTTCTCACTTATTTTTTCTAAAAATTTTTCTAGATTTTTTATACCTCTTACAATAAAAGAAACATTCTTACCAATTACTATTTTACCAATACCAATCTCTTTCTTCATCTCCTTTAATATTTCAATATCTTCTTTTTTCATAGAAAGCGAAAAGACAGGCTGAACAAAAATTCGATTGTTTCTTATGCCAACATTTATGTAGAAATTGCCTTTTGTTTCAATCAAACAATAAAACCATTCTCTCATATGAAATTTATCTATACTTTCAGAATAAATATTTAAATACTTTTATGGCAAAATCTTAAAAAGCTATATAAAACCACTTGGAAGTGATAAATATGACAAAGAAAAAAGATGAAAAAACGCAAAATCAAGAATTAAATAAAACTCAAAGCACAACACAAAAGAAAAGCGGTTTGGTTTGTCCAGAATGTGGAAGCACAAACATTATAGAAGACCCTGTTAGAGGAGAGCTGGTTTGTCAAGATTGTGGTTATGTAATAAGCGAGAGTATGATAGATACTTCACAAGATTGGAGAGCTTTTGATAGCGAACAAATGACAAGAAGAGCAAGAGGAGGAGCTCCATTAACATTTAGCAAACACGACTTAGGATTGACAACAGAAATTGGTAAAGGAGTTTTAGAGCTTTATAAAGTTGCTCCTTCGAAAAGAGCCCAATACTATAGAATGACTAAGTGGCATAAAAGACTAATAAGAAGCAAAGATAGAAACCTTTCCTATGCCTTATCAGAACTTCAAAGAGTTGTCTCATTTTTGGGTCTGTCTAGGGCAATTCACGAAAAAATAGCTAAGTACTATAATGAGGCTGTTAATAGAGGATTGATAAGAGGAAGAAGTATAGAAGCTGTTATCGCAGCTTTGACTTATGCGGTAACAAGAGAAATGGGATCCCCAAGAACTCTTGAAGAGATTTTGGAAGTTTGTAATGTCAATAAGAGAGAGGTTGGGAGAGCTTATAGATATTTGGCAAGAGAGTTAGGAATAAGAATATTGCCTGCAGATCCAGCAAGCTTTATTCCAAGATTCTGTACAATTCTAGGTTTAAGCGATAAGGTTCAAGCTAAAGCGCTAGAGATTTTGAAGAAAGCAAAGAAGGCTGGAATTAGCAGTGGAAAAGGACCAACTGGTATTGCGGCAGCTGTGATATATATTGCCAGTGTTTTGGTTGGTGAAAGAAGGACACAAAGAGAGATTGCCGATACACTGGGAATAACAGAAGTAACGATAAGAAACAGATTTAAAGAAATTATAAGTAAGCTAGGGATAGAAAAAGAAATTCGTGAAAAAGAAAAAGAGCTTCTTGGTGAAGAATGATCTAAATTTTATCTCTAGTAATGCTTTTTATTTTAATTTTCCATAATCATTAATAGGTGTCATAATGGACATAATGAAATACTTCAATCCTAAGACAAAAGAAGGGATGGTAGTAATTGCCATAATAGTAATCTTGCTAGTAATCCTCGGACTATACTTTGGTGGAGTATTAAAGTTCTAAAAGGCTTTTCTTTCCCTTTCTTTTATTTTTTGAATAATAGAACTTGACATCAAAACATTCTTTATGAAAAATTTTCCAATTAAACTAGAAATAAAATAAAAATAAAAGGGGAATGAAGGTGTTTATCTATAGGTAACTAAAAGCTATTTATTTATTGTGTTTGTCCTGGTTGTTGTGTTTGTTCTTCTTTCTTCTTCTTTGCCATAGATCTCACCTCGTATATTTAGTTGCATTAGATGGTATTTAAAGCTATTTCAGTGAAAATTTTTGATAACTACTAATTCATAAATACCTTTATAAGACGGTATTTTTTATCACTACTATCAAGTACTCTACTCTATATTGTGCATCAATTTGAGTTCTCTTTCAAAAATATTTAGTTCTTTTGGTATTTCTACCTTAATACTATCCTTCAAGCTTAGACCTCTATCCTTCTTTTCCTTCCATACCATCGAGTTAAATTCAACAACCTTTTGGGTATAAGAAGAAAGGTCTTCAACTTCAAACCTTTCTTCAAATAGCTGGGTATGAATGCTTTCCTTTCCATACATTTTCATCCAAATGAAATCGGTAACAAATGGTATTATTGGGGCCAGAAGCTTTAATAAAGTTTTCATAACCCTATGCAATGTATACCAAGCCGCCTTTTGTTCTTCTTCATTAAATCCTTCACCATAAGCCCTCTTTTTGACCATTTCTATATAATGTGCTGCAAACAAATTCCATAGGAATTCTCTTGCTTCATTTGCAGGTATGAAAAAGTTAAAGGATTTGTAACCTTCTAAACACTTATCATAAGTCCTTTTTAGTTCGCTTAAGATCCATTTATCGCTAGGTAAAAGCTTACTTTCATCAAAACTTGCAATTACAGGAAATTGAGAAACATATCTTGCAACATTCCAAAGCTTTGTTATAAATTTAGAAGCATTCTCCACCCTCTTTTCACTAGCCCTAAAATCAAAACCTAAGCTAGCTTCGCTAGCTCCCCAGAACCTAAAAGCGTCAGCTCCATATTTTTGGATCAATGGAACAGGATCAATAACATTTCCCTTGCTCTTGCTCATCTTTTCTCCTTTTTCATCTACACAATACCCAGTAATCCAAGCTTTTTGGAAAGCCCTTTTACCAGTTAGCTGTAAAGCTCTTAGTAAGCTGTAGTACAACCAGGTTCTAACTATGTCTTTTCCTTGAGGTCTAACTGTTACTGGGAAAACTTTCTTGAAGAATTCTTCATCTCTCATAAACCTAGAGATAAATAAAGCACTAATGCTAGAATCAAACCAAGTGTCGAAAGTTCTTGTTTCTCCTATAAATTCTGTTGAACCACAAGCTTCACATTTTTCAAAAGGAGCTTTTTCTTTCCAAGGTCTATAGTATTTTCCTGGCTTAGGAACATGAGGTTTACCACATTTCTTACAATACCAAATAGGTATTTCAGTAGCATAATACCTTCTTCTCGAGATTGGCCAATCTTTTGTTATCGAATTTATCCAATTTATAAGTAATTGTCTATGGAATTCTGGTAAGAATTCAAGCTCATTAGCAATTTTCAACATTTCTTCTTTAAACTCTAACTGCTTGAGATAAATCTCTTGCATTGGTATTATCTCTATAGGATTGTGGCTTCTCTCACAAGTTGGTGTTCTATGCATTATTTGCTCAATTTTAACAATCAATCCGGCTTGCTTTAGATCTTCAATGATTTTTCCCCTCGCTTCTTCCACTTTTAAACCAGCATATTTTCCGGCGGCAGTTGTCATCTTTCCGTCTTCATCTATAGCTATTATCTCCTTTAACCCGAGCTCTCTGAAAAGCATAACATCATTATAGCTACCATAACTGCAAACCATTTCTATTCCACTACCAAATTCTGGTTTTACAATTGGATGAGCTAAAATTGGAACTTCTCTTCCATAAATTGGAACTATCGCCTTTTTACCAACCAAATGTTTGTACCTTTCGTCTTCCGGATTAACCAAAACAGCTTGACAAGAGCATAAAAGTTCTGGTCTAGTTGTTGCTATAATGATTTCTTCATTGTCAGTTGTCTTAAACTTTATATAAACAAGTTTCGTTGGTAGTTCTTCATAAACAACTTCTGCATCAGCAATAGTCGTCTTACAAACGGGGCAATAATTGTTAGGTCTAGTATCAAAATAGATTAAACCTTTCTTCCAAAGTTCTATGAAAGTCGCTTGAGTTAGCTTTCTATATTCTTCGCTATCAGTTTGGTAATAATTGTCAAAATC
>OFEJ01000327.1_pt1 | contig 14980 bp, 13 predicted proteins | sample 1521051 | NCBI WGS metagenome assembly OFEJ01 (sample SAMN06268701, study PRJEB24108) | sediment metagenome | isolation source: Joseph's Coat, Yellowstone National Park, Wyoming, USA | place: USA:Joseph's Coat, Yellowstone National Park, Wyoming, USA | reverse complement strand
CCCGCGGTGCCCGTACGCGACCGAGGAGTGCAGGAGTAGGGAGCCGGAGCTCGTCGAAGTCGAGAAAGGCCACTACGCCGCATGCCACCTCTACTCCCATTAAAGAAAATTCAGGCACGCGCGGCGGTTCCACTTTTAAGAATCACCGTATAATGAGGAAAAATTTAAATAGTGTGAAGGAGAAACCCCCGCTTCATGCCGAAAAACTCGGGGCGAAGAGCCGCCCTGATAGCGCTGCTGATTGCGGCGAGCGCGCTAGGCTGGACCCCGGCTCGCTTCGCTGGTGCTGCACCGATCCCGCCCGAGCAGCAGAACTGGAAGTGGGAGCCGTACGGACCCCGCGTTGACGAGATCTTGATGCCCGTCATCCTCGACTACGACGCGCGGTTGATGGCCTTTAAGAAAGGCGACCTGGACACCTGCTACATACAGCCCACAAGGGTTGCCGAGGTTAAGGATGACCCCAACATCTACATCCTGACGTACCAGACGTTTAACCTCCAGTTCCTCGGCATCAACTGCCAGCAGTACCCCTGGAACTACACGGCAGTGCGGAAAGCCGTCGCCCACCTCATAGACAGGGATTGGATCATCAGGAACATCTTCAACGGCTTCGGGGTCCCCGTCGAGACCGCGATACCCCCGGCTTTCGGGGACTGGTACAACCCCAACGTGCCCACCTACCCGTACAGCAGGGAGCTGGCCAAGAAAGAGCTGCTTGACGCCGGCTTCACGTACGACGAGAAGAGCGGGAAGTGGTACGATCCCAGCGGCAGGCCGCTGGGCGACATAATCATACAGGTTCCGCCGCAGGAGCAAGCCCCCTGGCTGTTCCAAGAGGCTCAACGCATAGCGGAGGAGGGTAAGAGCATAGGTCTACCGATAAAGATCGAAGCGATAGAGTTCCAGGCGCTGGTGTCCCAGATATACTCGAGGACTTTCAAGTCGTTCATCCTGTACTTGGGATGGAACCGAGTCCCGACGCTAGCCTACGAGCTGTTCAGGACGGGCGGTAGCTGGAACTTCTGGGGCATAAGCGACCCCGAGCTCGACAAGCTGCTGGCGGAGTTCTATTTCACGACAAACCTCACGAAGGCTAAGGAAGCCCTGTGGAAGGCTCAGGAGAAGGTGGCTGAAATCCTACCGTACATACCCATCTACTCAGGCATCGCGAACGTGGGCTTCAGAACCGACATAGCCGGTGTAGTGCTGAATAAACCGGTTGGAGGCCAGTCCTACCTGACAACCCTGAACGTGTTCCACATCGGGACACCCTTCGGAGGCGCTTACAGGACTCCGCTTGGCTCCGACCCGAGGACGCTCAACCCGTTCACGGCGATCACCGGCGACGAGTGGGCCGTGATGAACAACATATTGGAGACGCTCTTCATAGCGCACCCCGACCAGGTGTCGAGCGATCTACCTTGGTTGGCCAAGAGCTGGACGATGGAGGAGGTCGAGATGGGCGGCAGCAAGGTCACGAAGATCACCTTCCGCTTGAACGATAACGTGACGTGGCAGGACGGCGTGAAGTTCACCGCGAGGGACGTGAACTTCACCTGGTGGTTTATCAAGATTAATAAGCCGACGCAGCAGTACGCGGCCGTGTTCGAGAAGATGATCAAGACGGAAGTGCCGGACGACTACACGATAACGGTCTACGTCAACGGAACCAGCTGGACGTACCTATACGACCTCAACGTAGCCATCGTCCCTGCCCACATCTGGGGGAACGAGAGCTTGCTGAAGCAGTACGGCGGGTGGGAGAAGTGGGACCCGAGCAAGGTCCCGCACCCAACCAAGAAGGGGTTAACGTGCTTGATAGGCACCGGGCCTTTCATCTTCGCAGACCGGAAGCCTGGAGAGTACATCCTGCTAAGGTGGTACCCCAACTACTGGAAGAGGCACCCGTCGAAGACGATATCGCTGGAGTACAGCGTCTCCGCCACCTCGCTCTACGAGGGCGAGCCCCTGCAGGTCACAGTGAAGGTGAAGGACTACACGGGCAACCCGCTCGCTAACGCTACCGTAAGCATCGCTTTGACGAAGGACGGCAGCGTCGTGAAGAGCGTTGCAGCCTCGCCCGCGGGCGCGGGCACCTACACGGCCTCCATCGACACATCGGGTATAAGCGGCGATGTCGGGATCTCCATAAAAGCTTCCGCCAGCATCGCAGGCGGAACCTTCGAAAAGACCGCAACCGCTCCCGTCAGCGTGAAGCCCGCATGGCAGAGGTACCTGCCGTACATCGCGGTCGGGGCCATCGCGGCTATAGCCGCCATCGCAGCTGCGCTGTACGCCGCTAGAAAAAAGAAGACGAAAGCCGCTGAGGAGGCTGCCGGAGACCAGCAGCCGAGCGCCCAATGAAAAACAGCACAATTTCCTCTTTTTGGCTAGGGTGGTGGTTTTGGATGGGCTAGCTAAGTACCTGTTGAGGAGGGCTGCGGATAGGGCTGCGGTGCTGTTCGTGGCGTTAACCCTCCAGTTCGCTCTCTTAAGGGTGCTGCCCTACTACGTGCTCGGGATCGACCCCTCCTTCTTCTTCATGAACCCGAACTTGACGAACGAGCAGAGGGAGCTCATACGGAGGGCTTTCGGGCTGGACGAGCCGCTGCACGTGCAGTTCGCGAAGTACGTGCTGGCGCTCTTCACCGGCAACCTGGGCTACTCCTTCTACACGCGTAGACCTGTTATGGCGGAGCTGGCGGAGAGGCTGCCGAACACCGTCATCTTGCTGGGCGCTTCGACCCTTTTGACCCTGCTGATCGGGTTGACCTTGGGCTTGCTCTTAGCCATGAAAAGGGGAACAAGGTTCGACACAACCTTCATCGGGGTGAGCGTCCTCATAAACTCGTTCCCCACGTTCTACCTCGGGCTGTTGCTCTTGCTGGTCTTCGGCTTCTACCTGAAGTGGTTCCCCTTGGCTGGGAGCGTGAGCAGGCCGCCCCCCTCGGACCCAGTCCTCTACATCGCCGACTACCTCTGGCACATGACCCTGCCGCTGCTCACGCTGGTTACAGCCGGGGTTGGCGGCTACGCCCTGCTGTCGAGGAACATCTTCATCACTCAGATGGGCGAGGACTACATCGTCACGGCTAGGGCTAAGGGGCTCGACGAGCGGACGATAATGGTGAAGCACGTGCTGCGCAACGTCCTCCCACCGGTGATCACGATCGTAGCCCTCGCGCTGCCCGGCATCGTTTCGGGCGCTGTGATCACCGAGACGGTCTTCTCGTGGTACGGAGTCGGCAGGTGGCTCTTCGAAGCGAGCACGCAGTTCGACTACCCGGTGGTGCAGGGGGTTCTGTTCATCGAGATCCTATTGACGGTAGTCTCGCTCTACATAGCTGACATCGTCATAGCGATCGTGGACCCGAGGGTGAGGTTGCGGTGAAGCAGCCTCGGCTCGCTGCGGGGGAAGCGGGCGCTTTCGCGCGCATCCTTGGGATCCTTAAAACCTTGTTGAAGCACAAGAGGGGGGCGTTCGGCTTCACGGTGCTCTCGGTTTTCGTCATCATAGCGGTTTTCGCGGACGTCATAGCTCCCCACAAGCCGGACGAAATCGACCTGGCGGAGGGCTACGCTGTTCCAGCGTGGTTCAAGGCGTTCCCCCAGTACAGGAACCTCCCCGAGAACGTGGAGGTTGTAGCGGAGGGGAGAGGCTGGTCGGTGAAGTGCGAGGGTTTGACCCCCCTGGTCTCCCGGAACGCCGTGGTCCTCACCGTAAACGGAAGCAGGCGGCTGACCGCAACATTGGAGCGCTCTTTCGAGTACCCCTACTCCCCCCCGAAGGGCTTCTACGGCGCGCTAACCTACAACGTCACGGTTTGGGGGGCTCCCGGGTCGAGCGCTAGGATCCGGCTCTACCTCGACGCGCCTGGCGGCGGCAGCTACCTGCTCTACGACAGCGGCAGCATCGCCACCAACGTGTCCCGCACCGGCGCGCCGGTGACCTTCGACGCGCGGGACGCGCCACTGAAGCTGGCGCTCGGCTTCTCGCTGTACGACGACTTGGGGGAGAAGCTCTTCTCTGCGAAGGGGACCTACAAGCTGAGGGTGGTCGTGTACCTGAACGCTGCTGGGGGCGGCGGGGTGAGCGTGGCGGTGGGCCGCCTCTACTTCAGGATTAGGGGGTTGGCTTACGGGCTGCTTGGAACCGACAACCTCGGCGCTGACATATTCTCCAACCTGATCTACGGCACGAGAGTGAGCCTGCTGGTCGGCATCCTCGCTTCATCGGTCTCTGTCTCCCTGGGCCTGATCGTGGGCATCGTGGCGGGGTACAAGGGTGGGGTTGTCGATCAAGTGCTGATGTTCTTCACAGACACTCTGATGTTCATACCGCTGATACCCCTCCTCGTCGCGGTCAGCGTGTTCGTGGGCAAGAGCCTCTACCTGACGATACTGCTGATAGCCCTCTTCAGCTGGATGGGCTTCGCCAGGAACTGCAGGGCGTACGTCATGTCCCTGAGGGATCGGCTCTTCGTTGAAGCGGCCAGGGCTTTGGGCGCGAGCGACGCGTACATAATCTTCAGGCACATACTCCCGCAGCTGTCGCCCATCGTATACGTGACGCTCGTGCTGAACGTGCCCGGGGCGATCCTGCTGGAAGCCTCGCTGAGCTTCCTCAACCTGGGAGACCCGAGCGTGCCCTCCTGGGGGAGGATGCTCTACAACGCTCGGTACAGCGGCGCCTTCTCCAGGCTGATGTGGTGGTGGATACTGCCGCCCGGCATCATGATAACGCTCCTAGCCATGAGCTTCGTGCTCATAGGGCAAGCGCTCGACGAAATCCTTAACCCCAAGCTGAGGGCGCGGCGTCTCACGTGAAAGCCGGGGAGCTCCTAGCCGGTTTGTTCGTGTTCTCCCTCAGCCTCGCTGCCTTCTTCCACGCGGCGTTCACCGGGGTTTCCGATCCCCTCCTCCTCTTCCTCCCCATCCTCGCCGCTTGCTTCATCTCGGCATCGGTGCTCAAGGACCTGACGAAGGCTGTCGTCGGGTTCTTCACCCCCTTCTTCGCGGCGGCCGCGACTGCCGTAGCGCTGACGAGGTACCCGCTCGACGCGCTCCTAGGCACGGCGTCAGGGGACCTCGCAACCCTCGTGGTGACGAGGAACGTCGTTTTAGGGGCGCTCGTCGTCGCCCCCTTCTCCACCGTCGCTCTGACCGTAGCCGGGTACCTCGCCGAAAGAGGGCGCAGGCCGGCCAAGCTCGCCCTGCCGCTGGGCGCTCTCGCCTCGCTGGCTGCTCTGGCCGCGTTGGCGCTCTCCTACGCCGATTGGTACAGCGAGGTGTACGCGGTGAAAACCCTCTCCGCCCAGCTCGAGAGCCTCAACGTCCTCCCGGGGGAGCGGTACCCCCTGCTCTCGCTCAGCGTGGTTTTGCGCACGGAGAGCGCTAAACCCCTGGAGGCCGTGTACCTGAGGTACAACGTGTGGAGAGGCTCCGAGCTCGTCAGGCAGGTTGCCGACAACTTCCCGGGCGGGTTGGCGATAACGAGAGAGGGGGTTGCCGTGCGCAAAGCTTTCGAGCTGCCGGAGGGCTTGACCCTCGCCTGCTTCGAGGGCGGCGGGTGCAGCGTTCACCTCCAAGTCGTCGTGAGAACGAGGTTCGGTTTAACACCGATCGACTACGCGCTCACTTCGCGAGGGTGAGCCCCCACACGTAGCGCCCGCCTTCCCCGCTCGGTTCGACGAAAGCGAGGAGGCGGCCGCCCAAGCCGGCTTCCCTGTACCTCACGTACGCGTAGTAGACTAGGTCCGAGAGGCTGAGAGAAACTATCAGACCGAACAGGATGCCGAGCGCCAGGACCTTGTCCGCGATTAGGAACAGGAGGAGGGGGGACGCTATCGCGAGGTAGTAGCCTGCGAGACCCCTGAGGCCGCTCCTCCTGCTCCTCCTCGCCTCGCCCCTCTCCATCAGCTCGCCGAGCATCGCTGAGAGAGCCAGGATCCTGTAGGCTAGCGTTGCAGCCGTCAGGGTGGGGAAGGAGAGGAGGAAGCCGACGTTGAACAGGCTCTCCCTCGTGTTGAAAGCGAGGTACGCGTAGAGCAGCGAAGCCGCGGTGAAAACCAGCAGTTTGAGCGCCAAAGCGCGCTTGCCGAACGGGTACTCGAGCAGGATCCTCGCTTCACCCATCGAGCGCTCGCAACATTCGGCGCGGGGGCCAACATAAAAATACCTCCCCCACCCGCCGGGGAGGCGCCGTGGAAAAGCTGCACCTGCTGCTGGCCGAGGCGGGCCTCGAGCTGGTCCCCAAGGAGCTGTGGAGCCACCCGGCGGTCAGAGCCTCCGCCAGGAGGAGGGGGAAGAAGCCCGGCGAGATCCTGCTGGACGTCGCGCTCCACCACAGCGCGATGGTCGGCCTCGGGGAGAGGTGGAAGAGGGGGAGGCCGGACATCGCCCACTTCTGCATGCTCCTAGCCCTCGGCTCGCCCCTGAACAAGGCCGGGCTCCTCTCGCTCCACGTCCACACGTACGATGGGAGGGTGATCGGCGTAGCCCCCCACGTGCGCCTCCCCCGCAACTACAACCTGTTCCTGGGGCTCATTGAGCAGCTGCTGGTGGAGGGGAGGGTGCCGCCCGACGCGAGCGAGCCGCTGCTGTGGGTCGAGGAGTTCGGGCTCAAGGGGCTCGTCGAAAGGGTCAAGCCGACCAGAGTCTTCCTCCTCAGCGAGAAGGGGCGCTTAACCAGGTGCAGGGAGCTGGCCACCGCGATCGCGAGGGAGGATAGGCCCATGGTGGTGGTCGGCTGCTTCCAAGCTGGGGACTTCCGCGAGGAGACGCTCTTGCTCGCCAACGAGGTGGTCGCGATATCCCAGACCCCTCTGGACGCGTGGGTGGTGGTGGCGAAGGTTCTCAGCTCCCTCGAGGACGAGCTGGGCCTGACGTGAGCGAATGGTGCTCAAGCGTTAAGCCGCGCGCGGCGGGGGCCGAGCCTTGAGCTTGAGCTACGACGAGATCGCCGAGGGGTACGACGAGCTTTACGGGGAGGAGCAGAGGTCGAAGTACGAGGTGATCCTGAAGCTGGTGGAGCCTTCGGAGCCGGCGCTGGACGCCGGGTGCGGGACGGGGATGCTCCTCGAGCTCCTGCAGTGCTACAGCATCGGGCTCGACCTCTCGCTCGGGATGCTCAAGGTCGCGAAGAGGAAGGGTAGAGGGGAGAGGGGGGACCTGGTCTGCGGGGACGCGGAGCGCATGCCCTTCAGGGACCGCTGCTTCCGATCCGCGTACTCGGTCACCGTGGTGCACGAGGCACCCGGGCTCGTGGGCGAGCTGCTGCGCGTGCTCGCGCCCGGCAGCCGCGCGGCAATCACGCTGCTCAAGAAGCGCTCCGAGATGCTGAGCGAGCTGAAGAAGCGCGCGCCCATCACCCGGGTTATCGACGACCGCTCGCTGAAAGACTTGATCCTCGTGCTCGAACCACCTCAGCGGTAGAGGCTGGAGTGGGACCCGCTAGAAATTTTAATACGTGCGATGTCATTGAACACTTGTGTCTGCTAGAGAGGCAGCGCTGCTAGCCAGAGAAAGGGTGAGGGAGGTGCTCGGGCTCAGGAGGGTGAGGAAGAGGAGAGGAGGGCCTAACCTGCGCAAAGCGGCAGCTCTAGCTCTGCTATACTGGGAGGTCGCGCGGGAGGTCGAGTGGGTTGGCAGTGGAGTGCTCAGAAAGAGAGTTGGCGGAAAGGATTAGGAGGGCCCTAGAGCGGGGGGATCCGCTGGAGCTCGTGGCCGAAGCGAACGCTTTCCTCGAGGAGTGCGGGCTGGGCAGAGTAATCGTCGTCGGGGGTTACGCCGTCGAGCTGTACTCCGGCGGCGCCTACCGCACGGGTGATGTGGACGTAATCGTAGAGGGGGGAGGGGCCTTGCTGAGGAGAGCGTTGAGCTTGATCGAGGAGTGGAGGGAGAGAGTGTGGGTTCACAGGGCTCTTAGCCACGCAATCGACATAGTATCGTCCTCCTACGATAAGCCAAAGCAACCGGTCGTCTTGGAAGTTGGCGGAAAGAGGGTCTACGTCGAGCCGCCCGAGGAGTGCATCGTGAGCGCGCTGGCAGCGTGCGTCTACTGGGGCTCCGACCTGGACTGCGAGAAGGCGGCGATGGTGATGGCCGCCCAGTGGGACGCGATCGATTGGGAGTACCTGGAAAGGAGGTGCGCCGAAGAGGGGGTTGCCGAGAAGCTGGCGGAGGTCAAGCGTGGTCGAGAGCGTGAGGGGGGAGCTGCTCCGCTAGAGGTGGACGCACTTCGCCGTCCTGCGCGCCAGCTCGGATATCCTGACCTCGCCGACGCCGCTGAGGGCTGTCGCCAGCCTGTCGTTGAGGGGTTCCACCCACTCCCTCGGCAGGTTCCTAGCCCCCAGCATGAGGCCGACGACGCTCCCGGCTGTCGCCCCGTTGCAGTCGGTGTCGACGCCCGCCGTGACCGCGTAGGTCACCGTGCGGGCGAAGTCGCCCTCGCCCCACAGCAGGGCCGCCACGACGATTGCGGCGTTGTTGATCGTGTGGACCGGGTGGTAATGCCCGTACCTGTTCAGGACCTCGCCGATCGCTTCTTCCCACTCAAGCCCCTTCGCGTGGAGCGAAAGGACGTAGCGCGCTGCTTCCGCCAGCCTGCTGCGCTCCGGGATCACCTTGAGGGCCTCCTCCACGAGCTTGCGCGGCGAGTCGACGGCGTACGCGAGAGCCAGCATCGCGGCCGCGAGCATCTCGCCGTAGACCCCGTTCTTCGTGTGCGAGAGGCGCGCGTCCCTGTAGGCCAGCTCCGCCGCCCTGCCGGGGTCGCCGGGCGAGACGTAGCCCCACAGGTCGGCTCGGATCTGGGCCCCGATCCACTCCCTGTACGGGTTCAGGTAGGTCGCTGTTTGGGGCGGCTTGAGGCCGAGGACGAGGTTCCTGTAGGCTGCCCGCTCGGCCGTGTACGTAAGGTGGTAGGGTAGGAGCGACAGCCAAGCTTCGGCCACGTCCTCCGTCCGGAACCTAGGCCCCCGCGCCTCGTACACCGTCAGGTTGAGGACCGTGTAGTCGAGGTCGTCGTCCCTCTCGGCTCTCCTCAACCCCTCCCTCGTGAGGGGGAGGAGGCGCTCCCTCTCCGGCCCCGGGAACGCCGACGCCGGGAAGTAGGGCCCCCTCAGCGGGTACTCGCCGGCCGCCTTCAGCGCCCTAGCGATCCGCTCCCTGCTCCACCCCTCCACCGGCTTGCCCAGCATGCAGCCGGCGCAGCGGCCCAGCCACGCGCCGAGCAGCCTGTCCTCGAGCTCAGCGGGGCTGAGGTCCACGCGCAGGCGCGGAGGGGGCGCGGGCCTCTCCAGCGCGATCGCTTCCAGCTCGGTGGGCTCCCGGAAGGGGTACCCGCTCCTCGGCTCCGCCTCGCCCAGAGCCCTGTAGATCGACATGAGCTCGGACGCGGACTTCGCCCTCCTCGCCCTCCGCTTGACCTCCTCCACGTCCACGTCGTAGCCCTCCTCGAACCTCTCCACAGCCTCCCACTCCACCAGCTCCCTCAGCTCCCCCACGTCGGCGAGCATACGCGGTGGCGGCGGGCGCTGGATTAAAAACGCGATCGCCGGGCTACGGGCTGAAGAAGACCCAGGGCTTCCTCGCGACGGCGCGGTAGCCGAGCGCCGTGTAGACGCGGATCGCGGGCTCGTTCGATTCGCGGACGTGGAGGAGGGCGCGCGCCCCCGACGCCAGCGCGTCGCGCGTGACGGCGGACGTGGCCGCTTTCGCGTAGCCCCTCCCCCTGTGCTCGGGTAGCGTGTAGACGTCGCCCACGATCCACACCTCGGGGAGGCGCAGGTACGCGCATGCAACTGAGACCAGCTGGCCCGCCTCGAAGACGCCGTAGTACCTGCGCTTCGCGAGCAGCTCACGGGCCCCCTCCGCGGTCAGGTTCAACCCCCTAGCCCGCGCGAGCTCGAGGAAGGCTTCGACGTGCCTGCTGTCGCGGGCCTCGAGCCTCACCGCCCTCTCGGCTCCGACCGGCCTGAAGGCGCCCTCATCCACCGCCATGTCGAGGTACCACTCGACCCTCGCGCTGCCCCCGAGCGCGGCGAGGAGCGGGCCGAGCAGCCCGGCGCTGTGCACCATGATTATCGACTCCGATCTCGGGACCAGCTCCGCCGGGTTCTCGAGCTCGCCCCACACGTGCACGCCCGCCTTCTCAGACCCCCACCAGACGAGGACGTAGCCAGCAACCTCCCCTCCGCGCACCTCGAACCACGCGTCGGTGCGCTCGAGCTCGTATACCAGGTCGTGGAGCAGGTAAGCGTGCGTCAACGGGTCCTCCGCGTACAGGCGAGCGACGCTCCTCCACAGCGCGTAATCGAGCTCCCCCAGCCGCTTGAGCACGGCCCCGCTACCCGAGCAGGTTCTTCAGGATCGCGAGCATCTGCAGCGCGTTCTCCAGCATCCAGTGGTCGTTGTTGAAGAAGACGTAAACCTTCGCGGGGGACAGCTCGGCCACCCTCCGCGCCAGCCCCCTCAGCTCCTCCTCGCTGTACTCGTACGCGTACCACGCGCCCCTCCCGTGCAGCCTGAGGTAGACGATGCCGTTGCTCGAAGCCACCCACGTGCCCATCGGCGAGTCGACGGAGACGAACGTCGCCCCCAGCTCCTCGCAGAGCCGGAGCCCCCTCCCCTCGAACCACGACTCGTGCCTGAACTCCACCGCCATCCTCCAGCCGAGCCCGCAGGCTTCCGCGAACGACCTCAGCCTCCTCTCACCCTCCTCGCTCGCCGCGAAGCCCGGGGGGAGCTGGAAGAGGTAGAAGTCGACGAGCGGGTCGAGGGGGGCGAACCTCTCCCTGAACCTCCCCCAAACCTCGAGCGCCGACCCCCCCATCCTGCGGACGTGCGTGATCGAGCGGTGCACCTTCACCGCCCACCTGAGCCCCGAGCCCCTCCTAGCCCAGGACTTCACCTGGGAGGGGAAGGGAAACCGGTAGAAGGAGGCGTTCAGCTCGACCGCGTTCAGCCCAGACCGCTCGACGTACCAGTCGAGCGTACCCCCTTCGTTCCAGTCGTAAACCCAACCGGAAGTCCCAACGTAAACCTCAACCACGCTTGGAGAGAGCACCCCGCACTTTATGCTTAACCTCACGGTTAGACCCACCGCTACCAGCTTGTACTGATCGCGCGCGAGCCGGCGCAAAACCGGCGCGCTAGCTTCGCCTAGAGACGCGCCGGCGCTCGCAGGATCCGCAGCCTCCTCTCCCGGAGGAGTACCAACCGAACAGCCACAAGGTAGAGGACAGTGGCCACCATCATGACGACTCTATACCAAACCAGGGGGTTCCTCGAGGACGCGAAGGAAGCCGCTACTAGCACCACGGCTAGCCAGATCGCAGTCGCCAGAGCCACCATCAGCAGGGTGCTAGCCCTAATAGCCGATGCCGAGCCCCCAGAACAGTGCCATTTATGTATGCGCTTGCCAATGCTTCAGGCGAAGAACTTGTCGATGGGCATCTCCTTGTTTGAGGCTTCCGCCTCCTCTTCCGCCACCTCGCTGACGAGGTAGGGCGCCAGCTCCACGGGCTTGGGCGGCTTGCTCCACTCGCCGGCCCAGTCGATGTCCTTGCCGCCGAGCGCGACGCCGTACTTGGAGCGGAACTCGTAGATCTTCACGATCGCGGGTATGGGCGCGGCGGAACCGGAGATGAGCGCTTCGCCCGTGGCGAGGCCGGAGAGGCCCTCCACCATCTCGCCCATGACGTCCTCGACGCTGCTGAGGATGTAGTCCTGGTCCCTCGGGTTCGCCGTCCTCAGGGCGATCAGCGTGCCGCACTGGGCGAGCACGGTCTGGGAGAGCTCCCTCGGCCTCTGGCTCACGACGCCCAAGCCGATGCCGAACTTCCTCCCCTCCTTCGCGATCCTCTCGAGGATGTCGCGTGCAGGGCTCCACCGCCCTTGCGGGGCGTAGTTGTGGGCCTCCTCGACGATGAGGAGGGTGGGGACCGGGTTGCCGGCGAGCACGCTCGCGGTCACGAGCCTCCACACCGACTTCAGGATCGTCGAGGCCGTCGAGGCTTGGGCGTCTGCCGGCAGGCCGCCGAGGGCGACGATCGTCAGCCCCGGCTCGAGCAGCTGCCCGTAAACCCTGGTGTAGGCTTCGACGCTCCTCCTAGGCTCCGGGGCTTGGATGGAGGCGTAGAGCTTCGCGCTGTGGGCGGGCCTCGTCACGTACCTGAGGTCGGCGTTCTCCAGCAGCATCTCGATCTTGAGGATGAGGTCCTCGAGCGACCTGTCCGAGTAGCGGGAGCCCCTCCCCTGCGCTTCGAGCTCCTTCACCAGCTCCTCCACCTCGAAGTAGATGGGGTCGTCGGCTCCGGCGTGCGGGTACCTCCTCCGCCGCACCTCCTGGAGCGCGTTCCTCAGGTACATGAGCTGCTTCGTGGCCCTGGAGGGGTCGAGCCTCAGCAGCCCCGCCACCTCCTCCAAGCCCAGCGTCCAGAGGGGGACCTCCAGCGGCCTCGGGGTCACGCCGTAGCGGGCTTCGACGAGGCGCGCGGTCCTGCCGGCCGGCGACACGACCCTGACGCTCGGGAACCTCTCGGCGAGCGGCACGTACTCGTTGTGGGTGTCGACGACGATGACGCGCGAGTACGGGTACTTCTCGAGGATCGACGCGAGCACGACAGCCACCGCGTTCGACTTGCCGGCGCCCGTCATCGCGAGCACGGCGAAGTGCCTGGAGCAGAGCATGTTGAGCGAGAGGGTGAAGGGGACGCTCGGGTCCGAGCTCAAACGGCCGATCTCGATGTCTCCCGAGCCGGCGATCCTCGCGAGATCCTCGCTCGAAGCCGCGTACACCTTCTGGCCCGGCCTGGGCAGCTCGGGCACGCCCCTCCTGATCCCGCCGCCCTCCTCGACGCCGACGAGCATCGCGATCATCTCGTTCCTCGCGGGCCTGAGCTCCGGGTAGCCCTCCAGCTCCTCGACGATCCTGCCCTTCCTGTACAGCTCGTCGAGGAGGTTGAAGCTGACGACCATCGCGTAGGCCCAGGAGCCGCCGCACTCGACCTTCACGTAGGCCCCCGGCTTCAGCAGCAGGTGGGCCTTGTCCTCGAAGGCCGCGAAGCGCATGAGGCTCCTGCCGTAGACCGTGACGACCCGGCCGACCTCGATCACGCTCTCACCTCAGCCCTGCGAGCGCGCGGCCGGAGGGGGCCAGCACGGACCTGACCAGCTGGCTCCCCTCCCTCTTGTACAGCTCGTCCGCGACCAGCTTCGCGAACTCGGGGTTCAGCACGGCGATGTGGTGGGCGTAGCTGAGCGGCCTCGGGTAGCCCCTCCTGTCGGAGAGGGAGAGGAGCGTCGCGAGCGCGCGCTCGACGCTCTCCAGCCCCACGAAAGCCGGGTACGTCATCTGCGCCACAGCCCCGAGCCTGCTCAGCTTGAAGTATGCCACCCCGTAGGCGCTCCACCTGCCGAAGACCTCAGCGAGCAAGCGCGGCCAGACGGCGCACGGCTTCGGCCTGCCGAACTTGCTGCCCTCCAGCACCGCGTACACCGCTTCGCCGTCGCGCCAAGCGTAGTCGAGCAGCGCCAGGTCGTTCAGCCAGCCCGCCACCCCCTCCCTCTCCACGATGTACCTGCTCTCCGCGTCCTTCGCGACCCAGAAGAGCGCGACGCCGCTGCGCGAGCACTCCTCGAGGAGGAGGTTGAGCGCCGCGAGGTACGCGGTGGCTTCCGCGTACACGACCGCGAAGTCGAGCGCCTCCTTCCTGCTCCTCAGGTCGGGGCTCCTCGAGCCGAGCTCCCGGTACAGCCCGCTGGCGCGCGCCGCGATCCTGTCGAGCAGCGCGGACATCGAGGCGAGCGGGTCGCCCCCCGCGACCTCCTCGACCGCTTCCGCCGCCTCCTCGCCGTAGCCGTCGAGCGAGCCGATGTCGAAGCTCGCGATCGAGGTGAAGCTCTCGTAGACGTCCCTCACGTAGCCGAAGGGGACGAGCATTTCGGAGGCGTAGCTGCCGTCGAGGAAGACCGCCTCAACCCCCCTGCGCGCGAGGTCGAGCGCGCTCAATAGCTCGAGCGTGGACATGAGCAGTCCGGCCCTCGATTCCCCGTAGCTCTTCGGGATCAGGAGCGTCACGAGCGGCTTCGAGCTGCCCCTCAGCACCCCTTCGAGCCGGTCCCCGTCGACCAGCAGGGACGCGGCGGAGAGGGCTAGGAGGTAGGCGCCCCTCCGCTCGTCGAGCGCGTAGCTGCCGTCCACGAACCCGGCCCTGCCGAAGCGCTCCCCTCCGACCGGCTTCATCAGAGACCTGAGCCGCTCCCCCCCCTCCCTGATCACGCTCTCAACCGCGCTGAGAACATCCGGCCTCAGCGCCGACACCGGGTTTCCGACACCGGGCTCGCAGATTAAGGCAACGCTGAATGTTCGCCGAAAGTATTCAGCCTCGGCGCAGCCTCTTCCGCATCAGGACGTAGACCTCCCCCGCGTACGCGGCCGCCGCGACCGGCTCGTAGCCCCGCTTCGCGTAGAAGCGCAGCGCCGGGTTCCTCCAGTGCACCTCGAGCGTCACCCAGAGGCCGCCCTCCTCGGCGCACGCCTCCTCCACCCCCCTGAGGGCTTCGCTCCCGTAGCCCCTGCCGCTGGCGGCTGAAGCTACGAAGAGCAGGTGGCAGCCGGGGGAGCTGGCGGCCAGCGCGCGAGCGTAAGCGCGCGACCGGGCGAGCCAGGTCGCGGCGTCCAGCAGGGCGCGCGGCGACAGCAGCGCGAGGATTCTCGCGAGTCGGGCGAGCTGGGCGGCGCTGGGCCTCCGGGGCGGCGCGTAAAGAGCGGCGGCGACCGCGCGCGGGCCCCGGCACACGCAGACGAGTCGGGGGTAGCCCCTGCCCGCCGCTTCGACAGCAGCGAGAAAAAGGTTGCAACAGCCGCCTCGCCGCGCAGCGCCTTCCTCAGCGCCGGCTCGCTCCTGAAGCGGTGGCTGAGGACGCCCTCCGCCCCCCTGCAGCGGCAGCCCATAGCGCGCTAAGCCGAGTA
>OFEJ01000326.1_pt1 | contig 14990 bp, 13 predicted proteins | sample 1521051 | NCBI WGS metagenome assembly OFEJ01 (sample SAMN06268701, study PRJEB24108) | sediment metagenome | isolation source: Joseph's Coat, Yellowstone National Park, Wyoming, USA | place: USA:Joseph's Coat, Yellowstone National Park, Wyoming, USA | reverse complement strand
ATATTCATAGCAGAGGCATTAGCAATAGGAACACCCTCGATAATAACAAGAGAAATAGCAGAAAACATAGAGGCAGAGACAAAATCATTTGACAAAGAACTTGTTATAACAGAAAAAGCTTCTATAAACTCTTGGAACGAGATAGCATTGAAATACGTGGAAAGCCTTTACCATTAGCTTTATATAAATAACGACTGCGAAGTTTATGATGTCTCATATAAAGAGCGAAGAGTAGCAGATGAGATAATAAAGATCATGAGATTAAAAGATGTTAAAAAGATCTATAAATCGTTGCTACATGGGGTAAGATGGCTAGGAGATGTAAAGAGAGTAGCACTAAAAATAGAGAAGACGAAGAGATTAGGATTCAAACCTTCAATGAGTTCAAGAGAAGCCGTGGAAACAACAGCTGGAAAACTTCTTGAAGAAACAAGTGTAAAATTTGATGAAGTTTTATGAAGATAGCTTTAATTAGAAGAGAGTACATAACACATCTAGATGGTGTTAACAGGTTTATCGCTCTCTTAGGAGAGGGTCTGAGAAAGCTTGGCCATGAAGTCGAGGTCTTTAGCTGGTGCTATAGAGATGTCGAGAGAGAGAGGCTGGAAGAATGGTTCAGAGAAATACACGGTCTAGACACAACCATACCAATTTACACATTACGTAAAAAGCCTTGTAAAGGCGATCCATGGATTAAAATAGCTTTAGACTGGTTCTTAAAAGGATCGAAGATCCTACAAAGCAAAGATTATGATGTTCTTATTGTAAACGGCGTCATTCCTCTTAGGTTTAGTCCTAAGATAGCTGTAAATCATGGAATAACGATTGAGGCAAATAGATTTATTTATCATATAATAAGAATGCTTTACAGACATTATGATAGAGTGATTTGTGTTAGTCATAAGCTTAGGGAAGAGGTTAAAAAAGTTCTTGGTGTAAGTTGTAACGTTATTCCTCTGCCTATGAAGTTAGAACTATATAGTCCTAGAGATCTCAACGAAAGAGAAAATGTAGCGATCCATATAGGTACAAGACCTGTTAAAAATCCTCATATAAGCATTGAGGCAGTAAAGATCTTGAGGAAAAGAGGTTTCAACGTTAGACTTATTATCGTAGGAGCCCTCGGGACGCACCCTACGAATAATGGCGTGGAGATTAGGCGGGGCTTAACAGAAGATGAGAAAAACAAGCTTTTATGTGAAGCAAAAGCCTTGATTCTTCCATCAAGATACGAAGCTCTTCCATATGTAGTTTTAGAGGCTATGGCTTGTGGAACGCCAGTAATAGTATCTAATGCCGTGCCAGATGAGGTTGTGATCAACGGTTTTAATGGGATCAGAGTAGGTAGTTTCAATCCAGAGGATTATGCAAACGCCTTAGAAAGTCTATTAAAAAATGATGAGCTTTGGCTAAGGTTGTCTAAAAACAGTCTCGAATTTGTTAAACAGTTTAGCCATATAGAGATCGCTAAGAAATATATTGATCTTATTCGTGAACTTTTATGAGAGCTAGAGAAGCTCTGTTAAGCATAGAGGAAATCGTTAAAAATTTCGGTGATCAGAGGGCTATTGGTAGTTATTATCTAGAGTTTAGTAGAAGGTTGGAGGTTTTAAAACTTGCTGAAGAATATTGTAGACATGGCTCAACTGTTTTAGATCTTGGTGCACAGCCTTTCATAATCTCCTGTGCTCTTATGAAGATGGGTTTTAATGTCACTGCTTTTGATATTGATCCTGAGTCATATAGAGAGATCGCTGATGCTTGTGGCGTCGGTGTTGTCAGATGTGATCTTGAGAGAGATGAGCTGAGCGTTAACAATGCTGATTGTGTTGTGTTCACGGAGGTTTTGGAGCATCTGCACTACTACTATGTACCCTTGGTTTTAAGCAAGATAAACAAAGCTTTGAAGCTGGGAGGCGTTCTAATCCTTACTACACCAAATATAGCATCGCTATTCAGAAGACTGAGGCTGTTGCTAGGCATACAACCACAGTACAGTTTTTCACGTACATGAATACACAATGAAGGAGGTAGTAGCGTTGCTTAGAGAAGCAGGGTTCGAGATAATAAAAGCATACTACTCGATAATAAATGATTTAACATTGATTGATGCAGATCCGGAAGAGCACTTAAGGATCTTAAGCTTCAAAGACCTGGTGAGGATCGCTTTAAAGAAGCCAACAAAGCTAAACATCTTAAGGCTTTTAGCATATCCCATAGTAAAGATCAAACCAAGCTTAAGACAATTGATAGTAGTTGTTGCAACAAAGGCTCGAGAACCAATGGCGCAGGTAATGGAGAAATGGGGATGATATTTATTGCATCTGAAGAATATGCTTCTAATGCTCAACTATTATTGAGCAGAAGAAAAGTAGATATAGTTCTAAGAAGACCTGGGTATAAATAGTATGTCATCTCTTCTTGTAGTTACAGAGCGGTACTGGCCTGATGGTGGTGGGGGAGAGCTTGCAACTCATCTTTTAATTAATATATTAAGAAAGAAATTCAACGTGGTTGTTGTTACAGGGACAAGAAATGCTTCCAAAGCATCTTGTGTAGAGTATATCTACGAACCGTTGCTTTCTAAGAGAGAGAAGCCTATGTTGTGGATGAACACTCTGAGACTGATTAATAATCAGAGATTTCAGAAGCTTCTCGATGAAAGTGATATCGTGTATACGCCTCGCTTTGCTTTTCCTATCGTACCATTTGCAAAGAAGCTGGGTAAAAAGGTTGTGGTTCACCTACATGACTATATTCCCATATCATATACGGCAACAGTACTAGCACCATACGAAGAGCATAAGCATCGTATTGCCTTAGATAACATCGCGTTGGAGTGCACGAAGAGCGTTAGGCATTGCGTAGGGGTAAGTCTTCTATGGTGGCTACCGAAACTAGCAAGAAAATGGATCTCACAAGCGGATAAAATTATCTGCGTCTCTAGGAGACAAGCAGAGATAATAGCCGATCAAGCACCAGGGCTCAGAGACAAGATAGAGGTTGTATACAATCCACTACTACCAGAAATAATAAATGCTGAGCCAAGGAAAGAGCTTGACGATACACCTACATTTCTATATGTTGGGGGAGACAGCTACATAAAAGGCTTTCACATACTCTTAAAGGTTGTGAAGGAGTTGGATGGGCAAGGGATCAAGGTAAGATTCATGCTAGCAAATAGATATAGTCGTGAAAGTATAAAGATCTTGAATGCTCTGACCAACAAATACGAGAGCTTAAGAATTGATGTAGTTGGAAGAGTAGAATATCATGAACTTATAAAGCTTCATAAGAAAGCGTGGGCCTTGGTATTTCCATCGATATGGGAGGAGCCTTTACCATACGCAGTTGTTGAAGCAATGGCTTTGGGTACAATACCTGTAGCTTCTAGGGTAGGAGGTGTTCCAGAAATTATTGGTGATTGCCCTGCAAAGAAGTTCCTATTCAAACCTGGAGATGCTAACGACCTTATTGAGAAATTAAAGATCTTAGCATTGCAATCTAAGGAAAGAGTTTTAGACCTTGCTATGAAATGTAAGGATCACGTTGGAGAAATGTTTAACAAAGAAAACATAGAGAGAAAGATGGTTGAAGCATTTAAGAAGCTTTAAACCTAGTTTAAAATGAAGTCAGGCTAGAACAGAACAGGATATTATTTAAGAATTACATTAACAGTAATCTAAGGGTGTCCGCGTGCTGAATAACGTTGATACATTATTCATTTGTAGTCATCTAGGGAGAACTGAAGCGGCGTATAGAAGAATTGAATATTTTATGAAATATCTTAGGGCAAGAAGTGTGAGAGTTGGTTGCATTGGTGTTGCTCATATAACTCGTCATGGTATTACAAAGCCGTCTGAAGAATGTTATTCAGCGCTACTAGCTATCTCGTCACGCAGTCTTGCAGTTCTTCCGATAAATTTCTTATTATCTTTTTTGCTTATTTTATTAATTCTAATTCTAAGACCTAGGATAATAATAATAAGTATACCTGACTCATACTTAGTTTTAGCATCCTATATTGGCGGTGTATTGACAAGAGCAAAAATCGTTATAGATATTAGAGATCCTCAAGAGGAAATTATGTCGTCTACATATAGAAAAGGTCTTTCTGGCTTTATTGCTAAGGTTTACAAATACATTAATTACACCGTATATAGAAGAACCCACATTATTACAGGAGTGACAAGAACCCTTGTCACCATCATGGCTCACGAATTACACAAACCAGTTTACCTTATTCCTAACGGTGCATATCTAAATGTTTTCAAACCACTCAATAAGGAAGAGGCACGACAAAAACTTGGACTAAGCCAAGAATCCTTACTTATTGGATTCATAGGGGGGCTATCTTCGTATGGATATTATAACGTCTTGCCAGTATTAATCGCAATTCGGAGGATCAGGAGAGAACTAGGTATTGATATTAAGTTTGTGGTGGCAGGCCCTATTTTTGATGAAGGTATTAAGCGTATCATTGATTACTTTAGAGATGAATTCATTTACATGGGAGTTCTAGACGCAAATTATGTTGTGACATTGTTATCGGCTTGCGATATTGGTGTTATTCCAAGAATAGAAGACCCCATTTATAATTATGCTATTCCAGTCAAGTTTTATGAATATGTTGCTATAGGGTTGCCTGTACTCGCAATTGTTAATAGAGAAAGTGAGCTAGCAAGAATCGTGAAAGAACATAGGTTAGGCTTTGTATGTGAGCCTGGAGATCTTGAATGCTTAGAAAGCGTTATTATCAATTTTGCGATAGATAAAGTCGTGCTAGATGAATATAGGAAGAATGCGCTTGTATTTAGAAAGCATATTGATAGAAAAATTGGTGCAGAGAAATTATATGAATTAATTAGCAGATTTCTGTAGTAAAATAATTAACGTGTTTGGAGGCTGATATTCGTGAAATATAACCTCCATCTTATCATGCTTATACTCACCATGGTAATTCTAACAATGCTCGGCTATGTGTTCGTCAAGCTTGAAACGTTTGTAAATTCAACATTATTGATTTCAGAATTAATTATTAGAACATCCCACATACCCTTACGTATCGAAGGCAGTTCATGGTTTTCTCATGCAGATAGTTTAAAAAACTATCCCGGTTCCATGTTATTATTAAGTATATATTCTCTAATTACGGGTCTTATACCGCTACAAGTAATCAATTTTCCAATATTACTCCCAGTAGTTGTTATATTCACATATATATTATCAAGAATAACCGCCTCTTCAAACATATCTTTCTTGCTCACGTATTTAGGATTCATATTTTTCTACATTGTAAATACGCTTGATCTTTACACAATATCCTATCACTCGCTTGGCTACATCTACTATCTCATGTATCTCTACCTAGTATTTTCTCTCAGTGCTCAAGAGAAATTAAACAAACAGAATCTTATATTGATAGTTACTACATCGGCTATGTCCACATTAACTTATTACTTTACATCAACGCTAATCGCAACCACTAGTCTAACTATAGCTATTCTCTATATTTTACTCCATAGGAGAGTGCGACAACATTCCGGTAAAATATTCCACTTGGCATTATTATTATCGTTTATGGTAGGAGTAGCCGGAGAAATCATGTTCTCTCGTATAATTAGTGGCGTAGAGTTGAATCTTATGAAATTAGAAGATTTGCTATTAGGAGTGTTGCACATAGGAAGTATGCGAGTAAGAGAATTTGAAACCGTTGTTTTTATTAATGATTTGGCGAAGATGATGTATATGAATGCTCGAACACTCTTGCTCGATAGACTCAGCTCACTTTATATATATTACATTAATGGATTAATAATTCTGCTTTCTATTACAATGATCTTAGGCATATTCCTAAAAACATACAGATATCTGGAAAAACCCAGCTTGCTTCTTCTTTATATAGCCCTCTTCATGAGTTCAGTTCTACATGCTTTATACTACTTTGTGACTTATGGAGCTTTAGGAACCCGTGCTTATCAGTTTTTTGTTCTTACGTTTTCACCCACAGTATTCATGTATTTAATTAACGAAATTCTGACCTTCTTAAGACACAATAAAATCTTAATTAAAATCTTAATAAGGAGGTTTCTTATTTCTATTTACATTTTCTTTCTTTTATCCTCTTATATTGGGAGTATATACTTTGATGTAATCGTGGGTTTCATTGGCGGTTATACAAGAAGTAGCAATATGGAAGCAATAAGAACATTGCATGAAGCAATACTTTTAGGTGGTATCCTGGATTCGTCGATATCGGTTATCACCGACTACCCACGATCTCAATATGTCTTTCGAGGCTTTATATTATATGGCAAAGTCGGAGATGTGAGACCTTACTTGGAAAAACTGAGAGTTATAGTTAATGCCTCGTATTCAGTTGCATCCCTGAAATCAGTAGAAGCCATTTATAATAATGTAGGGGCACGCGCCCTCCTGATTGCGTCAGATAACTTCAATAGGCTGGTGTACGGAGACATTGTTGCATATATAGCACCTCCATTTGATTACGCATTTATGAATGAACTAACACAACTCAGTAATAAAGTCTACTCAAGTACAAGACTTACATTAATAGTAAAACCCTATGGTTGAAGTCATGAAGAGTTGTAATGACTGCAAAATTAAGGAGATTCATTTACTTGTTTTATACTTTCCGGTCTCACACTATATAAGTAATTGGAGGCTTGTTACAAGGACTACACACGTTATTACATTCTTGTTAACAGATCTTGGTATTGTTGGTGTAGGTGAAGGAACTCCTTATTGGTCAAACATAGTAGAGGACTATGCAAGGGCAATATCTTTAGCCAAAGCAATTAAGGGGTTAACACTTGTTGATGGACTAAATAAGCTGAGAGCATTAGAATACGCAGAGTTTAAAAGAGAAAGATCTATTAATTACGGAGCATATTTAGCACTTGAGTCGGCCTTGCTAAATGCTCTTTACAACTGTAATAAAAGTAAAGTAAAGCATGAGGCTGAATTATTAGGAGGTATTTACAGGACAAAGATACCTATAGCTTACACTATTTTCTTAAATCATCCCATCACAATGGCTCGAAAAATGGAGGAACCCATTAAATCGGGTTATAAGCACATAAAATTTAAGATACCATGCAATCTTGAAGAGCTTGAAAATACATTGAGGATCCTTTATTTGGCCAAAAAAACGTATGGAGGTGAAGATGTTATTTTGAGAGCTGATGTCAACGAATGTTTTTCCACATTTGAGAAAGCTGAGAAAGCACTTTTTATTATGGAGCAGTATGGTGTTAATATTGTTGAACAGCCTATGCCGCGAAAAATGCTGAGAGATATTGCAAAGTTGAGAAAAAGGTTTCACCCAGCCATAGAGATAATGCTCGATGAAAGTCTGCGAAAGCCTTCTGACATAGAATTGTTTGCGCAACTAGAAGTTGCTGACGCAATAAACTTTCATCCATCTAAATTAGGTTGTTTAACGATTACTCGTGAGGCAATACTGCAAACACAGAAGCTAGGTATGAAGGTTAATATTGGATCAGCATTGATGACTGAGATAGGGTTCTCTCACTATTTAAATTTGGTTGCATCTATACCCCGTTTAGATTATCCATTAGAGGAGCCTGGGCTTTACAACCTGTATGGTTATGGCATTACACGGGAACCAATAAGGATAATTAATGGAAGTACTATTCTACACAGTATCGACATCTCCTATCTAGATTTTAATATAATGAAAAAGTTTTCCGTAGGCTCTTTATTTCGAGAACGCTTATTAATGTTGATGAGCAAGGGATACAGGGGCTTGATTAAAGTTAAAATGTTAACGGTATATAGATCATTGTGAGGTGTACCTTTTTTGAAGCAATTAATAGTTGAAAGTGGTCGTGTAGTAGTCAAAGAACTGCCTGATCCCACTCCTGATATATATGAAGTTGTTGCTGCTAATGCGTATTCTGCAGTTAGCATCGGCACTGAGCGCTCTATGCTAATGAATGCTAAAAGGGGATGGCTTTCAAAAATACTTGATATGCTCAAGAATGAGGAGATGCGTAGTAAGGCTTTTGAAACTCTGAAGAGGAAGGGTTTAATAGGTGCGTATAGAACCTGGAAGCAACTTTCTCAAAGTATTGATGGCGGCATACCTCTTGGCTACTCTTCTGCTGGATATATAATTTCTATTGGCAAGGGGGTTCGCGAATTTGATGTTGGCGACCGGGTTGCATGTGCAGGTGCTGGTTATGCTTCTCACGCTGAGCTTGTGAGAGTTCCCGTGAATCTTGTTGTTAAAGTTCCAGATAGTGTTGATTTATTGGAAGCATCATTTGCGGCAATCGGCAGTATAGCACTACACGCTCTTAGACTTTCATGGGTTCAACCAGGCGAGAGTGTAGCTATTATCGGGACTGGGCTCATAGGGTTAATAGCTGTTCAGCTCGCTAAAAACGTTTTTAACGCTAAGACAATAGCGATAGACATTGATAGTGAGAAAATAGAGTTAGCGAAAAAGCTCGGTGCAGATAAGGGCATCGTTCTAAGCTCGGGTAAAAATGCTATTAATGAGGTAATGGAGGTAACTAGTGGAGTAGGTGTTGATGTAGCTATAGTTGCTGCGGCAACCAAGAGTAGTAAACCCGTGAACCTCGGGTTAGAGCTCCTAAGAGATAGAGGAAAATTAGTGGTTATTGGAGATGTACCAGTTAATGTAAATAGAGAGCTCATGTATAAGAAAGAAGCCACCTTGATAGTTTCTAGGAGCTACGGACCTGGTAGATATGATGAAGTATACGAGGTAAAAGGAATAGACTACCCCATAGGATATGTAAGATGGACATTAAAGAGAAATATGCAGTCTTTCTTAGAACTCATAAAAGAGAGGAAAATCTCCCTAAAGCCACTAATTGGTAGAGTAATCACTATTGATGAGGCTCCTACTTTCTACGAGGAATTAATAAGCAGTAGAAGCAAATACGTAGGGGTTGTCATCTCCTATGATGCATCAAAATACCTTGGTGCTGTATTAAACCGTAAAGTTCAACTTAGCAAACCCGAGGTTCAAGTCTCTTCACCAGCTAGAAATATTATGGGTAAAAGAATAAGACTTGGTATTATAGGTGCTGGGAGCTTCATTAACAATACAATACTGCCAATACTCTTGGACGATCTCAGAGACCTTTATGAAATTGTAGCTGTCAGTACTAAGCACCCGCAGCACTGTGTTAAAGCTGAGAAGAGTGCTAAAGCTTACTACTGTACAACTGACTATAAAGAAGTAATGAATGATGAGAAAATAGATGCTGTGATTATTGCAACACCCCACAATACTCACGCTGAAATGGTTATTGAAGCTATTAAAGCTGGTAAAGCGATTTTCGTAGAAAAGCCCTTAGCACTCAGTGAAGGAGAGCTTGAAAAAGTTTATGAGGCTTACAAAAATAACCCAGTACCGATAACAGTGGACTTCAATAGAAGATTTTCGCCCCTAACACTAAAAGCTAAAGAAGAGCTTCCATCAAACCCCATATACGGTATATATAGAGTCAATGCCGGCTTTCTACCACCAACACACTGGACTCAAGACCCTGAAGTAGGAGGTGGTAGAATCTTAGGCGAGGTATGTCACTTTGTCGACTTCTTCAACTACATAGTGGAAGGCAAAGTCTCGGAATTAAGTGTTGAAGCTATACCAGTAGACAATGTAAAAACCGTTACTAAAGACAACATAGCAGTAATTATGAAGTGGAGCGATGGCTCTATAACATCGATACATTACTTTGCAGTTGGCTCCTCGGAGCTTCCTAAAGAATATATAGAACTACATACCGGTGGCTCCAGCATCGTAATAGAGGACTTCATCAGAATGAACATTTATAGGGAAGGAGCAAAGAGAACAATAAAGTTAAAGAAACAAGACAAAGGTCACAAAAACCATCTTCTCGAGTTCGCTAAGCTATTAAAAGGAGAGAAATCAATAATTCCGTCATTCGAGGAATACGTCTATAGTATGAAAATAACATTCGAGATTGAGAAAAAGCTTAGAAATTTAGCTAGATTATAAAGGTAATAAAAGGCTCTATACTATGCTGTGCTTAAACAATTTCATAATAGTAGGCATAGCTAATAATTCTATAAATTTAGCTAACAAAATATCAAATATAGGTCTAAAGATGCAAGAATTTCTTTTCGATAAAAATAGAATATTAGTAGGATTCCAGAGTGAAAAATGCATAGCTAGTGATGCAAATTCTCTTCTCTTAATGCATGGTATTTTTCCCGATGAAACACCCTCTTCTTTGCTCAGCAGGTCAATTAATAATTTTGCAGATTTTTCTAAGGAATATAGGTATCAAGGAGTTATTGCACTAATTAACAGTAAAGAGAAAATTATCAGAGTGTTAGGAGACCCCGCTGGCACTAGATCTATATTTTATTTTGTTGTTCCAGACGTATTCATAGTAACGACCGATATGAAATTGTTGAAGCTTATTACACAAGTCTTAGATATTCAACTTGAACAAGAAATCCTAGCTTTATATGAGATCGTGACAATCGGATACATCGTCTCCAGAAAAACAATATTCAAAAACGTTAATAGGCTACTTCCAGACGAAACCCTCACCATACAGATGAATGGAGGTTTTTTTGAGTATCGAGTAAGTAGATACTGGGATATGATATCCATAAGTTCATATGATAGCAGAGAAGTCGTAACAAATTTATTAAAGAGCATAATTAATAGTCTAAATAGTTATTGTAAAGAAGCTGCTGGAGCAGAAATAGCAATGCCTATCTCAGGAGGAATAGATTCATCATTGCTACTTCTTATGATATTAAAACCAGAGAAATGCGATCGAATTCGTGCTATACATGTAAACCTTGAAAATCACAATGAATTATTGCTTTCAAAATATGTTACAGTTAGGGCTGGAGCCTCCCTTGATGTACATGTTATTCCTCTATCGCAAACAAAAGAAAATTATATTCAAATGCTTAGCGATCTGCTGAAGATCATTGGCTACCCCAGAGAAGGAGATGCATCATTACCTTACTTGATATTAGCTCAAATCATAAAAGAAAGAGGAATAAGGTTCTCTATTGGGGGGGACGATGCTGATTCTATATACGGGGGATATGATTATTATAAATTCTATGCTACTCAACTATTGCTAGAAAAAAGAATACCAACACTATTGAAACTTATAAAGATTCTTAGAAAATATAATTACAGCCATGAGAAGTCATATTCCATTATATTTCACATTCTTCTTCAACTTATTCTGAGATTTTATCCGATAAGATATCAATATTTCAAATTACGTTTACATAGATTTTCCTCAATAAGAAATAAGAGACATACTAGTTTACTTGCTCAATACCTTGCTGAGTTAAGTAGCGCGTTGTATGAAGCACCTGCTCATAATTATTATCGTGAGGTATTAAGGAAAATGCTCATTCACAGAGCATCTCATTTAGTTCATACCCGTGTAAAAGCAGAAGAATTTCAAGGTATTGTAGCTTTTTTACCCAATTCATTAAGAGAGATAATAGAATTGATCATGCAAATGCCTCCTGAATACTTCTTTTTCCCTATAGGATCTAAGAGTTTACCTAGGTTAATCCTTAAGTATCTTGGTATGCCGCCTGCCATATATTTGCAATCTAAGAGCGGATTTGACATAACCACTCATATTTTAAGAGACCCTAAGATCTTATCATATATGGTGAATTATATTAATAGATGCTGGGTGTCCAAGTATATTAAAATAGCTAAGTTAAATACACTTCAAATACATAATCTCTTCAATATATGTATTACAGTCAACTCATAGTGATGGAAATGATGACGCGGCTGTTAGGTAAGTATTTAGGCAGATTAAGAATATGGCTGACTATACTATGGAATTTTAGAGGCATTACATTTCGTGGTTGGCTTAATTTATTTCTATTTACTTTAATCGATCCGATAATATATGCGTTGTCCAGTACATCTTTAAACCCAAAACTTGTAATGAAAGGGCTATATTCATTTAGAGTTAAAGGGCTAGGGATTGTGTTGTGTAGAGGAGGAACTGATGATGTATTCCAATTTGTACCAGGTCACGAAGGTGATGTAGAAGAATTTATAAAATCTCATCTAAAGGAGGGTTCAGTCTTCGTTGATTTGGGTGCAAATGTTGGCTATTATACGCTTATTGCATCAAGACTCGTGGGATCGAGGGGTAGAGTATATGCTGTAGAGCCTGTACCTTCTACGGCAGCCATTCTCAGACTTAATGTAATACTGAATAAGCTGGATAATGTAATTATTATTGAAAAGGCGGCTTGGTTTACTAAGGAAAAAGTTAATCTGAGAATTCCTGGATCGGATTATGGCTATGCTTCTGTTGTGAGAGGATATGGCAAAAGTATGTTAGTGGAGGCCTGCCCCTTAGATGAGTTATTGCAAGATGTTGACCACATAGACATCTTAAAGATCGATGTTGAAGGTGCTGAATACGAAGTTCTCAAGGGAGCGAAGAATACACTACACAAGACTAAATGCATAGTATTAGAATTAACTCGTAACATCAAGGAGGTGTTTGAGCTTTTAATAAATTACGGATTTAAAATCAAAAAGGCTGAGCTTCCAGCATATATAATAGCTTATAGAGGCTAGGCTTCCATGTTCACCATTAGTGTAATAGGACTGGGCTATGTTGGTCTTCCTACGGCTATTGTTTTTGCTAGTAAGGGTTTTAATGTTGTTGGCGTGGATGTTGATATTAATAAGGTTGAGGCTGTGAATAGTGGTAAATGTTATATTCGTGAGCCTGGTTTGGATGTTTTGCTTCAAGATGTTGTGTCCAGGGGTTTGTTGAGGGCTACTACTGATGCTGTCAGGGCTGTTAGGGAGTCTGATGCTGTTATTGTTGCTGTTCCTACTCCTGTTAGGGATGGTGTTGCTGATCTTTCTTATCTTAGGGCTGCTCTCGAGGGTGTTAAGAGGGGTATGCACAGGGGTTTGCTTGTTGTTATAGAGTCTACTGTTCCACCGGGTACTACGGCTGGTTTTGCCAGGTCTTTGCTTGAGGAGTCTGGTTACAGGGTTGAGGAAGACTTCTTCTTGGCTCATGTACCTGAGAGGATCGCGCCTGGTAGAGCTGTTGAAGAGCTTTTGAATATGCCTAGAGTTGTAGGTGGTGTAGGGCCTAGATCTACTGAGAAGGCTGTTGAGCTTTATAATAGAGTTAATTCAAAGCTTTTAACTACTGATGCCACCACTGCCGAGTTTGTTAAGCTTGCTGAGAATACTTATAGAGATCTTAATATTGCATATGCTAATCTTCTTGCTGTTATGGCTGAGAAACTTGGTGTAGATGTCTATGAGGCTATTAGACTTGCTAATACTCATCAACGTGTTCATATTCATATGCCTGGTGCAGGCGTAGGAGGACCTTGTCTGACAAAAGATCCTTATATGCTGATCTCTGTAGACCCTGACTTCTGGGGCTCCGAACTGATCAAGATTGCCAGAAGAATAAATGATTATATGCCAATACACACTGTAAAGATCATTGAGAAAGCTTTGAGAGAGGCTGGGTTAGAGATTAAAAATGCTAGAATAACTGTTTTAGGAGCCGCCTATAAAGGAGGCGTGGGTGACACGCGTGAAAGTCCTTCTAAACATATTGTTGAAGAGCTTATTAAGAAAGGATCTAAGGTGACAGTCTATGACCCGTATACCTCTGAAACTTTTGGAGCAGAAAGATCTTTATCACTTGAAGACGCCGTTAAAGATTCAGATGCAATAGTTATTGTAACCGATCATCCCGAGTTTAAAAATATTGATCTAGAAGTGATAGGAAGGATCATGAGACACAAGATAATTATTGATGGAAGAAGAGTTATAGAACCTTATCAAGCTGTTAAACACGGCTTTAGATACTATGGAGTAGGTTTTGGAAAGGCGTATAAGCTATGAACATAGTGATTGTCGTAGGAACTAGACCAGAGATTATTAAAATGGCTCCAGTGATAAAAGAGCTTGAGAGACGTGGCATAGAGTTTACTTTTATTCATACTGGACAACATTTTGATTATGAGATGAGCCAGATCTTTATTAATGAGCTAGGTCTGCCGAAGCCTGATGAAAGTTTCATTCTTGAGAATAACGATCCTGCCTCTCAGATTGGTGAAATGATGATCAAGCTGGAAAGATCTCTTGAGAGACATAGAGGTGGGAAACATAAGATCATGCTTATTCAAGGAGACACCAACACTATGCTTGCAGCAGGTCTTACAGCTCTAAAGCTCGGCATAAAAATAGGTCATGTTGAGGCTGGTTTGAGAAGTTTTGATTGGAGAATGCCTGAGGAGCACAATAGGAGAATGATTGATCATGTCTCTCATTATCTTTTTGCTCCCACAGAGATATCTAAGAGAAATCTTCTTGAGGAACATGTGTGGGGGGAGATTTTTGTCACAGGAAACACTGTTATTGATGCTGTAGACATTTATTTTAATAAGATCCGGGATGTAGAAGAAAAAGTTATGCAACAGATAAGATTCGAGAGATATGCCCTTGCAACTTTTCATAGAGCTGAGAATGTTGATAATCTACATATACTAAGAGATTTTATAAGGATCCTTAGAAAAAGTCCTATACCAATAGTCTTTCCGATACATCCTAGAACAAGAAAAAGATTACAAGAATACGGATTGTGGAATGAGATCGAAGAGATCAAACATCTACAGATAATTCCTCCACAAGGCTACTTCGAGTTTCTAACTCTGATGAAGAATTCAACAGTTATAATGACAGATTCAGGAGGTCTCCAAGAGGAAGCTACACATCCAAAAATAAGAAAACCAGTTCTGGTGCTAAGAAACTCTACAGAGAGACCTGAGGCAGTTATACACGGCTTTGCGAAAGTTGTGGGAGTAAATCCCGTGGTGGTATTAACAGAGCTTGAGAAGATCCTTAGCAACGAAATAAGACTGCCAGAGTATTCACCATTTGGAGATGG
>OFEJ01000325.1_pt1 | contig 14990 bp, 23 predicted proteins | sample 1521051 | NCBI WGS metagenome assembly OFEJ01 (sample SAMN06268701, study PRJEB24108) | sediment metagenome | isolation source: Joseph's Coat, Yellowstone National Park, Wyoming, USA | place: USA:Joseph's Coat, Yellowstone National Park, Wyoming, USA | reverse complement strand
GTTTTGTTTGAATAGCCGTGAAGAGGGACTAATATTTGTGTTTTGTTGTTAAGCTTGTCAAACTTTTTTATCCAAAGTTCAATGTTTTTAGCAGTTTTTGAAGCATGTTTTACTACATGATCAACATCATCTAGATCTGGAGAGACAGGAATGTCAAGCGGGACAACAACATCGTTTGAAGAGGAGTTGTTTATCTGCCACATCAAAACTTCATTTGGATCAAGATCTTTGCCAAGAACTACTTGAAAACCTCCTGAATCAAGCATTACGTGAGCATTATCGGGGACGTGAAGAAACTTTCTTGCCTCATTTAAAGCCTGTTTGTCGTCTTTGAGAATCTCTTTAAACAAGCCGTATGACATCAGCAAATATGGATGATAAACAGGACATTCTTCACGCCACCACATTGCTTTTATCGGGAGCGTCCTTATGTTAACAACAAAACTTCCCGAGATGCCAGGGTAGAGCTCAACCATCTTTAGCCACCTCTTCAAGTATTCTAACAGCTGAATCTCTATATCTCTCTATAACTTTATATGTGTTAAAATACCTATTTGTAACATCCTTAACATCCCACTTATGTGTTGAAACAAATTTGATAGCATCATCAAAAGCTTCTACAAACACTAACAAATCGTCTTTATCGCTTTTGAACTCAGGATAGCTAAACTTTTTAGGTGTTAAAACAATAACTCCAGACGCTAACGCCTCTAAAACTGCATACCCAAACGTTTCTGCTTTTTTGAAAACAATCATATACTTTGCCACCTCTAAAAGTTTCTTAAAATATTCATAGTTAAGATTTCTTCCTTCAACAACTATATAGTTTGGAATGTTCACCTTACGCTCTTCTACAACAACAACTATATCTTTTTTAACGTTAGGATCAAATCTATATCTAGAGGGGTCAAAAGGAAGGCCTGTAGCAACAATTTTACTAGGATCAACATCTAAGTTTCTAACGATCTCGCTTTTAAAATATTCTGAGCCTACAAAAACTTTCTCACAGACTTCCACACCTGCTTTCATAAACCATCTCCTCTCAGGAGTGGATGCCCAAACATCGCCTTCATTAAAATATGCACCGTGTAAAATTCCGTATGATTTAACGCCTCTAAGTTTTAACAAAAAAGCCATTGAGACAGCAAAACCTGGATAATCTAGATCTAGCCACAAAACTTTGTCTCCTTTTAACACTTCTGTATTTAAAACTTTTATTATGCTGATCTCATGTTCCACAGCTTCATATTCGTTTGTAAAATAATTTGTTAAAGTTTTGACACACGGAGTGTTTAAGCCTAAAACTTCTATGTCTACACCCAGCTGATCTCCTGCTTTCAAAAATTCTTTGTTAAACCATGATGAAAATCGATCACATATAGGCAAGATCGAGACGATCCATATTTTCATTTTTCATCATCTCTCCAGTATATAGATGCGTGTTGTTGAAACACTTTATCTCCAAACTCAACATCTCTACGATACCAATATTCAGCTATGTAAAAGCATGACCACACACATCCTGGACATTCTTTTTGCTCCTCCATAAACCATTTAACGTAATCATAAATAGTGATCTTATTTCCTATATCAAACACGCTATACCCTCTGTACTTTTGAAAAGGCCTGTACCCGCACAGCCTGAGCTCTCCGTCTGCCTCTATTGAGATCTCTAGAGGAAGTGAGCAATGCCACTTAGGCTCTCCTTTAAGCTTTCCTAGCAACTCTAAATATTCAGGAGGGGCGTGAAGCATCCATCTGCCTTTCCTCGCTTCATTTGCTAAATGATACATTATTCGTTCAAACTCTGTTTTTTCATTATCGGGAATCAAAAAGCTTTTTACCATCTCTCTAGTCCCGTAAAAATCATGTTTTCCATCTTCTGAATAATGTATCATGTTTACTCCTATCCAGATCTTTTTAGAAGTTATGATGTCAAACATTTTCTCAAGATAGCGATAGTTATATCTATGAATCGTTATAGTTGCATGTACATCGGGAACGCCATGTTCTTTAAACCATGACAACTGTTCCAGCCCCCAGATGCTTTTTTCGTATATATGTTTATCATCAATCTTTATGTTAGGAAGCAAATCAACACCTGACGATATGTTGTATAACCCTGCCTCAATTAACTTGTCTCTTAACTTTGTGTACCACGGCTCAGGAAATGTTGTATACATAGCATACATTCCCCAAAAACCGTTTTCTTTTAACATCTTAACCAACTCCACAATTCCTGGATAAACAAATATTTCATTCCCTAGTATGAGGAAAAACTTTATGCCATTATCTCTCAAAATATCAAACGCTTTAATCCATTCCTCGGGTTTTAACAATCTTTTTGGCTTAACAAGTCTAGCCATACAATAAGAACATGCTCTCGGACACCATCTTTCTAAAAATATTGTTGCATACCTAGGCTTCACACTTATAACCATTTTCACACCACATAGGAGATACATACCCCTCAAATATATAGTATCGACCGTCGTAACGCCACAGATCTTTTTCATAAACAAAATACTTGTCCAAAAGATCTTTTTTCAACTCCCTAAGATCGTTAGGAAGAGGCCTGACCCACCATTCGGTCATATCGGTTGAATAAAATATTCTGTGTTTAGCTTTTATATCTAGAGATTTGTAAGCAAAGTATTTATGATAATAATGTGAAGATTCTGGAGATGGCGCCAAAACAAGATCAAATTCAGAAGTTATCAAGTTAAATTCTAAGTCAGCAACGATCAAGTTAAAATCTTTTGCAAACCTCATAGCTTCTTCATATCTTTCTCCCTCCAGCTCTTCGCTTCCAAAAAAGATGTAGTTGGTAGATTTGTTAAAACTTATCTCGAAAAACTTTATTCTATTAGTTAGATAGAGGAAACATCCTATCAATGCATCATCGTTATGTGGAGATATTATTAACACTTTAGACATGATATCACCTACAAATGCCACATAGTGTTTACTAAAAAATAAAGCTCCATCCTGCAATGCAGATGATTCATAAAGTCTCCCCACAAACTTGATACAGCAGTTTTGTCAGGAAATATCAATATAGCAATTCCTTCAGCCTTTTGATAGATTTTTGACAGATGATGTGTTAAAGCACCGGCAAAGTTTCTGAAATGTTGTATGTTTCTAGGCTCTCCACGTTCTTGCACATAGTTTCTGGCAAAAGCATGAACAACATCATCTAAATCACTAAGATCGTCATCAGAAATTATCGCTACAAACACAGGAAGACCTCCCATTCCTTGTAGGTTAGTGTATTTTCTAATTGTTAAAGGACTAAACTCTTTTTCAACAACTTTTGTGGACATAGTGATCACCAGGGCTTTTTGTAAACCCCCCACCAGTAAAAATAGTTACATTTTAAACATCTTTTATGATCAACATAATCTTGTAAACGTTTACACGATAGAGGCATATAGCCTCTTCTATATATTTGATGAACTTGATATCTAGTTGTTTTTTCATCAAAATCCTCCCAACTCAACATCTTTATAAATTCAACAACTTGTTCTTCTGAGAATCCTAAAAACCTCAGCTCTGCAACAAGATCAAACCTTATGGCGTGAGGAGGATCTTTGTTGTTTAACAAGATCTCTGAGACACATGGACGTAAAAGCCTCAAAACGCTGTAAACGCTCACAGGAGCATCATAACTAGATAAAACATCTTTGTTTTCATATTCTCTAAAAGTTATCTCTATGTCTGTAAGTCTCAAAAGATCTACGGGTTTTACATCATAATCAAGATCATGAGGCTCTTTTGAGTAATCAATGATCTTAGAGATGTTCCAGCTAACAAAATCATGTGGAAGAGGAGTTGCATAGCTGTTTGAGTTTAAAGTGTTGGGATAACGAACTTTTCTTTTAACATCTCCAAAAACATGTTTATCAGCTTCTTTAATGTCTCCTGCTAACGATTCTTGAACATCTTTCAAAACAGCTTTAGCCGTCTCAATGTTAGGAGGGATCCACGGCTTTGTGGGAATGTATATGTGAAAACCTTTTTTGCCTGAGAAAACAGGGATGTAAGGAAGATCCATAGATTCAAGTCTTTTAACAATTGTTTTTACAGCATCAAAAGATCTATCTAAAAAATAAGAGTCAACATCTAAAAAAATTTTATCGATTACATAATTAACATCATATAAACACACATATGTGTCTCTAATGCCATTGTTCACATTTACATATCTTTCTAGTTCTCTCTCATTATACACTAGATCGCCATACAACCCTACGCATCTTGGGAATCTATTGAACAACTCTTTTGTTTTCATTCTACAACTCTCGGCGCAATCACATAAGTGATCTTGGCATCAATCACTCTGTCTTCAGACGTTATGTGAAGAGGCGATTCGGTAGCAATCATCCATCCAACTCCTGCCTCAACAAGATCTGCCATTGTAGTTAACGTGTCGCCATCAAATGTTGCTACAACATCGGTTTCAGGCTTTTGTTTGATCTCTAGCACTTTAGCCCACGCTTCATAAACGCCTCCTGAAACATCTGTTTCTATCAATATGCCTTCTTGTTTAAACGTTAGTTTTATAAGTTCTTCATAAGGAAGATCTCTAAATATAGTGTAATCAACTTTATAAATGGCTTGAACAGAAGGTTTTGCCAATATATTGCCATACTCTGTTTGTTTTATATCAGGCTCAATTTGTTCTCTAGTTAAAGTTTGATTCGGGAATCTAAACGTTTCTCTACTGCCTTTTATAACAATTTTGTCTTCTTTAAGATCTAGCTCAACTTTTTCTTCGCCTTTAAACATCTTTTTCAAGCTTTTGTAAATGTCTTCGCTAAACACAAGACGTCCCAAAGAGTTGTATCCTTCTATAACGTTTACAGGAATTTTTATTAATGCCATCATTGTTGTTGCTTCATCTAAGTTTAAAGCTGTTATACTATCTTCATCAAAATTTATAACAACAGGATCTATGAGCCAATCAATAGATGACAACTCTAATATCTTTAAAAGTTTTTTAAGCTCTATCTTCATCTACATCACCTCACGGAAGCTTCCCAACAACATCCCAAAACTTTTTGCCTGTAACATTATATACAGCACCTGACGGCAGTAGCTTATCGTTTTTACTTGTAGTAACTTTTACTTCAAACGATTTTGTAACAGGATTATACATTGTTTGCAACACATAATCTGTCTCATAGATCAACACATCAACCCAAGCGGGAACATCTTTTTTATGAACAGTTTCTCCCGCAATAATCACTTCGTCTTTTTCAACATATGTTGTGTATATAACGCCTTTTTTAGCAATATTTAACGCTCTATTATGTATGTCTCTCATATATGCTCTTCTTTCTTTCCACAAGTTGAGATTTGCAATGCCATCAAAAGGTCCTATGTTGTGTCTTTTTCTCATTGTCCACTCGCATATTTGTTGCATGATTTGAGCACCATCAATAACAACCCAATCAGGACTGCCATAGGCTTTTGGATAGACATCTAATAGTTGTATTATTGCCTCAAAAGTTTTTTCAGCACTTTCTAACATTGCTTGAGACGTGCTGTAATCCATAAGCTTCACAACATCAAACACTTTGATTCTAGGATCGTTATTATACATGTTAAACTTTATGATAGCGCTTTTTCTATCAAACGATAACACTAATATGTTTCCTGGAAAACTCATTGCAACAGTCGTCTTCCCAGATCCTTTGTCGCCAAATATTAGCCATACAGTTTTCGGAGGAGGACCTATTTCTTCATCTATCGGAAGTTTAACTTCTAAAGATGGCTGAACGATTTGTTCAACAGGTTGTGAAGTTGTTGTTAATATTTGTTTTTCTTCAACAAGTTCTTCGTCGTGTTTTTCGAGAGGCTTTTCAAGAGGCTTTGTTTTAGGCTTTTCTTCTTTTTTCTCTTCTTCTTCTTCAAAACCAAATTCTTTTAAAAGTTTATCTAACTCAGACATTTACATCACCTCTTACAATAAAGGAGTTGTAAGAGGCTTGGCAATTATTGGATAGACAAGTATTGCGTTCATAAACGCCACTTTGTCTTCTCCATAAGTGATCGTTCCTACGAAAAAACAATTTGCTGTCAACATCATATTTCAACATGTTAAACGGCACCCAAACTGTGAAAGCAGTTGGAACTATAACTCCGTCAGGAGTGATCATGTTGCTAGCCAATGAATCGTCAGATATAGTGTAAACAGCCCATTTAGTTCCTGAAGGTCTCGTTCCAAAATTGTATCTAACAACAATTCCTACAATCCCTCGCCAATCAAATTCATCAACATATTTATCTTGTTTCTTGCTAAAGTAATTTGGCACGTCTGCCAATCTAATTATTGGAACGCCCACTTCTTTAGCTATAAACATTGTAGGCTCAATAGGTATCGGCTGAGGATCTGTAAATGATGTTTGTGATGTTGCGAAAAAGATGTTGCCAGATTTGCTAAATGAAGCAACTTTAACTTTGTAAGCTCTAAACGGAACAACTTGATTAATAAGATCTGCTTGATTGCCTCTACACAATATCACGGCTCTCTCAAACCTTTCTGATCCTTTTCTTTTCGCAAGCCCGTAGATCCTTGATACAGGTCCTTGTTTAGTCATTCTAACGTCTGTATATCCAATGCTTATAAGCAAGATCGTTTCGGTAGGAGGCTGAGAGGCAAAAACTACCCATAAAAGCTCTAAAACATATCTATATCTATCGTCATCAGATTTGAACTGTGGATCTGTTTTCACAAACGGATCGTTAAGATAAGTGTTGAAAAGCTCTATAACTTGTTGTTCATCTACTCCAAACGTGGCAGAGATCTTTTTGATTCTTTCATACACGTATTCAGGATACATCGAAGCCATATTTTATCATCGTGTAAAAGTTTGTGTTTGTAGTTTTAAAAACTTCTTTATTTTTTTAAAAATCTTTGGGCGTGATCAAAAAAAGTTTATTTTGATGTTATACGTAAAACTTTTTATGATAATCATGTTAGCCGAAAAATATAGACCTAAATCATTAGATGAAGTTGTTGGACAAGAGCACGTTATAACACATCTAAAAGAGATCGTGGCTAGAAGAGCAAAGATACATATGTTATTCGTAGGACCTCCCGGATGTGGCAAAACAAGTGTGGCACATGCTCTCGCCAAAGAGTTAAAGATCCCTATATATGAGTTAAACGCTTCTGATGAAAGAGGGATTCAAGCGATCAGAGAGAAAGTTAAAAAGATTGCATTTACAGCAGGAGAAAAAATCATTTTGTTAGATGAGGCAGACAGCATGACAGAAGATGCTCAACACGCTTTGAGAAGAATCATGGAGAGATCTGAAAAAGCTAACACGATGTTTATTTTAACAGCTAACGAAGAATGGAAGATCATAGAGCCTATTAAAAGCAGATGTGCCATCTTTAAGTTTAGAAAGCTTACTAAAGAAGAAGTTTTAAGAGTTGTATTAAACGTTTTGAAAAACGAAGAAGTTGTTATAAAGCCTACCCCCGAGATCAGAGAGGCATTGATGTTTTTAGTTGATTATGTAGATGGCGATCTTAGGAAGGCACTAAATTTGTTAGAAAGCTTGATAACATCTAAAAGAACTATCACGATAGAAAACATAAAACTTTTGATACCTCCTAACATCGCCTACAAAGTTGTTGAACTTGCTTTAGACGGAAAAATTGAAGAAGCAGTAAAAACGTTAGAAGATCTACATATACAAAACAAACTTGATGTAAACGCCACTATAAACGATCTTTATAAAGCAATAAAGATCTCTAACGCCAACACTTTAGTGAAAGCAAAACTTTTCGAAAAACTTGCTGAGACAGAAGGAAGAATAAAACTAGGATGCAACCCATTGATACAATTGACAGGTTTTTTGGCATCAGCATATGCTTACGGCGTTAAAAAGTGATCTTTATGAACGAATTGATCTCCTTCACACAAATATCAACATATGTAGAATGTCCATATAAATACTATCTCGCCTATGTGTTAAACGAAAAGCCTCTTTATAAAGAGACTTATGAGCTTGGCAAGGCAATACATAACATAATAAAAACATATTATGAGATTATGCCTTCTTCAATGACGCCTAAAGAAGTTAGAATGTTTATAACGGTGTCGGCAAAGAAAAACGGTTTAGATCTAGAGAAAAACATCTCTTTGTTAGAAAACTTTGCAAGATTTGAAGAACAAAGAATAACGTGGAACATAAATCCAAAGCCGATCGCTGTAGAAAAAGAGTTTGTTAAAAAACCTTTTCACGGGATTGTAGATGCACTTTTTATAGATAAAAATGGAGATAAAATAGTTGTTGATTGGAAGACAAGTTTAAAAAGAGAATATGACAACTGGGAGATGTATCGATTACAAGGAAACATCTATATGTATATAACTGATTCTAAAAAAGTTATTTTCTACGGGCTGAGAAGAGGAGACACGATAGAATTTACATATGACGAAAAATATCTTTTAAACATGTTAGACAGCTTTAAAAAAAGCATTGAGAGAAAATTTTTCGAGAGAAAAAGAGGAGAACATTGTTTAACATGTGAATACAATTTGTTGTGTAAAACATATGAATACGGCTTTGAGGTGTTTGATTTATGAGCGAGAGATACGAGCTTGTTGCCGAAGATTCTTTGAAAAGAACTAAATGTGTTGTTTTAACAGGTCCTCCCGGATGTGGCAAAACGTTTTTGATACATAAAGTTGCCAACAAGATGAAATATAAAGTTGTTGAATATGATGCTAATGAGATTGATGAAAAACTTTTGAAAAAACTTTGTACCACATACATGTTAGAGAAAACAGTTATAGTTGTAGACATAATAGATCAACTTAGTTATAGTGAGCAAAACAAATTGTTTAGAGCATCATCTAAATGTGTCAATCCAGTTATATTTACAGCATATAACGTTTTAACGCTTTCAGACGAGTCGAAAAATTGTCAACTCATAATGCTCTCACGTCCTGATATTAGAGATCTAAGCGTTTTAGTAAATGAGTTAAGCAGAAAATATAATCTAAAACCTAACTATAAAGCTTTAAACTCCAGAGATTATAGACAAGCGATACTAAGTTTATACGGGAGCGAAGGATATGACATTGAAGAAACTAAAACAAAAATTGTAGAAAAGTTTTTTAGAACAGGAGTTTTAGAAAATGTGGACCCAAACATTTTGATAACGATAATAGATAACGTGTCTAACTTTTACGGCTATTATGCCTATCTTTTGTTAAAGTTAGCGTCTATAAGCGATTTAACAAAAAGATCAGAGCCTCTAGAGATATTTGAGCTTAAAGGCGTGATATCAAAGCCTAAGCCCTCGTATTTTTTAGAAAAAGTTAAGTTGGCAAAAGGATTTGGAATGTTATAATTTTGATCTTGATGATCTGCTTCTCGCAAAGATCTACGGGAATTTTTTAGATTTTTAGATTTTTAGGTTACTTAGATTTTTTTAGATAACTGATTTTTTTAGAACTGAGTACTATTAACCTTTCTAAATAATTCTAAATAAATAAAAAAATCATCATTCAAAGATCTATGATGCCGATCTAGTGTGATCAAAAAAATTCTGATGAGACAATATTTATATATAGTTTTTATACAAACGTATTACATGAGGCGATAACGTGAGACGTGAAACGAGAGCCATTTCTAAAAAAAGTCTTCAGATTCAAATAAGAATCATCGCAGAAGATCCTCAGTTGATAGCAAATTTGTTAAATAGAATTGCTAACGATCTAGAGCTTAAAAACGTTAAGATAACAGGGATCTATCCTAACCGAAAAGAGCCGGGATACAGAGGATATCTAGTTGCTGAGGTTGAGATCTATGGTTGATCTAATAGATCAATACGTTCAATACGCATCTGAATCATGTGATGCCCCCACGATATTTCATTTGGCAACATCATATTGGATAGCATCTACATTAGTGGGAAGATTTGTGAGAATAGTAACATCATATGCTCCAAAAGGATTGATGCCTAATTTATGGGTTTTGTTAATAGGACCTTCAAGAATTGTTAGAAAAACAACTGCGATGAATCTTGCTGAAGACATTGTTGAAAATGTTGATTCAAAACTTTTGATGCCAGCTTCATTCACTCCCGAGGCGTTATATGAGTTGTTTAACACTTTAAATGAGGGAGATGCAGTTGCATGGGTTAAAGACGAGATGGGAGGCTTTTTCAAGATGTTAGATAAAAAATATATGTTAGGAGTCAGAGAGATCTTATCTAGTTTATATGTTGGAAGAGGCGAGGTTAGAAAACTTAGAAACTTAACGTTAAGAATCCCGAGAGGATTGTATGTAACTGTTTTAGGAAATCTCCCCACCCCGCCGAGGATCTACATTACTGAAGAAGATTTTTTAGGAGGCTTTATGAATAGATTTATTCTTGCTTACGCCACAGAACGAGAAAGAACGATCCCGATGATGCATAGAAACGAAAGATTGTTAGCAGAAAGATCTAACATAATAAATGAGTATGCTAGTTTGATAAAAATGTTTTCATCGATAGCACCTGTGTCAGCCTCTAGCGAAGCACTTGATCTATTAGTTAAATATGATAACGATGTTGAACAAGAAATTAAAAGATTAGAAAAAGATAATCCCACAACACTATGGAAAAATTATGTTGCTGAAACGCCTTTTTTGTTGTTAAAAATGTCAACATTAAGAAGACTTGTTAGAAGACCTTATCCCACGGCGATTGTTGTTATAGAAAGAGAAGATGTAGAAAAAGCATTAAACGATCTTAAGATGTTTATGGAAAGCGCTAAAAAAGTTGTTGAAGACGTAGAGACAGGAGCTGTATCAGCACCTGTAGTTACAGAAGAGAAAAATTTGATGAGAGTATATGAGTTGATAAAATCAGCAGGAGCAAACGGCATATCAAAATCAGAGCTTTTAGTGAAAACAATGATCCCTGTGGACCAGCTTCACAAAATACTTTTAACGTTATATGAACAAGAAAAGATCGTTATAGTTAGAATAACATCTAAAAGAGGAAGACCTCAAATGAGAATATTCTCGTCAGAGTATAGAAACGAGGCAGAGATGTATGGAGAGATCGTTCAAGAAGACGTGTTAAAAGCATTGCTCAAGTAATACAATAGTATTATATATATAATATAATATGATATTATGTTTTTTCTATGATCTTCATGTTTTTGAATCTTTCGATTAACGCTTCTATAAAATCTTTAGCTGTATATCCTATCACAAAGCTGATCAAGCTGTCAGGAAGATTTCTCTCAGTTCTAACAAAAAACCACACCACTCCCACTATAAATCCTAACAATATCGATTTTATTGCTTCAAAACTTGTTAAATCTTCCCATTTTTGCGCCCAGATCAATACGTTTGATATTGCACCTAATGATGTCATCAAAATAGTTAACAACAAAAGATTTATGTCTATCATCGTCATCATGTTTTTAATCACGTATCACACATTTATAAACTGATTTTACATAGATATTATAATTGTGATACTATGTCAAAAGTTGTTGTTATAAGCGTGAGAGTAACGGAGGAAGATCTAAAGATGATGGACGAGCTTGTCTCAAGCGGAAAGTTTTTAAACAGAAGCGATCTCATTAGAACGGCGGTTAGAGAGTTGGCAAATAGATATAGAGGAGAGAAAAATTGAAAGAGTTTTACATAGAATATCTTAAGAAAAACGTTAAAGATTGTATTGAGTTTGAAAACGAATATCTAGTTAAATATGTTGATGGATCGAAAAAGTTCCTCTCAAAACATTATGATGAAACAATTGATTCTATGAAAAAAATTTTTGGATTCACAGAAGAAGATGTTGAGATAATGAAAGAGTTTTTCAAAATGTTAAAAGAAAGATGTAGACCTCCTAACGATAAAGAAGCTTTAACGTATGCATGGAGGAAGGCAGTTGCAAAATCTATAACTATTTTAAATAGTTGATCAGACTAGACTTTTTGTTTTCTTTAACTTGTTTTTTTAATTTGTTTATATCAAATATTTTTTTCTCGACGATAAACTTTTTGGCGATCTCATATTTTATCGGGTCTATCTCAATGCCTATCCATCTTCTGCCAAATAATTCACATACAAGCGGTATAGAGCCGTATCCTGTGAAAGGATCTAAAACAAGATCTCCTTCTTTACTAAACATAGAGATTAACATTAAAACGCTTAAAGTGGGCTTGTACTGAAGATCTTTGGGCTTCTCTTCTAAAATAGGTAGATCTGTAGCAAACATCACGTCAGGTTTTTTCATATAAGCTTTAGGTTTTCCTTTTGAGAAAACAACAACAGCTTGATAAATTGATATTCCTCCAAACGGGTTTCTTCTTTTACCGCTCGGGTTCAAACCGACGTTAACAATAAGCCATTTATACTCAAATTTTTTTAACAGAGAAGCTAGATCAAACAATCTTTTAGTAGCAATAAAAGCAACAAGCCATGAATTAGGTTTCATCACTCTATAAAGATCGTCTATGACATCGAGAAAAACTTTAAAGTCATCATATTCATCAAAGCCTACTCCCCAAGGAGGATCTGTTATAACAGCATCCACGCTTGAAGAAGGGATTTGTTTGAGAATCTCTCTTGCATCGCCGAGATATAACGTTCCAAGTTGTGTTTTAAAAATGTTACTCATTTTGTTCACAGCTTTTTATGTTTATAAAAAACAAAAAAGACATATACATGATCAATAGAATGCTCATGATTATCGTGTACACGTAAAAATCTCCGAAGACGTTTGGCATAAGCCATAGTTTTCTCTCAAGAGGCTTGCCGAGAAGCATCCATGTTATCAGCCACGTGAAATGATGAACGCTTAAAAGACCTGTATAGCCGAATAATATAAATAATATCGACTGAAGCTTTGGATAAGGAGGTGTGGGCATAAGGATAAGCTCGTATGTTATTACAGCCATTATTATTCCGAAAAAACCTGTCCAGAGAAATGCTTTAACTGTGAAATCATCTATGCTGGCATCTGAAAGTCCTGTGAGCATACCTAGAAAAGCTATCAAGCCGTATGAGAAGCGATACTCATGAAGAGTGCAGAATCTCATTTTTTTATTCTGAAGATGTAGAGACATCTTGTGCATTGATAAACGTTCCAACAGCTTTGTTCATCACATTCTTCTTTTATAAATATCGCTATCCATCCACATTTGGGGCAGAAAGCTCTTTTTCTAAGTTTTTTCTCTCCGTTTGTTGTTGTAAACTCAAGCTCAGAAGTTGTTGAATACGTAAATAATGATGACAACATGTTATCATCAATTAATAATGTATCACACAAAATATTTATTTGATAAGACTATGAGCATGAGAGATTTAATTCAAAAACTTGTTGATCTGATAAATCAGCTTTTGACAAAAAGATGCGAGTGTTTCACAGAAGAGGAATACAATCAGATGATAAAAACGTTAGACGAGACAATAAACAAGTTACAGAGCTGGCTTAAACAAGCGGAGACTGGGACTCTTGGCGTCGAAGTCAGAGATGTTGAAAAGAAAGATTGATCAGCTGGCTGAACTAGTAAACAGATTGTATGAATACTACGTCCCGCCTTTCACAATAAACGCTGTTCAGCTTACAGAAGATGAAGTTCAAAATGTCATAAAAGATCTTAAGGCTAAAGGTGGTTTTCAAGGATGGATGAGGCTAGACGGGACATATTACACTACTGATCTGGATACTTTTAAGAAGATAATAGAGTGGGACTGGACAGATACAAGAAAATATTTAGCTGAAGCAATGGACTGTGATAAATTCGCAATGTATTTCAAATCTAGAATGGCAATAGATTTTCATATAAACGCTATTGGAGTAGTTTTAGATTACTCAGCGGGACACGCCTACAATCTGGTTATTCTCAAAGATGCTCAAAAAGTGAAATGGCTGTTATATGAGCCTCAGAACGATCAGCTGTTCACATATGATCAGAGGAATGTTAACTTTTATAAGATGTCATACTACTATTTATTGATGTGAAAAAGATGAGCGAAAAGCCTCTTTTTGAAATTGTTGAGATTAGAGAAGAAGACGTTAAAAAGCCTATCAGATGTTCATCTATCAAAATTTTTACTGATAAGCTTAGAATAGTTATGAGTGCGTTAGAAGAGTTTATTGATCAAGAGGTTTTCATAAATCCGCCTAGAAAAGATGCCTTCTGTTTCAAATCGTTAGGCGAGCTTACGGAATCTTTCTTCAGAACATTTTTCGGAGACCCTGCTGAGTATAAATATTCAAAAATAAGCGAACAGCTGTTCTTCCACAGACTGTTGTTCTATTCGTGTATAGACGACGATGGAAAAGAGGCGATAGCTGAAATATCCATAGGAGCAATGATTGAGACAGGACTAGAGATCTCATGTATCATAACAGAAAAGAAAGAGGAGAAGAAATGAACAAAACATACACATATGATGAGGTCAAAAAGATTATCATAGATTTCATTGAAAAGGCGAGCTATTGCACGATAGAGATTAGGCACGGAGATTATAATATTATCTTCAAACTTGATGATGGAAGAGAGATAGCTTTAGGAATATCATTTTACGATCTAGATGATGAAGATGAAGATATTAAAAATGCAATAGAAAGATGTAGAAAAAAATAATATTTTTAACATCCTGTGTCCAGCTCTGTATAGACTTTCAGTCCTGTTCCGTCATAATCAAGATAGTCTCCTCCAGAACATACTCCTCCAGCTGACACGCTCTGATAGAATCTCATTATCCCAGTCCCAGCAACATATTTGACAACATCTGTGTAACATGCTTGTGCAAAAACATCATAAGAACAGAAATATCCGTTTGTTTTGAGACCTGTCCCGTCAAATCTCACATAAACAGGTGGATCTCCTAGTCTGTTTACACAACTATTTCTCTTCTTCAACTCTGTCAACATCAACACCATAGAGAGATTTTGTATGTATTTTTATCAAATCTTTAATCTCGTTTTTAACTCTGTCTACGCCTGTGAACAA
>OFEJ01000323.1_pt1 | contig 15006 bp, 17 predicted proteins | sample 1521051 | NCBI WGS metagenome assembly OFEJ01 (sample SAMN06268701, study PRJEB24108) | sediment metagenome | isolation source: Joseph's Coat, Yellowstone National Park, Wyoming, USA | place: USA:Joseph's Coat, Yellowstone National Park, Wyoming, USA | reverse complement strand
TATGACGGCCAGCGGGAACAGGGCCGTGGGCGCCGCGAGGGCGGGCGCGAGCGCGTGCGTGATCGAGTCGGGCGGCTCGCTGGGGGGTACAGCCACGCAGGCGCTCGTCACCCCCTTCATGAAGTGGGTTAGCGGTGGTAAGCCGGTGGTCGCCGGCGTGTTCGCGGAGGTCCTGAAGCGACTGGTCGAGGCGGGCGGCGCGGACGAGAGGGAGCCGGCGATCTTCGAGCCGGAGCTGCTCAAGGTGGTGCTCCTCGAGATGTGCGAGGAGGCCGGCGTGGATGTCCTCTTCAACGCGCGCGTGGTGGGCGCCGAGGTCGAGGCGGGGGGGCTGAAGGCCGGGCTCGCGAGCACGAAGCGGGGGGCGCTGAGGCTCGAGGGCCTATCGTTCGTCGACGCGACGGGCGACGCCGACCTGGCCGCGCTGGCGGGGGCGCCCGTGGCGGTGGGGAGGGAGAGCGACGGGCTCGTCCAGCCGGTCACGCTGATGTTCAAGGTCGCCGGGATCGACTTCGAGAGGTTCGCCGAGTACCTCGAGCGGCACCCGGAGGAGGCGGCCCCGTGGGTGAGCGTAGAGCACGTGCGGAGGGCGGTCGGGGAGGGGAGGCCCTTCAGCTTCGCCGGGCTGTACAGGCTGGTCGCGGAAGCCAGGGCTGAGGGGGAGTTCCCCGAGATCCCGGGGATCGGCTACATCGCTCCCCTCGCCGCGTTCCCCAGGGAGGGCTACGCGGTCTTCAACAACACGAGGGTCTGCGAGGTGGACCCGCTCGACCCCCGCCAGCTGGCTCGGGCGACCCTCGAAGCCTACAGGCAGGCTCTCGCGATCGTCCGCTTCCTCAAGAGGCGCGTGCCCGGCTTCGAGCGCTGCTACCTCGCCCAGCTCGGCTGCAGGATCGGGGTGAGGGAGTCGAGGAGGATCGTGGGCGAGTACGTCCTGAAGCTGGAGGACCTGGTGAGCTGCGTCGAGTTCCCCGACGCGATCGCCCGGGGCTGCTACGCGGTCGACGTCCACCCGCTGAAGCCGGGCGAGAAGGGGCTCTGGATACCCGTACCCGAGGGCAAGAGCTACACGATCCCCTACAGGTCCCTCGTGCCCCTGAAGGTCGACCGGCTGCTGGCGGCTGGGAGGTGCATATCGGCGGAGCACGCGGCGCTGGGAGCCGTGAGGGTGATGCCCACCGCGATGGCGACCGGCCAAGCCGCCGGGGTGGCGGCAGCCCTCTCGGCGGCGAGCGGCGTCCCGCCGAGGAGGCTGAGCGCGGAGGAGGTGAGGCGCGAGCTGGTCAAGCAGGGGGCGGTGCTTTAGAAAGATGTGCGGTGGACGCCAGCGGGCTTATAGCCTACCGTGCTACACAGCTTCCCGTGAAAGGCTCGTACCTCGCTCTCGCGCTTGCCGCTATAGTTATCGCCTCGTCCGTCCTCCTAATTTACATGCAGCAGAGGCGTTTGAAGAAACCCGAGGTTCTCGGCGTTTACTCGTACATGTACAGGTTCCCCGACAGGTCGTCGCCCGCCGATTGGGGCGAGCTCCTCGCCAAGCTCAAGTCGGCGGGCGCGTCGATAGTTCTACCGTTCGTCATAGACGCGTCCGGTTACGCGTACTACAACTCGAGCATTGTGCCTCGCAACGAAGCTTACATGCGGCGCTACCGGGGCGACCCCCTCCGCGATCTCGTCGAGCGGGCTCACAGGAGCGGGGTTAAGGTGTACGCGTGGGTAGTGATCGGGCGAGCGAGCAGGGTGGTGCTGGAAGAGCACCCAGAGTGGGCGGTCTACGATGTTTCGGGGAAGAGCTGCCTAGAGAAGGCGACCCCCTCCGGCTTCCTCTACCTGAACCCGGCCGTGAGCGGGGCTAGGGAGTACGTTGAATCGTACGTGAGGGAGATCGTGGAAAAGTACGAGGTGGACGGGGTCGTGTGGGAGGACGATTTGGGCTGGCCCCCTTACTCGGACTGGGGCTACGGGCCCTTCACAAGGGAGGCTTTCGCCTCGTGGCTTGGGGTTCCGGACCTCAAGTGGCCTGAGGACGTTGTTGAGGGCGGAAGGTACCGCGGCAAGTTCATCGAGTGGAGGGTTCAAGTCGTGACGAACTTTACCTGCGAGCTCTACCGCACCGTGAAGAGCGTGAAGAACATCCCCGTGGGAGCGGCCGTGAGCCCCGGCTTAAGCTGGCAGAAGCAGCTGATGGGCGTCGATTGGGTCGAGTGGGCTGAGAGGGGGTGCGTCGACTTCCTCTCCCCAATGGTGTACCACCGCGACGAGCAGCAGCCGCCGATATGGGTCTACTGGTCCCTAAAGGACGTGCAAAGGGCTCTCGAGGGCGCCGGCGCCAACGTTGAGCTGGTCCCCAGCGTCGGAGGCAGCCTGGCCAACACCGGGAGCATGCCGCCGGCCGAGTGGGTGGAAGCCGTCGGCTGGGCAGCTGAAGCCGGAGCGAATAGGGTCTTCGTCTTCGCCGACGTGTGCTTAGACAGAGCCAGAGCTTGGGAAGCTCTCGGCGCTTTCATGAGAGGTTAACCGAATAGATGTTTGGGAGAGCTTAAACGGGGCGAAGTTAAAGAGCGTGAGGAATTTAGAACCGAGAGGAGGGGCTTCTCGTGCGCGGATCGTTCAGGAAGGCTTGCTGGGTCCACCTGCAGGGCCGCGACGCGAGGAGCGATGTCGAGAGGATCGCCCGGTTGGGCTTCGAAGAGGTTCTCCCCAATGTTGTCGCGGTGGGCGGCCCGCTCTACCCGAGCAGGGTTCGCCCGCAGCACCCTCAGGCTGGGGGCAGGGACCTCGTGGGGGAGTTCGTGAAGGAGGCTAAGAGGAGGGGGTTGAGGGTTCACGCTTGGATCGTAAGCCTCTGCTACCCGAACCCGGCGTTCGAGAGCTCGCACAGGGACTGGTACGTGGTGAACAGGTTAGGGGTCTCCTGCGTGGACGAGCCGCCTTACGTCCCCCACTACAAGTGGCTGTGCCCCTCGCGCCCCGAGGTGAGGGATAACTTAACCGATCTGTTTCTGGAGGTGGCTGACCGGTACGAGGTGGACGGCTTGCACTTCGACTACATCAGGCTTCCTGACGCTCTGCTGCCCAAAGCCCTCAGGCGGAAGTACCCGGGCGTGCCGCTCGAGGACGTGGCGAAGCCGGAGTTCGACTACTGCTACTGCAAGGTTTGCAGGGAGAAGTTCGCGGAGGAAGAAGGGGTAGACCCCGTGGAGATCCCTTACGGCAGCGACCTCTACGAGAAGTGGATCGCCTGGAGGGCTAGGCAGGTGACGGAGACCGTTAAGCACGTCGCGAGCAGGGTGAAGCGCGCGTACCCGGGACTCGAGGTTAGCGCCGCCGTCTTCCCGCTCAGCGTGGCTCTCAGATACGTATTCCAGGACTGGCCGAGCTGGGGCCTCGACCTCTACCACCCGATGCTATACCACGAGTTCTACGAGAAGAGCGTAGAGTGGATCAGCGAAGAGGCGAAGGCGAGCGCCGGCAGGGGGCTGCCCGTGTCCGTGGGCGTGCTGGCTGACTTTATGAAAAGCTACAGCGAGATGGAGCAGGCTTTCCGCTACGCGCTGGAAAGCGGCGCGCGGGGGGTTACAGTGTTTGCTTACCCTCTGCCGAGGCCGGAGCTGGAGGAGTGGGTGGCCAAGGCGCTAGCCGGGATCTAGCCTCCCACGCTACGCTTAAAAGGCTCGGCTGAAGGCGCGCTGGATGCTGGGCACCCTCGCGAACGCCGGCGCCGTCGTGATCGGCTCGCTCCTCGGGCTCCTAGCCGGCAGGAAGGTGCCGGAGAGGGCGCTGGCTCTCGTGAGGGAGGCGGTCGGCCTCTTCACGCTGGCCATCGGCGCCGGGATGGCGCTCCAGCAGGTCGACCCGCTGGTGCTCGTGTTCTCCCTCGTGCTCGGCGCGCTCGCGGGACGCGCGGTCGGCATCGAGAAGCGCATCGAGGGGCTCGCCGGGAGGCTGTCGAAGGGCGGCGGCGTCGCGGAGGGGATGATGACCGCCTTCCTCACCTACTGCGTGGGCCCGATGACTGTCGTCGGCTCGCTGCGCGACGGGATGGGCGACCACACCATCATCTTCACGAAAGCCATCATGGACGGCGCGGTCTCGGTCGCGTACGCGGCTTCGATGGGCGTGGGCGTGGCGCTCAGCGCGGTACCCCTCCTCGCCTTCCAGGGCTCGCTCGCCCTCCTGGGAGCCCTCCTCGGCGAGTTCCTACCCCAAGCCTCCATCGCGGCGATGACCGCCGCCGGCGGAGTTCTCCTCCTGGGGGTCGGGCTGCGGCTGCTCGAGGTCAGGAAGGTCGCGGTCGGCGACATGCTACCCGCGATACTCATCGCCCCGGCGCTCGCCGCCCTGCGGCGCTAGCTACGGGTCAACTCCGCGCGCCCACTCGACAACCCTCAAGGCCAGCTCCTCGAGGTCCCTGAACCTGCGCTCCGCCAGTATCCCGCGCACCAACTGCCTCGACACGCTGACGTAACCGTGCACCACGATGTTCCTGAAGCCGATGATCCTCCTCAGCGTGGTCGCCTCGCCCTCGCCCAGGGCCCCAGCCAGCAGCTCGGGTAGCGCCGCGTACCTTTCGGGCACGCCGAGGCCGGCTTCCGCGGCGACGTGAGCCGCCAGGCCTATCAGGGCTTGCGAAGCCACCTGGAGCGCGTGCAGAACCGCGTAGAGCAGGAACGCGTCTTCGACCAGCTGGTCGGCGCCGAGCTCCTCCACTTTCGCTTCGAGGAGCCTAACGTGCTCGCGGATCAGCTGCAGCAGCCAAGCAGCCTTACCCACCCTTCACCCCTCTCTTCACAGCCTCGAGGTACCTCTCCTCCAGGTTCAGCTTCCTCTTGAACACCTCGAAGTCCAGGTGCTCGGACACCGCTTTAAGCCTCAAGCTGGCGAGGAGCTCGCGGTCAGCGCAGTACACGACCACGCCCCTAGCCAGCGCCTCGAAAAGCAGCCACAGCGGGGCGTCGTCGAGGAACGCGATGTCCACCCGGTCGTCGGGAACCCCGAAGGCCTCCGAAGCTAGAGCTGCGAGGTCGCACGCCAGCAGCAGCCTCTCGTCGAGGCTGCGCGAAGCCGGGAGGACCGCCACGTCCACGTCGCTCAGCGGCCCGGCCTTCCCCTTCACCCGGGAGCCGAAAACCGACACCAGCAGAACCCTCCCAGCCAGCTTCTCCGCAACCAACTGGGCGAACCTTGCGAGCTCCTCCACAGGGGTGCCATGTACTTACGCCTAGAATAAGCTTGCTCCATGTAGGGCTTGCGCTAGATGCTTGTTCAGGAGAGAAGATGAAGAAAAAAGAGAAAAATATTAAAACCGTTATTTGAGCTCTTTGTGGCAGAACCACCAGTCGTAGCACTCGATCTCCTTCCTCGCGGCTCTCTCGAGCCTCTCCTTCGCCGTCTTCTCGTCGGTGGCTGGCGGGATGATCGCGCGGTCGCGGATTAGCTCGTTGTTCGGCCAGTTCGCGGGCAGCGCCACCTCGTACTTGTCGCTGGTCTGCAGGGCTTTCACGAGCCTGAGGATCTCGTCGATGTTCCTGCCGACCTCCTGCGGGTAGTAGAGGACAGCCCTGAGCACGCCGTTGGGGTCGATGATGAAGACGGCGCGCACCGTGTTCGTGCCCTTGCCCGGGTGGATCATGCCGTACTTCCTCGCGATCTCGCCCGTGTCGTCGGCTATGATCGGGAACTTGATCTCGACGCCCAGCTTCTCCTTGATCCACTCGACCCACTTAATGTGGCTGAACACTTGGTCGATGCTGAGGCCGATCAGCTGCACGTTGAGCTTCTGGAACTCCTCGTACCTCTTCTGGAACGCCACGAACTCCGTCGTGCAGACGGGCGTGAAGTCGGCGGGGTGGCTGAACAGCACCACCCATTTGCCTTTGAAATCGTCCGGGAAGTTTATCACACCGTGCGTCGTTTTCGCCGTGAAGCTCGGCGCCTTCTCCCCTAATAGGGGCATTCTAACCGCCTCCGTTGTCATCGCTCCGGTTAGAACTTCCGATGTATAAATGGCTTACCGTTCGCTGGCGTTAACGCAGATTTTTACGTGTTAATCGGTAGTATATCTTATGAAAAATGCATAGAGTTACGTGCATGGCTGCGTCATATAGTAAACTTATCTAACTAGACGCCAGAGGCGCTGAGCGAAAAGCACAAGTCCTCCCGCCCGAGCGCACCGGCGTGGAGGTCTCCAGGCTGGTGGCCGCCGCGTCGCTGCTCGTGGCCGCCGCCTCCCTGCTCGCAGCCGCGTACCTAGCCGCGAAGCTCTCGTCCGCGCTCGGCGAGCTGAGCGAGCTGAGGAGGGAGCTCGGCGAGCTCGAGGCTAGCAGGCGGCAGCTCCTCGAGAAGCTCAAAGAGCTGGAGGAAGCCCTGCGCGCGGCCCAGCAGCCGGCGGTTCAGGCGGGGAGCGCCTGGTACCCGGCGGTCTCGGGCGAGGTTAGGGCGATCGCGTACATACTCCCTTCGAGGGCTTCGACGCCCGCGTGGAGGGAGCGCTACGGGGACCGTACCTACTTCTACGTCTACGCGAACCTGAGCGAGTACGCTGAGCTGATCGACGAGGACTTCGCCGCGATCTCCAAGGTGTACAACACGGTGATCGTCGTTGTGCCGGCCGACGACGCGGCGCGGTTCCGCGCGAACCTCGCGCTCCTCGACTCCATAGCGCGCAAGCGCGGGCTCAGGATCCTCTGGGCCGTCTTCCCCAAGTGGAAGTACGGGAGGGAGGAGGACTACCTCGCGCCGGGAACGCCGATGAACCGGCTGGTCCTCGACGTCATGCGCTACCTGGCGGGCCTCAACTCGACGTGGAAGGTGGCCGTCTGGTACGGCTGGTCGAACAGGGCTAACGCCGACGACGTGGTGAGCTTCTACGAGAGCCTACCCGGCGACCTCAAGCCCCTTTACGCGTGCTGGCTCGACCAGCCCTACGCCGAGGTGGCGAGGGGGCTTGCCCAGAAGGGCGTCGACTTCCTCGTGGTGACCGAGCTGTACTCGGAGGCCGCGATCAGCGCCTACTCGGGGCTGCTCAAGCGGCAGATGGTCGTCACAGGCTACTACGGGGCCAGGAGCCCCGAGGAGTGGCTGAGCGGGATCTCCAAGAAAATCTCGCTGATCAGGGGCGTCGGCCGCTACCTGGGCATCTGGATCTTCTACGACATCAACGACGGTCACGGGGAGGAGTACGCCGCTTACAGGCCGGAGTGGAGGGCGGTGCCGGACCCCTACACGCTCGAGGTCAAGCCCGCCTCCCCCTGAGCGATCAAGGGCGCCGCAGGGCGGCGACCCCCACCTCCGCCACCGCGGCCAGCGCGAGCACCGCGAAGGAGAGGGCCAGGTGGCGGGGCGAGGGGCGGAAGCCGGCGTAGGCGGCCAGCGCCAGAGCCGCGTACTCGAGCCAGAAGTGGGGTAGGAGGAAGAGGATGGGGCTGACCAGCTTGGAGCGCATCGCGAGCGAGAGCGCGAAAACCGCGCTCGTCAGCGCGACCGCGGCCTTCCCGGCGTTCCTCGGGATCGCATCCTCGCTGAGCCCCCAAGCCCAAGCGAGGCGGACCATGGTAAGCGAGGCGAGGGCCACGAGCGCCGCGGCGATCGAGTTGTTCGCGAGCAGCGCGAGCGCCGCCAGCCAGTAAGCCCTAGCCACCGCCGTGGCGACAGCCGCGCTGAGCAGCCTGCTTGAAGCCCAGAGCGAGGGCGGCAGCAGCGCGGCGTTGAGCGCCACGAGCGCTGCCTCCCCCTTCGTCAACAGCCGCCCCCTCCTCCTCAAGCCCTTCACCCGCGTTCTCTCTTGGAGCGAAGCCCGCCTTTTACGCCTTTCCGCCGCGAGGCGCAGGGTTTAACAGGGTTCGCTAAACGAGCGTTCTCCGGCGGTGATGATCAACGCCTACGCCGAGCTGTGAGGCTCGGCGGGCTTCCTGAGCCGCTTGCCCGGGCGCGGCGCCCAGGTGCTCTTCGAGCGTCAAGACCTCGAAGGAGCACCTCGACCCGAAGCGGGACTTGTTCCACGTGAGAAGCTCCTCCGCGCGCTAGACAGCCAACGAGTCCGCGTCGAGCGCGATCAAGCTCTCGCCCTCACTTTCTTCACCACCTCATCGACGCTGTCCGTCCCGAAGAACTCGAGGATGCGCCTCCTCGCCTCGTCCACGTCGATCTCGAAGGGGGTTCCGGGCTCGAGGTCCCGCTCGAGAACCCCTTCAGCGTACAGCCGCGCGAGCGACGCAATGCTGCCGGCGGCTCCCGAGTACGCTAAGAGCAGCCTTCGGATGCCCTCCGCCACCGCCTCGCTCCTCGACTTGAAGCAGCCGGCAGCTACCAGCTTGTCCAGTTCCCTCACCAGAGTCTCTGGCACTCGAACCTGAAGCAGCACTGTTCTTCGCATATCAGTATGTTTTTATCATAATGCCCAGTATTTAAACTTCGTTCTCGAGCGCAGGCGCACCGGGGCTCGAAGGTGAGCCTAAGAAGCTGCAGACGTGCGGTCAACTCTATGCAGCGTGCGAGCTTAAGGAATCTCGGCCTCCGCTATCCGTCTCCAAGCGCTGCGGGGGCTTCGGGCGGGTTAGCCGCCTCGCCCTAGCCAGTGCCCCGAAGTCGATCCCCCTCCCGCCCTTCTGCAGGATGTAGCCCTCCGATGCGATCTTTTCGGCGGCTCTCGCGACCAGCTCCTCCGAGCCCAGCTCGTCGTAGAGCGCCAAGTAGCCGGCGAGGAGCCCGGAGGCGACGCCGCCCGGCTCCATGTTCTCCTCAAGCGCCTCCTCGTCGAGCACGAGCACGTCCGCGGGCTCCCTCGCGCGCCCCCTCAGGAGCCTAGCGACCTCGACCTCGAGCTCCGCCCTCTCCCGCGCGCTCTCCAGCCTATCGACGACAACGAGGACGTCGAGGTCCCTCGCCCTCGAGGGGTCGTAAGCGCTGCCGAACGAACACGACGAGGGAGCGCAGCCTCTTCCCCCTAGCCTCGAGCAGCCCCCTCACCGCCGACAATTCCTCGCCGCCTAAGATACTTCCCCACCGCTCTGAGAGCCCTCTCGGCTAGGTATAAACCCCCTCTCGGCAACCTCCCTCGTGACGATTTCGGAGGGGCTCACGACCTCGCCCCTCAGCACGAAGGGCTACCTGGCCCTCGTGTAGTACTCCATGAGGTACTCGAGCGCCCCCACCACGTCGTCGAGCTCCGGGCTCCACTCGCCCTCGAAAGCTTCCACGAACGCGCTGATCAGCTCCGGACCGTGGTTGAGCACCACCCTCCTCCTCGCCTCGAGCATCGCCTTCGCGCCCTTCTCGGCGCACTGCTGGGCGTAAAAGACAGCCTACGGGTAATTGTCCGCCTCGAAGGCCCTCCTAGCCCTCGTGAGATCGAGCGCCGCTTCCTCAAAAGTACTTTCTCGCGAACTTCTCGAAGAGGCCTATCGCCTATGCGGTACGGCGGGGCGAGCTAATCTCTGTCGCTCCCGCCTGAGGTCTTGCTTTAAGATGCCTGCTTCAAGTAATTTCCAGCCTCGTCTCCCGTAACGTGGGCAATTATCTCCCCATTCTCAAATCGCGTAAGCGTGGAGATTGCGTCCTCCAGCTCTTTCGGCACATAGTGCGTTGCGACGAGTATGGTTTTTCCGCTCTCCGCGAGCTCCCTAAGCTTTCTTGAAACAAGCCGCACGGCCTCCCTGTCTAGCAACGTAAATGGCTCGTCTAGTACGTAGACCTCAGCCTCGAATCCGAGCGCAAGCAGCAGTAGCAGCCGCTTCGCCATCCCACTAGAGTACGTGAAGGGTAAACGATGCCAGTAAGCGGTAACTCCCAACTCCTCCGCGACACTTCTCAGCAATATTGAACCTCTCATCGAAGCCAGTCTTTCGATGAAAGCTTTACCGGACACCCACCAAGGTAGCGGCAACCCTTCAAACGCGAACGAAAGCTTAGCGGACAGCTTAGCGTAATCGCGCCAGGGGTCGAGGCCGAGCACGCGCACGAGCCCGCTCGTGGGCTTCAGCATCCCGACCGCGAGCTTGAGGAACGTCGTCTTCCCCGACCCGTTGGGGCCGAGAAGCAGGTGCAAACCCCCGCCCAGCTTCAAGCTCACGCCCCTCAAAGCCCACGTGAAGCCGAAGCGCTTCGAAAGGTTCTCGGCGACCACTACCTCCACTTCACCTCACCCCTCAAACGGTACCAGAGTACAGTGAAAATCGCGCAGAGGAGGGAGGCCGCGAGGCGTGGCAGCAGCGCTGAGCGTTCAACGCTGAAGAAGCCGACGCCTCCTGTCGTCGGCAGGAAAAGGAGCGCAGCGTGCATGTAGAGGTACCTCGCTGATAAAAGGCTCCAGCGCTCCTCGATAACGTACAGTTCGAGAAATACTAGGATTAGGTAATAAAGTGGCCTCTTAACGACAACAGCTAGCGCGGAAAAAATAGGAAAAAGGTACGTTGCGTAAGCCGCTAGGCTTACGACGAGCAGCGCGGCGAAGCGCCAGCCCAACAGCAATAGTGAAGCGCGCGTATCCCAAGAGAGGATGGCCGCCAGCTTCGCGCCGACAAGGGGTGACAGGAAGAGCGCTAACGACGCCAACCACTTAGCCGCGTAAGCTTCCAGCCGACCCGCACCGCCCGCGTACCTTACGTAGGACATCCCCTCTCCCTCTTCGAGAGAAAAGAGGAGAGCGACGATCAAGGCTAAGTGCATTGTAGCTACCATAGGCTCCAGCACGCTAAACGCCGTCCCCACAAGGAGAGCCCAAGCCCCCTCGCTCGGAGATGAAGCCCACAGGTAGCTGCTGATAACGTTCACGCGGAACCTGTCATAGAGGAGCAAGTAGAGGAAGAAGAGAGCCGCCGATGCCGCCCAAAGGTTGAAGAAAGAAATATACCACTTCACAAGCTCAAAGAACCTCCTTGTACCTCTTCGCGGCATAGAGACCCACCACGAGCAGCAGCACACCCCCCACGATGGCATCGTAAAGGTAAAGCCTCGCGTATCCGACCTTACCACCCCTCCCGACCCTCGCTTCCACTTGCAGGTTATAGTCACCGCGAGCTTCAAACCTCACCTCAAGCTCCATCGAGTACACTCCGCCCATGCTGGCCGTAAACGTCGGTAACGCGGGCTCGCCGAGCCCCTCGTATTCGTAGCTAACTCCGCTGGAGACATGAACTATTTTCAACCGGTAGCTCGTAACCTCGCAGCCCGATGATCGAATGTCGAAGTAAACCGTGTCGTTCACGTGAATGAGCGCTAGAAACGTCTCCCGTACAACGCGCTCGCCGACGCCGCTACCGTACTCAACTATCCCTCCCCTCTCGCTCAGCCAGAACTCGCGCGGAGGCGGGCTCGACGCGTGGCTCAGGAACACGAGCGGCACGAGGAGGAGCGAGAGCGACAGCAGCAGCGACGCTTGGAGCCTCACGCTCTCCGCCCCGACGTCCGCCGCGGCGGTAGGAAAGCGAGCGCTAAAGCCGCAACAGCAACTGCAGCGCTTACTGCCCAGTGCAGGCGTTCGTCAGCTCGGCCAGGACCGCCGAGCTCGGGGAGCTCAAGAACCGCGTTTGTCTCAATGAGTCTCATCTCAGTGCGGTGGGGGAGGAAGGTTAAGCTCACATTGATGTACCGATCCGATAAGTAATTTGAAAGATGTGCTGGAGGTAAACACGTTCTCCCGATGCAGCTGGCGCTGAGCAGGAGACCCGTCCTTTTATCGTAAACGAGCCTTAACGGCACGAAGGGTACTGCCACGTGTTCTGACCCAGCGTATTCGACTAGGATAAATGTTGAGCTGAATTTCCCAGTGTAAGCGAGCTCGACGAGCCGCCAAGGCTTGTGGGAGAGGTTTGTAAAAATGCGTTTTATAGAGCCACAATCTATATCTGTAGTTCTATTACCGAAATCTACAGCTTTGCAACCGAACACCCTCCACCTCTCAGCAAGGTAGCCTACATCTCTAGCAGTTGCACCGTAAAACCTTATGCGCAGAATACCTGGATGCGCGAGGCCAATTGCTGTCCTTTCTTTTCCCACTTTCGCTCGTCCGATTTGATAATCAACAGAACCGGTAAGGTTAAAGTTTATATAAAGTAATATTGACATCGAGAAGTTTTGAGAATCTAACATAAATACGCCACTATGCAAGATCCCGCCCATTATGAGAGTCTCGTTAAGCTGAAGATCCTTGGGGTTAAGCCAGAAGATCCACTCACCTAGCTTCCTTCCCGTTTCGTAATCTGTAACGTCGTTGTTTGTTAAATTTACTAGCAAAAGCTTTGTGATGTAAAATCGAGATACATCCAAAACCTTTTTCCCACCACGCTCTTCCATACTAATCTCCTTTCTTGCCAGTCTTTTTAAGATCTCGCAGTGCTCGCCTTCGCAAAGTATCGAGGCATTGAATAGCGTTATTGTGTAATTTATAAGGCAGACATTACCTTTTACCTCCACAACGTTCACTTCCACAAACACCTTGTCGGCGCCTCCCCTGCCTATTCCGTGGAATAGGATAGAAGGAACTTTCCCGAACAACTCATTCAATTCTTTAGTTAATGAATCTATTGAAAGTTGCTCCGTTTCGCTCGTTGCTTCTCTATCTACAATAGTGATCTCATATTTTAGGTATAAACCCTGCTGCGGTTGCGCTAAAGCGCAGGCGGAGAGAATCAATGCAAAGTTCATAAATAATATCGTAATAAAAAATTTTTAATCATTTTCTTACCTCAGCAAGAGCAGTAGCCTTGTAGGAATGCTATGACAAGGATACTCGGACCTGTAACGTGTGTAGGAGCAGGTTACAGCGAGCGCGAGGGGCACGAGCGCTAAGGCGGTTGCAGCGATTGCTGCCGCGATCCTTAGCCTTTTCATACACATCTCACCTTATAATGAACCAGCCAGCTATTTATTCTTTTTTTCAGAGCTAAAAGTTTCAGACCTCCTAAGCATCTTTAATTAACAGCCATAACTCCTCTAAGAACTTCCTAGTGCACGCTGTGGAATTTCTAAACTTCAATTACTTCTGATCGCCGGCTCGCCGCCCACGTAGGTCGCTAGAACTCTGACGTTCCTCAGCTCCTTCGCGGGCGCGCTGAGCGGGTCCCTGTCCACGATCACGAAGTCCGCCGGGTAGCCGGCGCTCAGCCTGCCCAAGCGCTCGCCCAGCAGCTTGGGGGCGGTCTCGGTGTAGCAGCGGATCGCCTCCGCGGGGGTCAGCGCCTCGCGCGCCGTCAGCTCGGCGATCTCCAGCCCCTCCAGCGAGCCGCGCGCCACGGCGGCGTACACGCCCTCGAACGGGTTGCACGGCTCGACGGGCGCGTCGGAGGAGAAGGAGAGGTTGATCCCCCTCTCGAGGAAGCTCTTGAACGGGTAGGCCCACCGGGCCCTCTCGCGGCCCAGCCTGGAGACGATCCACCAGTCGCTGACCACGAAGCGCGGCTGGGCGCTGACCCAGAGGCCGAGCTCCGCCAGCTCGTCGAGGAGGTCTGGCGGAGCCAGCGAGGCGTGCTCCACCCTTAGACGCGCGCCCGAAGCCTTGGCGGCGGCGAGGACCTCCTCGAGCGCCCTGTCGCCGATCGCGTGGACCGCCAGCTGGAGGCCGGCCCTCCCAGCCTTCTCGAGCAGTCGCGATAGCGCCCCCCTGTCCGCGAGCAGGACGCCCGCGTTGCCGGGGTCGTCGGAGTAGGGTTCGCGCAGCGCCGCCGTCCGCGCGCCGAAGCTGCCGTCGGCGATCACCTTCAAGCCGACCACCTTCAACGCCCCCCAGCTCTCGGGCTTGGGCTCGGGTGCTTCGGGGTCGAGGTAGGCTCTCACCCTCAGCTTGAGCTTACCTGAACGCGCGAGATTCCGCAGCGCCTTCAGCTCCTCGGAAGTCACTGACATCGCGTGGACGCAGGTGACGCCGCTCGACAGCATCGCCCTCTCCGCCTCCCTCACCAGCTCCTCAACGCCTCCCCTCCGCGCGGCCGAGAGGACGAGCTGCACGGCCGCCTCCTTCAGCACGCCCGTAACTCTTCCGCCGGCCCTCTCGATGCTGCCGCCGGGAGGGTCGGGCGTGGAGTCCGTGATGCCGGCGAGCGAGAGGGCGAGCGTGTTGGCGACGGCGGCGTGACCGCAGACGCGCACCAGCACCACGGGGTTCCCCGGAGCCGCCTCGTCGAGGTCCCAGCGCGTTGGCCAGCGCCCCTCCTCGAACAGCTCCTGGTCCCAGCCCCTGCCGACGACCCACTCGCCGGGCCCGAGCTCTCCCGCCTTCTCGGCGACCCTGCGCTTCAGCTCTCTGATCGAGCGCACCCCCCTCAGGTCGAGCGTCCTCAGCGCGAGGCCCAAGCTGGCGAGGTGCGCGTGCGAGTCGGTGAAGCCCGGCAGCACCACCCCCTCCCCGACCTCGACGACCTCCGCGCCCGGCCCCGCCCGCTCCTCCGGGTGGGGTCCGAGGTACACCACTCGCCCCTCCTCGACCACCATCCCGTCGTGCCAGATCGGCCGCCCGCTCCCGTCGAAGCCCTCCAGCACCCTGCCGACAACGGCTAGGGTCCGCACACCCCCTTCGCCGGCGCCGCACTAAAATATTTAGAGGAGGCGGCGTCACGCGGAACCGTGGTGCGCCCGGCGAGGAGGGTCGGCTTCGTGGAGTACGCGATCCGCGAGATCGACGCGCTCGCCCGCGAGCTCGAGCGGAGGGGGCGCCGCGTCATACGCCTCAACATCGGCGACCCCGTCGCGTACGGGTTCCAGCCCCCCAAGCAGCTCCTCGAGGCTCTCGCGAGGGCGGTGGAAGAGGGCTTCAACGGCTACTCGCCGTCGGAGGGGCTGCCCGAGCTGAGGGAGGCGGTCGCCGAGCGCGAGCGGAGGGTGAACGGCGTCGAGGTCGAGGCCGAGGACGTCGTGATCACCGCCGGCGTCTCCGAGGCGATCGGCATGCTGATGGCCGCGCTGGTCGACGAGGGGGACGAGGTGCTGCTGCCCAGCCCCTGCTACCCTGTCTACGTGCCCTACGTCCGGCTCTACGGCGGCATCCCCAAGTTCTACAGGCTGGTGGAGGGGGGG
>OFEJ01000316.1_pt1 | contig 15162 bp, 15 predicted proteins | sample 1521051 | NCBI WGS metagenome assembly OFEJ01 (sample SAMN06268701, study PRJEB24108) | sediment metagenome | isolation source: Joseph's Coat, Yellowstone National Park, Wyoming, USA | place: USA:Joseph's Coat, Yellowstone National Park, Wyoming, USA | reverse complement strand
TTAAGAGGAAGTACAACCTTTGAAGTGCTCGGGGATGAGGGTTTTCCAGCAGGCCCTTGAGGACGGCAGGCAGAGGTTCTACAGGAACTTGGTCTACATAGAGGAGCCGAACTACTCGGAGCTCCTTTTGGATTACCTGAGGGTTTTCCAGCAGGTCAGCCCTAACGCGTCTATGGCTTACGCTTATCACCCCTGGAGCGAGAGGAGCAGGGCCGTATTAGAGGAGGTCCAGAAGCTCTTCCCCAACCTCACGCTCATCGATTACCTAGAGAGCGAGAAGTTCCTGGGCTACACGTTCGACGGGATAGTGATCGATTGCCTCGAGAACTTCGAGCCGAACTTCGTGGGTAGGCTAGTTGACTTAGTGAGGGGAGGAGGGCTTGTGGCTATCTTCACTGACGACCTGACCTCTCCCGAGAAGAGGTTCAGGAAGTCGATCGTCAGGAACGGCGTGATCGAGTCCCATTACGAGAACAGGTTCAGGAGGACGTTCAGGGACCATCAGGCGGTGTTCGCACACATTGAGGGAGAGACCCAGATCAGGCCTTTCACGGGGGAGCTGCCTCCTCCCCCAAAGCCGAAGATACCGGAAAAGAGGTTCATGCCGCTCAAGCTCCACGAGCTGAGCAGGACCCCCGACCAGAACTCCGCCCTCGAGGCCTTCAGGTTCCTGGTCGGCTCGGGTAAAAGAGTCCTGGCGGTCACCGCGCCCAGGGGCAGGGGGAAATCGGCAGTAACTGGTCTGGCGTTGGCGGGCCTCATCAGGGACAGGCTTGAGGAGGGTAGGAGCTTCAGCGTCGCCGTCACCTCTCCTTCAGCTATAGGGGCCTCACAGATCTTCGAGTTCCTTACCCTCGGGCTTAAGGCCTTAGGAATAGGGTTTAGGGCGAAGAGGAACGCGAGCAACGTAGTAGTTGAGGTAAGGGGTGAAGGGTTCAGGGCCTACTGGGAGCCCCCGGAGACCACCCTGGAGGACGAGGCCGACCTCCTCGTTGTCGACGAGGCGGCTGCGATAGGCATGAACTACGTGGAGAACGCGGTCAACTCATGGAAGAAGGTGGTCCTAGTCACTACGGTTCACGGCTACGAGGGGTCAGGGAAGACGTTCCTGAGGTACCTCAAGAAGAACCTGGAGGAAAGGAGAATCCCCACCAAGTGGGTCTCCATGACGACGCCGCTGAGGTACTCTATGAGGGACCCCATAGAGAGGTGGCTTTACGACGCCCTCCTCCTCGACGCTGAGCCCTCCGAAACGCCCAAGGACCTGAGGTTGCTGATCTACGACAAGTTAGACAAGGAGGAGCTCTTCGGGAACGAGAGGTTGCTGAGGGAAGTCTACGGCATAATGGTCACGGCACACTACAGGAACAACCCCAACGACCTCATGATAATGGGAGACGGCGTTCACCACAGCATCAGGGCGTTGATGGCGGGCGACGAACCTGTGGGAGTAATACAGACCAGCGACGAGGGGGGACTGCCCAAGGAGATGATAGACCTAGCCCTGAACGGGGGGACCTTCGACGGCGACCTGATACCTGACAGGCTGATCAAGCACGTTAGGCTGAGGGAGTTCGGCGAGATGAGGGGCTGGAGAGTGGTGAGGATAGCGGTGGTTCAGGAGCTTCAGGACATGGGGCTCGGGAGTATAATGCTTAACATGCTGATCAAGGAGGCTGAAGAAAACGGCCTCGACTGGGTGGGCTCGGCCTTCATGGCTGACCCCAGGGTGCTGAAGTTCTGGATAAAGAACGGTTTCGTCCCGGTCCACGTGGCTCCTAGAAGGAACGAGAAGCTGGGCAGCTATCCCATAGTCGTAATGAGGCCGATAAGCGAAAGGGGGAAGAGGGCTGTGCAGGTAGCCGCTGAGGTCTTGAAGGAGAAGATGCTCGGCGTCCTCCACGACGTCTACTTCAGCATGCCTCCGGAGATAGCGAGGCTCATCCTGATAGGAACCAAGGTTCACAGGGACGTCAACGTCTCCAAGGTTTTCCTGGACAAGGCTGTGGCCTTCCTTAAGGGCGTCTCGCCCTACGAGTCCAGCGCCGACGCAATCCACGCCCTGGTCTTGAAGTACTTCTGGGACGCCAAGAGGGACTGGAGCCTTTCCGAAGAGGAGGAGATAGCTCTAGTCGCTAAGGTCCTCCAGGGCAGGCCGTGGAGGTTCTCGACGGCCTCGCTGGGTAGCTCGAGGCTTGAGCTGACGCAGCTCATCTACGACGCCGTGGAGAAGATACTCGAGAGGTACTACGGCTTAACCAGGGAATCGCCGATGGGCCTGACTCTGGAAGAGCTTCGAACTGACGGCTTTTAACCCCTGGCTCCCTTGTGAAGCCGTGAGCCTTAAGGAAAACTCCCCCGACCTTTGGGCGTTGCTAGACAACGATCTGCCGCTGCTGGAGGATGACTTCAAGTATTACAGAGTGGACAAGCTACTCGACGATAACGACCTGGCGGAGGGCGAGAACGCCATTAGACGAATCAAAAAAGCCCTAGAGTCAGGGAGGCCTAATTTAAACGAGCTCTCCGAGGCCTACGTATCCCTGCTCTCCCTTTACTTCAGGAAGCCCCTGCCCCCCGAGATGAGGATAAGGTACGAGGAGGTGAGAAGGAGGTTGAGTAACGTCTTGACCAATCTCGGGGCGGACTTGAAGCGACTGGACGAGAAGGCGAAGCAGAGGCTCTCCGAGAAGGCCAAGGCCGCTCAACAGGCTCAGGCGGCTCAGGCAGGGCAAACGGCTCAACAGCCCAAACCTCAAGGAACCTCCCCACCACCTCAACAGGAGCCGAAGTGAGCCCTCAAGAACGCTGAAACATTGTTACGTTTCAGGGGTTGAAAATTGAAATTTGATTCAGCTTTCCCTTATTTTCCCTTTAAGCCTTTGAAATCCGTTCAGTTATACACGTGACGATATGGAAAGGTTTCGTTCAATCGCTCCGTCATATTTGCCGTTTGTTAGAACAAACTTAAAAACATAAACGGCAAATTTATCACAATTGGTGATAAAAATGAAGGACTTACCGAAGCTGAGGAAGGGCGTGCTCACGCTTAAGGAGGCCTACGGCCAGGCCATGGCGGTCACCGCCCCTTTGGGTAGCGTCGTATCAACCTCTACGGCAGCGGTGGCTTACGCGGGTAACGGGGTGGTCTTCGCGACCCTTCTCGGACTCGCGGGGAGTATCCTTTGGGTCGCCACCCTGAGCTCGTACGCCAGGAGGGTCGCGAGCGCCGGAGGGTATTACACTTACAGCTCGTTCGCCACCAGGAACAAGTACATTGCCTTCATGGAATCCCTGATCGAAGTCCTAGCCTACTCCATCCTTAACGCCGTGAACGCGCTAGCTGCCTACCTCCTTGTCCAAGTGCTCGCCCAGCTTTCAGGCGTTAACCTTCTGGGCTGGTTGCCTTGGGCCTTGGTCGCTTTGACGTTGGTTTACCCGACTTTGGCCAGCTTTATCGAAATAAAGTCGCTATTGGGCAAGATAGTCGCCGTTTCGGCCAGCCTCGAGGTCGCCCTCCTGATCGCCCTCTTCGCTTACTCCGTCATAATGAAGGGCTTCCAGCCGCAGCTCTTCCAAGTCCCCAAGAGCGTTCCCCTCTCTAACCTGGGCGACGCGATGATCTTAACTATAGTGAGCATCTCGGGGGCTGGGGCCACCACCTATTTGGGAGAGGAGACGAAGAGGCCCTTCAAGACCCTCTTCGCCGGTATGTGGCTGGCCTTAGGCCTCGGAGGGCTATCGATACTCTTGGGCACTTACGCTATGGTCTCCCTGTGGCAGGGAACCCTGAGCGACTTCGTGAACTCCCCTCAGCCCCTGCTCCAGGAAGCCCTGGGGTTGAGCTTCGCGTTAGGCCTGATCGTTACTATCCTCTCGATCAACAGCCTCCTCGCGTCCAACATCGGGACGACTGTGGGTGCGGCTAGGATACTCTTCAACCTATCCAGGGAAAACGCGGCCATTAAGGCCTTCAGCAGGGTGAATAAAGGCGGTCAACCTGTAATAGCGACCCTCACCGTTGGCCTCCTTTCCACGGCGTTCCTGCTCATAGCCCTAGGTTACGCCGGTGACGTCCAGCAAGCCTTCGACGAGATCAGCGTTGTCGTCAGCGTGTTCTGGCTGGCGGGAAGGATCGTTGATGCCTTCGGCGTTCCCATAATGCTCTGGAGGGTGGGACAGATGAACGTTTACGAGCCGATTGTCGCTATCGGCTCCGGGATCCTGAACGGCGTAGGCCTGTTCCTGAGCTTCACCTCCCCGGACTTCTTCCAGGTAACCTTCACTCTAGCTGCACTAGCCTTCGGTACAGCGTGGTACCTTCTGAAGGCGAGGTATGGACAAGTGGGCAAGCTGGTCGTTGATGAGGAGAACAACCTGATGACGATAGAGGAGTACTTACAAAAGCTGAAGTCCAAAGCCTCAGGACAGACTTAAGGCCACTCCTTCGCTCCTGGGGTCGGCTACAGCGATGTAACCGTTGTCGGTCTTCTTCAACGCCTGGACTATCCCCACCTCAGGAGTCATGTAATCGCCCGCCGTGAATATCCCACCCAGCCTCCTCTCAACCACGAAGGTCGCCCCCCTCAGGACGAACCTGGGGGCGTACACTGCCTCGTCTATTTCCAGCATGTAATCGGCGTAATACTCGAAGACCTGGGTCTGAACCTGGGGCCTCAGCTCCCCCGCTGAACAACCTATCATCACGGTCTCGCCCTTCCTCTCGGCCATCAGTATGGAGAGCGTGTGAGAGGGCCTCTTCCTCGGCTCCGGCCTGTTCTTACCCCAGCCGAACCCCAGACCCCTGTTGTTGAACGGGATTTGCTTAACCACTATCCCCGACCCGAAGTTGTGGAACAGGGACTGGATCAAAGCCACCTCGTTCTCTCCGTCCCCGGCCACCATGAAGGTCGTGTCCTTAATCCCCAGCTCCCTCGGGACTATGCCGTTCTGCGTCAACCTCTCCCTTACGTAATCCTTATCGAGAAGGATCTCGAAACCGTCAGCGTACCTGGGGTCGGCCACGTAGGCGTCCCTGTCCTCGTAAGCCAGGGCGTAGATCTTCAGGTGCTCGTTGATCCTCTCCAGGCTGTTGTAGGGCTTACTGTTCACGTTGGACTCCTCGACCATCTCGAGGACCTCAAGGGTTATCACCCCCTGGCTGTTGGGCGGAAGCTCGTAAAGGGTGAAGTCCTTGTAGGTCGTTGATATTGGCTTAACCTCGAAGCCCCTGAACTCCATGAAGTCGGAGAGCTCCACAGGCACCCCCTGTTCCGCCAACCCGTTCACGATGTCTACAGCCAGGTCGCCCTTGTAGAACTCCCTGGGGTCCTTGGAGATCACCTTCAACACCTCCGCCATTTCCTTCAGCTTCAATTGCTCCCCGAACCTCAACTTCCCGTAAACCTCCTGCCAGCTCCTGGGCATGTCCTTGGCCTCGCTCACCGCCTTAGCCAAGCTTTTTCCTACAAGGAAGCCCTCGCTTGCCAGCCTTATCGCGGGCTTGAGCACCTCCTCTAAGTTCTTCCTCATGAACCTCCTCTCGACCCACGCCCACAGGTCCACTAAGCCTGGGACCATCACGGCCTTCGGATCCCTCGGGTTCCTCAGCTCCCTGACGAAGAAGTTCTTGGGGGAATAGCCTGAAGCGTTGTAGGCTACTAAGCCTTCGGGAGTCTTAGCTAAGAGGAAAGCGTCACCTCCCGGGCCGCTGGTGTGGGGCATCACTACGGAGAGCACGGCGCTCATCGTTATTACGGCGTCGAAGGCGTTGCCCCCTTCCTCAAGCACCTTGGCACCGAAGTAGCTGGCCAGGTAGTTCTGGGATGCCACCGCTTTCCTTCCTAAGGCTGAAGGCATTGCGTTATGTTAATAGAACGGGCGGTATTAAGCGAAAGCCTCAGAGGTTATACACGTCGCCCTCCACGTCCTCGAAGAGCAGTTTCCCGTCCTCGGTTATTATTACGTAGCCCACCAGACCCCTGCACTTGTACGGGAAAGCCAGGAGCCCCTTCGTCTTGAGGGCGGAAACGGCGTAGACGGGGAGGAGGCTGTCCTCGAAGTGGAGGGCCTGACAGTCCGGGATCAGGTTGAAGAGCTCGTTGAGTATGGCGTTGTAGACCTCCTCGTACTGGCTCCCTAATTCCTTCGCCTTTTTAGCGAGCTCGACAAGGCTCAAGACCTATCGCTCTGAGCGATCTCTCTTATCCTAATAGGCCCTTTTATCTCTTCGATTATCCTAACTACAGGGGGTGGGACTAGCTCCCTCCAGTCCTCCTCCCCCTTCAGCATCTTCCTCCTAACGTTGGTGGAGTTCCACACGTCCCTCCTGAATGGGGGAGGGGCCTCCACCTTTATCCCCCACGTCTTACTCACCTCCTTCACCAGGGGGTTACCCGCTATTATCGCGTCGAAGCTAGGCGTTATCTCCCTCACCAGCGAGATCCAAGTCAGGCTCTCCAAGTTCTCGAGCAACGGGACTATTGTGTACTTCCTGGCGTCTATCCCGCCCCACTTGAGGGACTCGTGGATCATCTCCACCCTCTCACCCGCGGTGAAGGGGTTGACCAGGGTGTGGCTCTCCGCGGCGCTACCCACTAAGATCACTACCTCATCCCACCTGGACAGTATCCACTTGACCACCTCCAAATGGCCGTAGTGGAACGGCTGGAACCTCCCCGGGAAGACGGCCCTCAACTTATATCCACGGTTATCGTCGAGGATAATGTGTCTTCTTGTACCATCTTCCCCCTACTGAGCTCGCTGATAGCCAACGGTAAGACCGCAGTGGTGGTGATCGAGAGGAGGGGCGACGTGGAGGTAAGGAGCCTGATTGCGGACGGGGTTCTAATCGTCGGAGACTTCAGGCACTTGGCTTATTATAAGGAGGCGCTTCAGGCGGGGAGGCTGAGGAAGGACTTCGAGGACGGCTATGTAATAGCCACCCGGTACGACCCGGCGATCCCTCTAGTCGTAGTCGGTAGCGGGCTAATATCTAGAAAGATAGTTGAAACCGCTCAGGCCTCAGGCTTCGCCGTGGTTTACGTCACCGACTCCCCACTGCCTCCGAAGGACGTATTGACGGCCAAGCTTGAAGAGCTAGGCAACGTGGTGAACGAGAGGACCGCGGTGGTTATAGCGAATGAGGGGGGAAGGGAGTACGACGTTGACGCCGTCGACACAGCGTTGAGGAAGGGGGCCTGGTACGTAGCCCTGATGGCGAGCAGGAGGAGGGCTCAGGACTCGATCAGGGAGCTCCTCAGGAGGGGCCACAAGCTAGACGATTTAAGGAAAAGGCTGAGGAGCCCCGCTGGCCTCGACATCGGTACCGCTTCCCCTGGGGAGATAGCCGTATCGATCCTCGCCGAAATAATCGGGCTCAAGAACGGGGCGAGCTTCAGGCCCATGGTGGAAGTGAAGTCGCCCTTCGAAGGGCTCTGAGGGTGGTATCATCACGAAGGAATTCAAGGTCGCGGTTCACGCAAGCTATAGCTATTTAGGCTTGTAACTGCCTTTACAGGACTAGAAGTTCGTTCAGGGCTTCCTTAACTCTACCTGGGTCGAGTTTATCGGAGGGGTTCCCGTCCTCCCCTTCAACGGAGGGACGATCTTATTGAGCCCCAGCTTTAGCGAGGGTTTGTAAGCCACTATCACCCCCTTGGGCACAAGCTCGCTCCTCCTGACTTGCACGGTCAGCTCGCCGAAATCTGTCATGAGGGTGATCGATCCCTCGTAGTCGTTCGTCAACAGCTCCTTAGGGTAACCGTAAACTTCTGTAAACTGGGTGTTGGTCGAGGTGGGGTGTGAGCTGAACACCAGGTAAACGCCGTCTCCAGGCCTCTTCGGCATCGACACGCTTCTGGCAGTTGGCCTGCTTGACGGCGCCTTTCGCTTCACCTTAACTACCTTCTTCTCCCTGAGCTCCTCAAGCGTCACTCCCGCCCCCCTCAAGGCTACGTTGACTGCTTCCCAGGGGTCCTCCTCGACCAAGGGGTGAGTGAGGCCGTACTCCTTAGCCAAAGCCCTCATCAGCTCCGGTTCAGTAATCCCTTTCTTCGGCCTAATCGGCTCGTTGTAGACCAGGTAATCGTGCCAGTAGCCGTAGACCACGTCGTGCTTCTCGAGGTAAGTGGGGGCGGGGATCGCGACGCTCGCCGCCTTAACGGTTTCAGTCACGAAAGGGTCGTGGACCGCCAGGAAGAGCCTGCCCTCCTGAGCGGCCTCAGCTATCCTATCCCCTAAAGGGAGGGTGAGGACGGGGTTGGAGTTCCACACGAAGAGGGCCTTTATTTTGCCCTTCTCCACTTCCTCGCCCACCTCGGCCATGCCCACTACCCTTGACGGCCTCGCTAAGTGCAAGCCCCGAAGGTAGTCGAAGTCGATGCCTAAGGTGTAAGTGTTGGAGTAGTAGAACCACCTCCCCAGTCCCAACACCGCGGGGATAAGGGAGATCAGCCTAACGGAGTTGAAGCCGTCGAAGGTCCTCCCTATAGCGAAGCCTATCACGGTCAGAGGCTCATAGTAGTGATAGAGCTCCGCCAGCTCGACTATATCCTCCTCGCTCAGCCCTGTGACCTCGGCCACGTCAGTTACGGTGACCCTGTCGATCAGTTCCTTCAGCCTCTCGGGTTCCTCAACGTTGCTCAGGTCCCCGTAGCCCCTCGAGACGAGGACCTTAATCACTCCTAAAGCCAGCCAGCCATCGGAGGAGGGCTTAATTACGTAGCTCTTCTCGGCCTTCCTCGCGGTCTCGCTCTTCCAAACGTCCACGACTATCTTGTACTTATCTTTCATGAGGTGCCAGCCGTGGATGAAGGAGACGCTCGCGTTGGAACCCCATAAGGCGAAGGCCCTAGCCCTCCTGAATTCCTCCACCCCAGCCCCGCAGCTGCACCCCCAGACTTCCTTGAGGGCGGCGTGCCCCTCGGAGCTGCATATGGAGTAGTCCGTGGAGGCGGAACCTACGGCGTTCCAGAACCTGGCGGGGTAATACCAGGTCAGTAGCCCCTGGTTACCGTCGTACTCCACGTGGAGGATCTCTTCTGGCCTTAACGACTTTACCGTCCTCACTATTTCCCTCACGGCCTCCTCTAGGCTCGCCTCGCGGCCGTAAACGATCGGGCTCAAGAGCCTGTTCGACTCGTTCCTCCTCAGGTCTGCGTTCCCTCTGGAGCAGGTGAAGCCGAAGGTCGGCTCGCTCCTTATCGGCCTGAAGTTATCGTCGAAGACGCAGGTATCGTAACAGTCCCTCGTGCAGGCTATCATTTGGAGTAGAGTTGCCACTACCCTTATTAGGCTTCGCTTAAGCTAAGGGTTGGAATAACGATTTTAAGGGAACGTCTTGAATCCCGAAGCCGATTAATGACGGCCATCTCTCTCAAAGACGTCAGGAAGAGCTTCGGCAAGTATCAGGCGCTCAAGGGGGTCAGCTTCAACGTCCAGGAGGGCAGCGTGACGGGCTTCGTCGGCCCCAACGGAGCGGGGAAGACGACTACAATCAAGGTTATGGCGGGCCTCGTGAGGCCTGATTCTGGTGAAGTGAGGCTACTTGGGAGGGACCCCTTCGAGGACGTGGAGGTGATGAACGAGGTGTCTTTCGTCTTCACGAGGCTGATGTACCCTCCGACCGACACTGTCCTCGAGTACCTGGAGGATCAGGCCTCGGTCTTCGGGGGAGATGTTGAGAAAGCGATCGAGGAGTTCGACCTCAAGGGTCACCTCAGGAAGAAGCTTTCCGAGCTGTCCTCCGGGTTGGCCCAAAGGGTTCAGCTCGCCGCGGCGTTGCTCAAGTCCCCTAAGCTGATAATCGCTGATGAACCTGCAGCCAACTTAGACCCACCTGCCAGGAACGAGCTTTACGAGAGGATAAAGGAGTTGAACAGGAAGGGGGTCACGTTCCTGATCTCCTCTCACGTGCTCTCCGAGCTCGAGAGGGTGATAGATAGGGTGGTGTTCATAAGCGACGGGAGAGTGACCTTCGAGGGACCCCTGGGGGAGGCCCTCGAAAGGGGAGAGGAGGTTTATCTCCTGGTGGATAACGTCGAGAAGGCCCTTTCTGTGCTTTCGGGCAGGGACGTAAGGAGGGACGGGGCCTACTTGGTCGTTAGGGGCGACATGGCCGAGGCGATCAGCTCTCTAGAGAAGGCCGGGGTTAGAGTGCTGATAGCCAGGAGGTCGAGCCTCGACGAGGCCTTCAAGAAGTACACGAACCTAGGGGGGTAACTGTGTCCTCCACCCTTAAGGTCTTCAGGGTAGTACTGAAGGAGAGGTACAAGAGCCCCACCCTCGAGCTGATAGTTCCCGCGATGATAGCGGGCAACGTTATGATACCCGCGTTCCTGATAAGGGGAGGGTTCCAGCCTTACGGGCTAGTGCTGTCGTTCATACCTATGATAAACGTGAGCGAGACCGCTGCGATCGCTTTAGCGCTTAGGAACGTGATTTTCGTGACGGGCGAGCACGTCCATCAGGGCTTCGTGTCCTCATACCTGACCATGCCCGTCTCGAGGACTTCGTTCTTCCTCATGACAATGGTCTCTGACGTCGTTATACCTTTGTTCATTTTCTTGGCGATAGAGACGGTTTACCTCGAATTGGCCGGAATCCTGAACCCCTATTCTTCCTCAATGCTGATCATCTTCTCTGCAGGCTACCTCTTCAGCACGGGTGTCATTTACCTGACCACGTTCCTGCTGAAGTCACCAGGAGCGAGCGTGCTTACCTCGATGTTCCTCCTCTCCGCCATCTTCGTTGGGGGAGGGGTCGGTGAGTTCGGGCTCCTTGTGTCGAAGAACCTAGACTTCCTCCCCCTCATCTCGTGGACTAACCCTTACGTAACAGCCGTGGCCGAAACGCTGTTACCCTCCAGGTACCTCGGCGCTCTGGCTAACGCCCTAACCCTCGGCGTCCTGATAGACCTAATCCTCGGGGCCCTCCTCTACGTTATAACCTTACTGTACTTCAGGAGGATGGATCTATGAGGTGGCTGGGCTCGCTCCTCTTAGCGATAGGCGTGGCCTTCTTCGGCATCTCGCTTGTAACCTTCAGCGTGCCCTACTCTTACACGTATTCTTTCAACAACACGCTCACCGTTGACGTTCCGAGCTTCGTACAGCTCTCGGAGCTGAAAGTCTACATTAACTCGACCAACGTGACGGGCTACGTTGAGGTGCTTGAGCCGGACGGCCTGAGCCACGTCAGTGAACTTCCAGTCGTGCTTTACCTCCGTCCAGGCAACTGGACGTTGAAGCTGCTTTACGAGAGGTACGTTACGGAGAGGTTTGAGGTCGTTAATTACACGGTTTCCAACAACTGCACCAACGTCACTACGCAGAAGGTGATCAAGGTGCCCGAAGTGGTGAACTCGACTAAGGCAGTGATCAACACCACCGCGGAGCTCAGGGTGCTCCAGGCCTACGCGGTCGGTAACCCTGAAGCCCTTAAGGCCTTGGGATTCGCGTTAGCTCTCTTAGGCGTGCTAACTTACGCCGCGAGCTACCTGAAGGGCAGACGCTAAAGCTCCCAGGGCGAAGAGGAAGGCGAAGTTTAAGGCCAGGAAGAAAAGCAGAACTATCACGCTCCCTACGATCGGCTTGAGGTAGAGGAGGAAGGTCAGGAGCTTCAGAAAGAACTTCATCAGGTCCATTTCTATCCTCAAAGACCCTCTCTATACCCTCGTGTTTAATATTGCTTACCTACGTAGGGTCGACGTGATTTACAATTAAATTAAGGCCAATTATCAACGGCCGCCAGAGGGCTGTTGCGACGCAGGGGAGGCCCTTAGTACCTCCCTAACCATCGACCCTATCCCGATCGCGCCCACGACGCTGAGAACTAGGACGGTTCCGACGTTTATCTGATCCAGGTTAGGCACCGGTATTCCCGTGCCGACGCCCCACTGGTCTACGAACGGGAGGACCAATATCAATAAGCCTGCGACCACGAACAGCCAACCGCCGTAGAAGAGGGTGGTACCCGCGACCTTCCTGGCTATTTTAGTGATCTGTTGCTCCGTGAGCCTCTTCAACCTCATCAGGCTTCCGAAGATCGCACCGAAGACTACCTGCATCAGCATAGTTCCGAGACCGAACATAGCTCCGGGAAGGGGAGCCAGCCAAAGGCTACCTACCTGGGGGGCCAGGACGAACGTTATTATCGAGGCGTAGGCCCCGAAGCCGAACCCCGCTATGAGGCCGTGAACTACCGTCATCCCCAGGGGTACTTCGCGTAGCTCCGCCTCGTGGAACTTCGTGGATCCGACCTCGGAGGTATGATGCTCTTTCCCTCTCAGGAGAACGTCAATGGGTAGGTGCAAGTACCTCCCCTTGAGAATGTAAGCTCCAGCGACAGCCATCACTATGCCCACAACGACGTAAACCGGCCCGTCGAGGTTGTACTGCTGGTAAAAGCTGGCCAAACCCAAATAACCTAAGGTAGTCAGGAAGGCCCTCTGAATGGTGAAGCCCAGCGAGAAGAGGAACCCGGCCTTCATCCCTCCCCTAGTGCTGTACTTCCCGACGGCGTAACTGAACGTTATGGGCCACGTGTGTTCGTCCGGAGTGGCGCCGTGAAGAAGCCCGAGAATGAAGGACACGGCTAGTATTGTAGGAAGGGGTAAGCCAGAGGACGGGTTCAGGATCTCGCTGAGGTCCAGCATCGGTATCACCTGATCAGTGTTAGGGATACCCTAAACTATTTAAAACTGACTTATTCTGCATTCACTGAAGTTTCAGATCGCTGAACTACGAACGCTTTTGAAATTAGGGGGTTTGTGGAGGCCTAGTCATTTGTGGCGGTAATGGATAGTTTATTAATGAGTCATTTACTTAGCTTAACTATTCTTATAGTTCTGGAAGTTTCATGTGTGTATCCGTTTCTGCTGCTGTTCTCGTTACTCTCGCTCCCTGGACTCGTTTTGGTCTGGAGATTAGTATAATTTGATATATTGTGTAGTTTCATTGTTAGAGGTAGATAAGAAGTCGGGGTTAATCGACCGCTTATACAACCGAAAAAGAAGGATCAGTGCACGTAAGGACTAAGCGTTAGTGCTAAGCACTCCTTCAAGGTAATCAATCCCTACATTGTCTAGGCTCTTTATCCAATCGATGAACTTTTTCGCGTTTTCCCCTTCGAACACAGCACCGTGTTGCGGAGCTATGATTCTAATATCCAGTCCTTGAATCTGCTTTAACCACAGCTCTATCGCTTTCTTATTAGCCATGTATACTCTATGAAAGCCCTCCATGTACTTCTTGTGCTCGTCGAAGTCATCAACTGTTATGTACCATGTACCTTTGGGGTAAACCGCTGCTCCGAGATCCCCAGAGAAGTAAACTTTGGTTATTGGATCGTAAAGGTGGAAGTTGCCAGGGGAATGTAGGAAATGAGCGGGAACTATCCTTAAATCGTCCCCGTTCAGGTCAATCCGCATCCCTTGTAGGGGTATTCTCATTACGTTCATCTTTATGTCTACTCCGACGTGCGGTAAGAACCTATCCCATAGGTCTGATACCAGTATTTTCGCGTTGGGACAATAGGTCAACCATAAGGAAAGGCCGGAAAGTATGTCAGGATCTTCATGAGATAGAAATATGTATTCGACGTCTCCAGGTCTGATGAACTTCTGCATTGTAGTATAAACTCTTTCGAAAACTAGCGGCCCTCCAGGGTCTAGTAGTACACCTTTATCTTTTACGATAAGCAAATATTGGTTCGTTATTATTCCCTTCTCCATTTCTGCTTGGTCTATTGATAGCCAAATGAACTTGTTTCCTTTTTCTTCAGCCAATACGATCGGGTCTATCATGCCTAAATCACCATCTCGGGTCTTAACAGACTCGCATAAACGGAGACGTTAAATAATCCTTTAAGTTTCGATACAGCTTCCTCGGAATAGAATTCCTTGCCGGAAATTCTTACGTACACTCCTTTGAGCTCTCCGTTAACGAACAGTAAACGAAAAACCGTATCGTCATTAAACCCTAGTATGTAATTTACTGGGTAGCGCGAGAGTTTACGCAAGGTTTCTTCGATGAAGAGACTTATGTCCATTTTACTAAGATCTAATTTGTCGGAGTATACTAACCTAGAAGTTGAAACGAGTTTTGCTATAAAAGATAGGGAGGCTAACTTGGAAGAAATTGTTTCGCCTGCAGTGCTTACCATCCTTTGCTTTCGCTCAAGATATTTCGTCTTTAAATTTATCATATATTCCTCGAGCAGTTTCTTCATTTGGTTTTCGTATTTTCCAGAATACAGAAGGCTCAGCACTAGGCGTTTTTTATCTTTATTTAATGTTACAAGTAAAGCGAAAGAGGAGTCTTCGGTTTCGAATTTATATTGCATATATCCTTCCCCAAAGGTGCTAGTGAGCTTATATTCCAAAGTCTTTTCCAAGAAGAGGAACCTCTTGATCCTGAGCTTTACTTTATTCTCCGTGAAGCCAACTAAGTTAGGCATGCTGTCAATTACGTTCCTCTTGTCGTAAAACCAAACAATGCCAGACTCTTCGTCGTTCATCACTATTTCTTCAGTCAGCCTGATAGTCATTTTATTCGTAATTATAATTCCCCCTATATATAAGTTTTTCCTCCATATTATAATAATAAGTTTATTCAATAAGAACGAGTCACAAAACTTCGCCACTTCTAGGGGCGAAAGGAAAGCCAGCAGTCTAAGATCTCGCACCGAGCTACGATTATGCCAGGCTTTTCGCCTGCCTACCCACCCGAGTGTTTTGTCTTGCTCAACCCGTGCTGGGCTTTGCTGTCCTCCCTCTGGGTTAAGTCTTCGAGCTGAGCTTCGCCTGGATCCTTGCAGGCCTATGCCGTGCCGGGTTATGTATTACGTCCCAGGTTTCCCAACTCGAATCGTCACGACTTTAGGAGTTGAAAAGGGAAAAGAAGGGTGAGGTAAGCGTGGCGGCAGGAAGCGAATGTGATGCGTTCTCTAAATAGAGCTAGATCCTTGAGTAGTATTAGTGAGTACATATTTTTCGAGACTGGACGTCAAGACTTCATCCAAATTTACCGCGTAAAGCGTTACTCTGACTGGAGTAAGTAAACTTACCAGCTCGAGCGTAGCGTCCTGTCCCTGTAACGTTTGGCCGTTGTGGTTCACCTCTATTCCCGAAATTTTTCCGTTTTTGATCACCATTTTCCCGTT
>OFEJ01000315.1_pt1 | contig 15179 bp, 19 predicted proteins | sample 1521051 | NCBI WGS metagenome assembly OFEJ01 (sample SAMN06268701, study PRJEB24108) | sediment metagenome | isolation source: Joseph's Coat, Yellowstone National Park, Wyoming, USA | place: USA:Joseph's Coat, Yellowstone National Park, Wyoming, USA | reverse complement strand
TACCCCACATATATTGATAATTTCAGCGTAACGCCTACGACCGCACAGATCACAGATATGATAACTGTGTCTGGAAAGGTCATGGGCTCGCTACTTGTTCCATTTCCTCTTGAGGGAGTGTCTGTCGATTTATATATTGATGATGTTAAGAGGAGAAGCACTAAGACAGCTGGAGGAGGAGTATTCAGCTTTGTGATCCCTGCAAACGAGATAGGACTTGGAAGACATAAAGTCTACGTGATTAAACCTGAGGAAGGCCCTGCATGTGAAGGAAGATCCCCTGAGGTTTTCATAGAGATCCTTACGCCTGAGGAGTATAAAGAGAGAAAATCACAAGAGACTTTTATAGAGATGCTTAAATGGGGAGCGATAATTGGTGCCGTAGGAATAGTCGCTTTAATAGGAATATCGTTATATCAGAGAGAGAAATACCTACAGACAATAATGACGCTTAAAATGTTAAGAGGATGATTCATTTAAATCCTATGAAGCCTAGGAAGTGTCTAAGTACAAACTCTGTTATAAACTCGACTTCTCTATCGTAAATCTCTGGATATTTTTTAGCAATCTCTCTTCTTATCTCATATTCTTTAAACACCTTTAACCATGATTTATATGAGCCAGTCTTGATCTCATATAGTCTCTCCTCAAGCGATATTATAAACGGGAGAACATACAGAGAGGCTTCGATTAAGTCTTTAGGTGAACAAGTGAGTATTATAAAGTTTTCGCCGACTTTAAGTTTAAGTCCGACTTTGTCAGCTAAACGCACAAGAGTTTTATAAACATCTCCATAGATCTGTGGTATGGTTATCCAATATTCGCCGAAGACTTTATCTATGTAGACAAGTCTATATGGATATCTTATCACAGCATGATCCTTATAGATGTGACATACAACTTTCTCATAGTGAATTTTATAAATGATGCCTTTCTCCAGAAGCTTTTCAGCAAATCTTATCATGGTTTTACATGCTCTCAGAATGTTTTGGTCGGGCTCATAAGCGTACAGCTTGTCAGCAATGATCTCTACCGCATCTGGGTTTGTTATTATTGTGAGCAGATCGAATAGAACTCTGAGACATGTGGATATTATTTTATACATGCTCGAAAAGGTGATATCATAAAGAGTTCTCATCATTTCATACGTTAAACATTCTAGCTTTGTTATGCCTGAGATGTGATTTTTAATTCTTCCAATGTTGGTAACTATATCATCCATTGAGACTCCTGTTTTTCTTGCGTATGTGCTCACAGCCTCGTTTCTACGTGCAATATCTTTAGCGTTTTCAACCACAGTTTTTATCAATGGGAGAGCTTCCATATACATCAGCTGAGCGAAATGATCTATAGGATGAGCTTCATAAAATCTATGTCCACAATAGTCGAAGAATCTATGGATTATATAAAACAAATGGTTTAAAGCACTGATGATGATAAGATCTTTATCAGATATCTTGCCCTCTTTATCTGCTGATAGATTCTCCAGCTCATTTAACAACTGATATCCTATTGTCAAAAGCTTTGAGAAAAATATGTTATATTCAGTAAGAGTAAGAAATGTCCTTCGTGTAACTATTGGAGCGGTACATGCTTTTTCAAAAGAGGTTCTGATCTCTTCGAGCTTGTCAATATACATAGACGTCCAAAAATATATTTCGGTGAAAGAATATATTTTTGGAATGAAGATTTCAGTCGTGTTTGTAGATAATGGAGAGCCTACTGTTGAGATGAGCCTTCAGAGCATCAAAAGTCAGAATGTTGATGAGATAATAGTTGCACACGGGCCTAACACTAATGTTGATGTTGTCAAAAGATATGCTGACAAAATGTTTGGGCCTTTCAGCTCGATAGGATATGCGAGATATACTGGCGTCATGAACGCTAGAAACAGAATTGTTGCACTAACAGACTCAGACACTATATACGGCGTGAATTATTTCACATATGCATTAGAAGACTTTGAGAGATATGATGTTGATATTGTCAAAGCTGGAAACGTCATGTCTATACAAATGATCATAGACCCTATAGGGCTTATAGAGAATCTTGTCATGAGGATCGGAGGAGCTTATGAGTTCGGCTGGGTTATCAAGAGAGACATTGTTGAAAATCTTGATGTGAGAGATGTTGAGAAGCTTAAAAACCCGAGGACGGACTTCGGGCATATTCCCAAGATAATAATGAGAAGAACGTTCATAGACTATAGAATGACATGCTACACGAGAATACCTACATACTTCTGGAGAGAATATGCTTATCCAACAATAGGAAGTGCAATACCTATAACAGCTGTGACATCAATAATAACAGCAACATTGTTAAAAAGATTTATCCCGTGAGGGATCCTTTTTCATCGGATCCTTTACGGGTGTAGCACCTGTAACTTTTGTTAACAAATTTGTTAACAGAAGTTCATATTCCTAGGAATATGAATACTGCCGCAAGGATCAGTATTATTATTCCTGCTATAACGAGGATCAGACCCCACATCCAGTGATGTGGTCTGTCTGTCTTTGGAAAATCCATTATGTCGTCTATGAACATCGCCATTCCTGTTGTTATCATGTCTATTGCGTTTGAATATGCGTCTGAGAGACTTTTTGTCGATGAAGATGCTATATCCTTGAGAGTGTTTATAAAACATGACATGTCTCCATTAGCAAGACATTTTATCGCATTTGCAAGAGTCATTTCTCGTTCAACATTTTAGCTCTCAGCCAGTCAATAAGCTTTCTGGTCAGATTCGGATACTTAATGAGATAATGTTTTATCTCTTCAAGATTTCTCTTCTCAGCCTGAGCAATCACGTTCTCATAAGTGAACTTCTCAATATATTCTCTAGGCACAAACTTTTTTGTGAGAGCCATCACAGTGCCAATCAGGTTCCCAACAATCGTCTTAGTATTTGGATCAGCATGTGCGAGTGCCTCATCAAAATTAATTTTATCATGCATCTCCTCAAGAACTGATATAATGCTCTCTGGATCAGGGTCGGCACCCTTCTGAATAAGTCTCATCTGAACCTCATCCCATCTACTTGCAGAGGCGTAAGCAAGGATCTCCAGCAGATCCTTTATGAAGTAGTTTACAATGTCAACAACAATCACTTCAAGAGCTTTTTTCGACAGGCTTGCTACTCTCTCCGCCGCCTCCCTGTGATCTTTTCTCAACAGGTTTGGTCACCTCTTGACTAGTAGGTTGAGAGAGAGGTGGAGAAGGCTGTTGCTGAGGCTGTTGAACAGGCTGAGGAGGTGGAGAAGGCCTGGGCTGTTGTTGTGCCTGAGCCTGAGACATCATCTGTTGAAGTCTTAGAGCAAGCATAGTTCTCATCTGTTCTTTCTGAACATCTGCGAAAGCTCTGACCATAGGCTCGCCAACGCCTCTTATAATATCTCTGATTATTGATGTGAAGCTTTCTATTCTCGCCTTGTCCAGACCCATCTCCTGCTCAAGTCTTGCTCTTATGCTTTCCTCAACCTCTTTAAGCCTCTTCTCAAGATCTTCAGGAGTGACCTTCTCAACCTTCCAGCCATATTTCTTAAGTATCTCAGCCATCTCATCAGGAGAGAGCTGTGGAGACTGTTGAGACTGTCCGCCGCCCTCTTTTATCAAGCCGAACTCTTTAGCAATCTCAAGAGTCTCTTTAAACTCTTTCAGAGATTGTGCCAGAGAGGCTTTGAGAGACTGTTGTTGTTCACTTAGCTTAGCAACTCTGTCTTCAACGCTCTTAAACCTCTCATCAATTCTCTTCATGATCTCATCTATCAGAGAAGGCTGTTGAGGCTGAGGCTGTGCAGGAGCCTTCTTAAGCTCTTCAACAGCTTTTCTAAGCTCATCAATATCTTTCTTAAGCTCATCATATATGGTCTTTTTGCTTGTCTCCTCAATAATCTTGTTTAACATTGCCTTAAGCTCTGCGACCTCTTTGCTTAACATCTCCACCTTAGGATCCTCTCTGATAGACTTTATGAGCTCGTTAGCGATCAGAGTTCTTAACGTGTCATCATTATATGAGCTGGATCTTGACACTATATCTCTCATCAAAGTAAACAGCATGGGATCTCTAATCTCTTTAGGCAGAGACGCTAGAATAGATTTTGCACCTTCAACCTTGGCCATGAACTCTTTAAACTCCTCAAGCTTGTCTTTTTTAGATAGAATAGGCTGGAGAATAGCTCTCGCCTGATCAGGCGGGACGTTAAAGTTTTTAGAATATAACATGACAAGCTGTTCAACAATAGGATCAGGGCTACTCAATTTCCTCACCTCCAGCCTCAGAAGCTACCTGAACAGGCTGTTCAGCCATTCCTATTATTACGTAAAGCATCCTATTAAACACATCTCTCTGCCTGTCATCCATGAGGGCCAGAGCCACCTCCAACATTTTTCTCGTCCTATTTAAATTATCTTGAAGCATATTAAGCTGTGCGTTAAGCGATGACATCTGCTCCTGCAACAATGCTATCTTAAGATCTCTCTCGATCACCTGATCCTTATATACTGATATGTCGCCACATCTAGTTGATGCCTCTATGAAGTTGTAGTATTTAGACATGACATAATTTACGAAATCTTCTTTCTTATTGAACTGTTGAATTATCTGAGGGATCTTGGAGGGATCCTCACCAGAGGCTATAAGAGTCGCAAGAGTAGCCTCTTTGCCAATGTCTAGAAAAGCACCTTCAGTCCACGCAAGATGCTCCATAAGCTGTTCAACAAGAGGCCTCTTACCTTTTACCTGTATCTGGAAGAGACCTACATCAGTAGTTACGATCTGCGGTCTTCCTCTTGTCGTTTGAACCTCCTCCTGACCCTTCAGCCTCTGTTTAACCTCTGAGGCAACAGCCTTCAATCTGGTAAAAAGCTCTTCATCAAATGGTATCTTTCTAGTTGTTCCATCTACATCAATCCTGATCTTGTTTCTTTCTCTCCATACTTTAACATCCTCTTTAGCACTTCTAATCCATTTTTCAAGCTCTTCAGGCGAGAAGATCTCGTCTGACATATTTATCTCCATAATATATTGTTTTTGAGAAAATAAATAATCTTCTCCCATAGATCATTACAACGTCTAGCTTGATGGGAGAAAAAGATCTCTCCCAGCGATCATTATATCATAATTGTTTCAAGCATCATATGAGCGAGAATTAAAATATATAGTCTGTTGAATATATACATAAATGGTGTAAATATGATTGATAAGATACTTACACTTGCCGTAGCAACAACACCTATAATATTTGTTTCGTCAACAATAGCTGTAAGCATGTTTGTAGATCCGCCTGCTAAACTTTCGCCTAAAGAGCGTGAAGAGCTTGAAAAAGCAATCGCAGAATCCAGATGGGCAACAGAGCTTGCCAAGGCAATGGCGACAACACCAGAGGCTCAGGGAGAGCTTAAGAAGCTTCTGGCGAAATCCGTTGTATCAACAATCGAGAAATGGTGGTAATGGCGAAATTTGATACAACAAAGCATTATTTTGTATAGCTTCCGTCATATGTGGTGCTGTAGTATATAAAGATCTTGACCAACATATCCATCAGCATAAATATATACATATATGTGTTTCATAGATTGATCAATATCTAAGCTTTTATATTATGATGTTATGATCGATATATGGTAATATATACATGATGTAAAATATTATGTCATAATATATCATTATATGTAGCTATTCGCTATAATTTTTAATTTATTATACTTCCTCCCATCAAATAATCAGATAAGAGAAAGGATCTGTCTCCCAGCGATCTTCTCCCAGCGATCATTACATAGATTAATATGATGGGAGAAAATGATCTCTCCCAGCGATCATATTACTTCAGGATTTCTGCTGAACATTAAGTATATTAGCTTCGTGATTTACTCAATAAATATGGGGCTTTCAATGGATGGCAGTGAAGATGAGATCTGGTGTCCAGACATAAGCTATAGATATACAGGTCTTGCGATAAGAGAGTATCTAATGATCATGGGCGAAGGATCTCCATATGACTTCTATCAATGTTTCAAAAGGATAAAGCCGACTACATCATATAAGAACATAGCCTATTATTTCTATCTGTTGCACAGGGCGGGACTTATAGAGATTGTTAGAAAAGAGCCTATGTCGAAAAAAGGAGGCTTCAGCAAGACTATATACAGAATAGTTCCTGGGAGAGAGAACGAGCTGGGATGGCTACATCCGCAACAGATATTCTATCCAGAGACTAAGCTTGGAGCGAAGAGATATAAGAAACAGAGAGGATGGTGAATATGCCGAAAGCTATGGAGCCTCCTGAATGGGTCAACAGAGAGGCTAAAGAGTTCTTCAAATATCTGATTCTGAAAGGAAGAGCTAAAGGAACAGCATATCAGAATGCAAGATACATTCATCATTTCTTGGAATATGTAAAGAAGGATCCTAAGGAAGTGACCAGAGATGATGTGATGAAATATATCACAAGTCTTCTTGAAGATAAGAAATATGATGAGGCCACTGTGAGAAACATAGCAAGATCTTTATCGTCATTCTTCAAATACCTCGGCAGAGACGACATAGCGAAATGGATCCCCATCCCCGTGCCTAAACATAAAGAGGTTCAGTGGCTTCCAGAAGACATAATAATGAAGATAGTGAAAGATGATGTGTATCTGAGAATAGCGTATGAGCTTGCGTTAAGAGTCTCAGAGCTTTTAATGCTCAAAATAAATGAGTATGATCCTAAGACAGGCATGATAGCAGTATACAGAGAGAAGCATAAGGGAAAGCCTAACAGATATCTCCTCAAGCTGTCTGATGAGGCTAGAGAGATGCTGAATCAATATCTTCAAACGAGAACGTGTAAAGACGATAGAATATTCTGTATATCAACAAGAGCTATACAAGGAAGATTCAAGAGAAGGCTGAAATGGGCAGGTCTAGATCCTAAGAAATATACGTTCCATCTCTTAAGACATTGTTTACATCCAGATACCAGAATTGTTGTTCCCGAAGGAATTCTACCAGCTAAACTTTTATATTTCAGACATAGCCCTGTCATATCTTTTGATTTTAATAACATGAGCCTCACAACAGGCGAAGTTAATAGTAAAAGTATGCATATAGCTAACAAACTCTTGTCAATATGGGCAGGTGGCAGAGAGCTTATATGTACACCAGAGCATAGGTTGTTCAGATTGAGAAACGGTGTTATAGAAGAGGTGCAGGCAAGTGAGTTGAAAATTGGTGATTATATAGCTGGCGTGAGACAAATAGTAGTTCCTAACAGAAATAGAATTTTTGACCCGAAACTGTGGAGATTTATAGGTTACGCTATGGGAGATGGAAGCATACAGAAATCTGGACTACAGATTTCTGAGAAAGATGTTGAGCTGATTAATTATTATGTCAATCTGTTAAAAGAGTTTGGTTTCAATCCTCATGTTAGAAAAGAGACAAGAGCGAATTGTTATAGAATTGAGATCCTTTCTGTCGCATTAAAAGAATTAGCATATTACTTAGGGCTGGATGTTAAAAGTAAACATAGAAGAATACCGCTAGAGTTGTTTCACGCAACAGATGATGAGATTAGAGAGTTTATAGCTGGTTTTTATGATGCTGAAGGAATGAAAGTTGATGAGAAAAGACGATACCCAAGAATTTTTAATACATCTAAAGATCTGCTTAAAGATATTCAGATGTTGCTACTATATTTCGGCATACATTCATATCTGTCTAAACGTGTTAGAAAAGTTAGACTTCCACAAGGAAAGATATTAGAAAAACATGTGATATATGAGCTTAGAATAACTGATAGCGAAGATATTGAGAAATTTGTTAAGATAATTCCATCATTAAAGATAAAAAATGTCTCGAAACCTAAGAAACCAATATCTGGCGACCTGATCCCAGTTTCCGATATTTTAAAAAGAATTTTCGAGAGAAGAGTTAGAGAAGGAAAGAAAGTTTTATGGCTATCCAAATATATAAATAATACTCCATCTAGAAGAATGTTATCTAGAATATTGAAAATTATAGCAGATGAGCCTGAAGCTTCATTCTTAAAGATGTTAGTTGAGGGAAACATCAGATGGCTTAAAGTGACAAAAATAGAGGAATCAGGGGGATGGGGCGGATATTCTGAAACAAAAGAGGTGAAAGTAGGACATTATATAACATATGATTTTGAGGTGCCTAAATATCATACGTTAATAACAGACGGTATAATAAGTCATAATTCAAGAGCTACAAACCTGTGTATAAAAATGTTGAAAGAAAAAGGCTATGTAGATCTTGTTACATTGGCAAAATTCATGGGTCATCTAGATCCTAGGACTACAATGATGTATATACATATAGCAAGCAAGACGGTTGGTGCAGAGACGCCTATAATATTATGATGTTGAAAAAAGAGAGAAATAAAAAAATATATTTTTTACAAAAAAAGATTGTTTTGTTATGTTATATATGTTACGTAGGTGTGCTGTAGGCCTCTTTATATTTAGTGCTCCATCTTTTGGCGGCTGCAGCATCCTCAATGCCGGTTCTGAAGTTCTCTTTAAGATCTGATGCTCTAGTCTGGAAGTTTTTGAATCCAGCAACAGGATAGGATCTGCTGACAGTATCTATAGGAAGTCCTGTGAATCCAGCGATTCTCTCTATATACTTTCTGGCTGCAGCATCAGTTGCAACGTTTTTTGCCCATGAATCTGCTTTAGCCTTTGCATGAGCTGCCCAGTCTGCCTCCGCCTGATCTATTGTCTTTCTAGGTTTGTAGGGCATCTGCTTCACCATTATAATTACATAAGGTAATACATATATAAGCTTGAGCAAATATGATTATGGGATTGTTGTATGACATTAAAGATCAGCAGGAGAAAACGCTCATATGAGAGAATACCTGGATATGAATATTCTTACAGAAAAAGCTTCAGACTTGGAGAGTTCGACATAGTCATTCTCAAGGCATTGGCAACAAAATGGGGATGTAGCGATTCAGAGGCAATAAGAAGAAGCATAATATACACGTTCACAAAGCTTTTCACAGGAGCTGAGAAAGTAGATGAAGAGGCGATATTGAGAGCGTTGAATATAGCATATGATATATTGAGAAAGACGCAACAGCTTAACAACAATAGAATCATTGAAAAATATTGAGCAAAACAGCTTTTTATTTCAAATTTTATTTTAAGAAAAGACTGTTTGTTTCAAAAAATTTTTAGCATAATTTTGTGATGTTCGTGATTCCCGAATTTCACGAACAGGACAAAGTAATACTTTGTTTTTTTGTTTTTTGTTTTTTAAATTCGGCGATCGATCCTATTTAAACCTCGATCAATTCGACGAAGTTAAATTTATAAGCTAAAAAATTCATAATTTTATTCGGAGAAAGAAAATGAAAATTACTGAAGAAAAACTAGTTGAGATCTTGGAGCTTCAAGATCTTGAGTATGCTAAAAGATCTTATGAGGAACGATCCGAACGATCCGATTTCGTATATTGTCGTGAATCATATATACGCAAGATCTTTTTCACGGAGGTTTTAGCTAATCTTGGGAATCAAAATGATATTGTTTACACGAGTGATGACTTGCTTAAGATCTTTATTACTAAAAGATCTTATTTGGATCGTTATATAGATCTAGTGGTTAAACACTCTCTCATAGTCTGTAGACGTTTAGGTAAAAGGCGAAAAAAGATCCACAGATCGTTATTGATCTATATTATATTGAAAATGATTCATTATGTATCGATCGGAAAGATTCAAATGTATTACACGAAAAACTGGACTAAAATTAACAAGCGATCAAAATGGGCATATATAGGTAGATGATCGATCCTAAAGCCCGGCGGGATCGATCCCGCCGGGCGGGATCGACTCAGATGAGGATCGGGATCGGGCGGGGCGATCCCGATCCGATCTGAGATCGGGCGGTTCGCCCGATCGATGAAGTTAGGGAGCGGGGAGGGGCGTAAAGCCCCCGGCGATGATCCCCCGTAAAGCGACACGACCCAGAACCAGCTTAGAATCTCCAGAAAAAATAGTAAGGCCTCTCTCAGCCCAGGGAGGCAACCAATGACCCGGTCTTGATCCCTCCGGAGGGGGCAGGAGGGAAATGAGAGGCCGGTAAGGGGTTGATCCCGCCTCGCCCGACGGGGAGTCCCGGGGCTATGAACCGCCGGGCGGAGCCTTCCCTAAGGGTTGAGAGAGGCCTCGAAATCACGGGGATGAACCGACTGTCACCAGATCCCGGGATCTGGTGACGGGGGGATCCCTGTGTGTCGGGTCGAGGGGTGGGCGCCCCTGGGATCCCACCCGCCCCTAGAGCCGTAGTGATGAACCACTCCCGAGCGATCGGGAGTGGGGAGCGTAGGCTATAAGCCCCCCAGTAAGTGATGAACCCTCTCAAAAGGAGGGGGAGCGAACTGAGGGGGATCCCGATGAAGCTCGATGCACTTTTCGGGATTTTATATGGTGTGTTTTATTGATTATCCAGAAATAATTTGTCATGAAGAAGAGAAAAGAGAAAGCTACTACATACGTATATACACAGACGAAATAGTCATGTTAATAGATAGCTATGGCATAGTGTGTGATAAATTTATTGTGAGATATTACCCGAAATACAGAGAAAGTTATAATCTATTTATGAAAAAGTTAGAAGAACATAAAGATCAGCTGAACATTGATATAGTGATGAAACTTTTAGAAATATATTACACTAAAAACATATCAAAAAGCATTTTTGCATATAAAGAAAAAAGAGAATACAGAAAAAGAATGAGCGAAAATATCTCATTAGCATCATTCTTTTAATCAATCTTTTTTGTTAACAAATTTGTTAACAATTTTTTCGGGATCGGTTATGAAACCCAACAATGTTAAGAATGAAAATGAAAACGAAAAAGAATATGTAATTACACCAGAAGGTCTAATAATTGACCCAGAAACAGCTGAGGTTATAGATGTAGTGTATTCACCAGAGTGAATAATATAAAACAATATCCTTTTTCCTTTTTCATCTTTTTCTCTTTTTTTCGGGAACGGCTATGGTGAAGACTAAAAATAAATCAAAGAAATCGAGAACGAGAAAAAAAGAATTTGTCACACTGATATTCGAAAATCCGAAAATAGTAAAGAGAACATATGGATTATTCATTGGTAAAAAAATCAGAGAGAAAAGACTAGTGAAAATTGCAGAAGTGACAATCTATAAGCAAGAGAAAAAGGTTGATGCTACAATATATCACAATGTGAAAGCAGACGTACCAATAGTCTTATACACAACTAAATAACTTTTTCTCAAAACAATATCTTTTTTATCTTTTTCATCTCTTTTTTCGGGAGACGAGTATGAAGATACATGTTTATCTCAAAAAATATGAGAACGACGGAAAAGAGACAATAAGAGTGAAGAAAGTTGAGCTAGAGTTAGACGGAATGACAATAAAGTTACCATCTGAGTATGTAGATCTTAAGAAAAAAGTTTTATACAATCCTATCAGTAATCTACTTATACCATTGCATCCAGATATAACTGTCTATCACGTTAAAAAATAATCTAATCTTTTTTTGTTAACAAATTTGTTAACAATTTTTTCGGGATCGGTTATGATATTGTTTTACCCATTAATTATAATTAGCCATAGCTCTATATTTTATCAATTCCCTGGGTCAGGATACATAATAGTGTTCAAGGAAAAATCACCAGTTATAAAAGAAGTTGAGACAGACATAAACTATTCAGCATTAAGAGTGAAGTTGGCGATGATAGAAATTAGGAGGGGGTATATAAGCAGGACAGGATTTCACGAAGTGATATCATTCGGTATTGAGCCGATATTTATTAGCGATAAATATGATCTTTACGCTTTCGAAATGCTATACGAAGTAACGTTTAGAAAAAAGAGATTTAAAGAACCTGAGGAATTGTTTGATGAAGCCTATAAAATATATGTTAACAATGTTGAGAACCCATTACCGAGAGTATCAGCGTTTTTATGGAGGGTCAGAAGAGGATGGCATTGGGCATATCTAGTCAGACCAGTAAGCGTCAATGAGCTTCTTGATGAGGCAGAGAAGTTTACGTTAACGTACTTTTTCGATATAGCTCCTAAACTATAATTTTTTCTGAAATATTTTTCGGGATGGGTATGAGTGTAAATAACGAAGAGTTAAGTAAAGCTAAAGGCATAAGGGTAACACAGATAGAACTTATTGATCGTCTGATGTTAATAGGAGCACCCGGAATAGGGAAAACAGAGGTCATAAAACAAAAAGCGGAGGAAGAAGCGAAAAGAATGAACAAAATATTCATAGATTTGAGAGAGGCAGATGATAAGACAATATCAATGATTTATGAAAATCCTGAGAAATATTATGTGTACATCAGGATTATAGCACCTCACATATTTCCAGAAGATATTGGAATACCTGAGAAGAAAAGCAGATATGTAGAATATCTATCACCAAAGATATTGTCAGTATTAGCGATTCCAGAGATTCACGGAGTATTATTCATTGATGAGATCACTAACGTGCAGAGAGACGATCAGATTAGCATGTATTACTCATTGATATTAGAAAAAGAAGCAGGATTTCAGTTAAAGCTATCAAAGAATGTTAAAATATTATTAGCAGGAAACCCACCTGAATGGTCAGAGATCGTAAGACCATTACCAAAACCGCTCAGAAACAGGGTAGTATTGATGGAAGTATCACCGCCGACAGTTGACGAATGGATAAAATATATGGAGAGTAGATACAATGACAATTGGGAAAAGTTAGTATCAGCCTATCTGAAAGCTTTCCCAGAGGACTTTATAAAGCCACCAAGCGATGACTGGTCAGCGTTTCCAACACCAAGAGCATGGACACAACTATCATTGTTATTACATCAGTTTAAAGATGGTAAAGAGCTGAGAGATAGCATAATCATTGGCTCAGTAGGAAAAGAAGTAGGAGTAAAGGTTATAACGTTACTAGAAACTAAAATTGATGTTGAAGAGATGATAAGAGAATTATCTAAAGATCCCAGCATATGGCAGAGACTTGATATTAACGCTAAAATAATGCTACTATATTCGTTATCCCAGAGAACCATTAAAGAGCTTAAAGAGAGACTTGAGAGCTTTATAAAATATCTGTTGATGAACGATAGAGAGATGTTAGTATTGATGATAGTAATGATGAACAGAGAAAAAAGATTGGAGTTTGCCAACACTTTCAAAGACCTAACAAGAGAGCTTGTTAAAGACATAAGCAAGTATATTATATAACATGTCATACATTTTTAATCTTTTTTCTCAATAATTTTTTCGGGATGGATATGGTGACGAAAATGAAAGAAGAATTGTTAGAGAAAACGAGACAAGAACTAAAGTCACTAATATCAACTCTAATATTACAAGAGCCGTTCTTTGGCATCTTAGCGAAGAGAACATGGATATATGCTGATTTTGATACCGAAACAGCATATACCGATGGACTTGACATCTATATCAATCCAGAGTATTTTTTATCATTGACACAGAATGAGAGGAGAATGATATTATTACACGAGCTAATGCATATAGTGTTAAAGCATAGCTTAAGAAAAGAAGAATTTCTAAAGAAATTTGGACGTGTCTTAGATCCACAAACAATGAATATACTAGCAGACGCTAAAGTTAATCAGTATCTTGAGAAATACAGAGATAAGCTAAGGCCCCAAAACAGGGGAGTATGGCCTGAGGACGTTGAGAAAGGATTTGGATTAAAGAACGTCCGAGAGAAAAGTCTTGAAGAGCTAATGGAAGAGCTCAGCAGAAAAATTATCGAAATACCGGTAGTGATCGTAATAGGTGGTGAGGGAGGAGACGTACTTCCGATACCGCCTTGGATAAAGTTAAAACCGATAGATATAAAGGTAGAGAATGATGAAAAGAGACCAGGAAAGCCGAAACCTACGCCACCAGTAGATATCGAGATAGAAATTCCAGAGGATTTGAAAATACCAGAAGACGTATTTGGTAATGGTAAAGGAAGCGGAAAAACTGATAAAAAGAAAAAAGACAAAAAAGATGAAGATGGAGAAATATCAAGCGATGAAGAAAAAAATGAAAAAACAGGAAAGTCTAAAGAGAAAGGAAAAAAGGATGAAAAAGAAGGAGCAAACAAAAGTAATGAGAAAGATGTCCTAAACGAAGGTGACAGAGAAGATAAAGAAACTGATGATCCTGAGAAAAGATGGACTAAAAAGATGCTAGAGACATTAATATCATCAAAAACAATAGGTAAAGATCCAGGATATTTACAGAGACTTATCGAAGAATTATTAAAGCCGATTGTTGATTGGAGGAGAATTTTGAGGACAGCATTAACGAAAGGTATTGGCAGAAACGTTAAGAGAACATGGGCCAGACCTAGCAGAAAAATATCAGATTTGTATCCAGGTAAAGAGACATTAAAGCTGAACAAAGTAGTAGTGCTAATTGATACTTCAGGAAGCATTGGAGAGAATGAATTAAAGAGATTCGTTAGCGAGGTTTATGGTATTCTAAGAGAGACATCAAAAGTAGTAGTTATACCATGGGATGCCACCGTCTATGATCCTATCGAGCTTAGAGGTATGAGTGACATCAATAAGCTTAAGACATCAATACAGGGAGGAGGAGGAACAATGATATATCCAGCATTAAAATTGGTCGATGAAAAGTTCAGCAGTTACGATATGTTTATCATCTTTAGCGATTGGTATATTGGAGATATCAACACAGACGAGGTTCAGAACATCCTCAGAAAATACGCTAAGAAAATTATAGCGTTCACAACATCAGCAAGACCGCCTGAGTTTCTTGAGAGTCATAAGATACAGATTGTCGAATAACTTTTTCTTCTTTTTCTTTTTTTCGGGATTTTTATGAGAGAGATCGGAAGAGAGATCGGAGAAAAGCTTGAAGAAATGAAAGATGACCTTGAGAAGACGTTGAAATTCTTAATGAAAATAATAAACAGCATAAAAAAAGTTAATGACAGCCTGAGAGAGATAGATCGTCTTTTAGATTCGATAGTTATCTTTCAGCAGATTAACGCACGACGTGATTTTATTGTGAGAGTAGAGATAGAGAAAAGACTTTTAAAAACAGTAAACCTTGACAAAGAGCCTTACATATGTGTACCTCATCCAGACGGTTTTATTAACGAGCTTTCGCTAGTGTGCACACGTCAACA
>OFEJ01000307.1_pt1 | contig 15381 bp, 18 predicted proteins | sample 1521051 | NCBI WGS metagenome assembly OFEJ01 (sample SAMN06268701, study PRJEB24108) | sediment metagenome | isolation source: Joseph's Coat, Yellowstone National Park, Wyoming, USA | place: USA:Joseph's Coat, Yellowstone National Park, Wyoming, USA | reverse complement strand
CCCTCCTATTCCTCAGCAGTTTTACATCCCTAATCTCGATTAATTTGCCATTAAACCTAATGATTACATCAGCATAATCAGCACCCTCAATACCCAAGGCCCTAACGAGGCTTGCCGGTAATAACACCTGGTTGTTTAGGTAAACCCTAGTCCTATACGGCAAACCATTCACAGTCTTCCTCAACCTCATCAATCAACTAATACCTCCAGCCCCACTTATAAAAAATTAATTCTGACAAAATTGTAGTGTGGGGTTGGGATTCAAACCCTCTCACTGACGGTCTTCTTCAAACCCAGCCATATTGTGTCTAGGCATGCAATCAATAGGACCCTTGGTATGTCGCTCTTCACGGCATCATCAATGCACTTCACCAAGTCATCCATTACATTATAGAGTGCTATTGTTATTAAAGCCCTCCTATCCACATCACCCAACGACCTCAACTTAACAAGCCAATCACCATCCGTTGGCTCCAGCATAAACAATCCATGAATAAGCAATAATTAAACCCTTCGACCACCCAAACAACGAGAAACAACCCAAGACACTAGAAACCTGAGAGAGAAACCTACTCCCTTATTCATTATCTCGATTCGCCCCCTCACCAACCGCCCTCTCCAACCCCAATCACATTATGTCTAGGCACGAAATCAACAAGACCATTGAGATGGTGTGCATATAGTTGCTGGGGCATAGAGGAACCGCAGGTAGGCAATTCACAATACCAAGGAAGATAAGGGGAAGGTATGGGATTAAAGCATGGAGCCAAGCACTAAGTTACTCGCTTAGTGAGCGGTCTCAGTGAGGTTACTCACAAACCCAGTGAGTACTAATTAGGATTAATGATTCAAATAATAGGTAGTAATGCCAGCGTGTCAGTCGGGGTACAGGAGGCTTCAGGTTTGTGTTAGGGATGACCTGTACAGGGCACTCGTGCTTATTGAGGCGAGTGAGGGTGTTCGTAGGTACAGGATTGTTGAGGATGCACTCACGGTGTACCTGGGCAGTAGTGACCGTAGGGTTGGTAGGTATAGGGTAATCCTCGTTAGTGAGGATGTGTATAGCGAATTAACTAGGCTTGGTGGTGGTGACGCCGAGGATGGTTTGAGGCTCCTGCTCGCGAGTAATCAGAGGCTGGATCCTGTCATTGTTGGTAGGGTTACCGAATTATTCGGAGGTGTGGAGAATGCCCTTAGGCTCCTCCTAACTGCCTACGAGGTTGTTAATAATCAGGCGCCCCAGCTGGGGGAGGCACGGCAGAAGATGCAGGGGCAGGCCCAAGTCCAGGGGCAAGCCCAGGCTCAGGAGGGGCAGGTTACGGGGGTTGATTTCCTGGATGATAATCCATGGATTAGCATAATCAAATCGCGTGGCACACGTTCTAATTAATTAATGGGGCTCGCGTTCACCGTGCCTGCGAGGTTTAATGTGACAAGTCTCCCATACAAGACCAGGGTCTATATTAATAATCAAGTACTCCTGCCCGCGGGCCTCGTTAGGGCCTTGGGTATTGAGGGTATTAGGTACGCTGATGTGGTTATTAGGCACGGTGACGTGGTTACTGTACTAAGGCGTGTTAGGCTACTGAGGACTAGGCATACGGCTAGTAGGCAGTTCACAATACCAAAGGGCGTTAGGGAGGAGTACGGTATCAAGCCCCTTGATGAGGTGGTCATACTTAGCATCAAGCCAGCAGGGCTTGGTCCTTGAGTTGGGCGGGCTAATTAATGGTCTTGGGTAGTACAATACATGCCCCTTGAGACGCCCATCCTAAAGCCCATAGCCCAGGTGCTGGAGGAAGTACAGCTCAAACCATACCTAGAAGCCCTTGGGGAAGAGCCGATTATTAAAATCGGGAGGTACGTGATGATTGACGGACCGCACAACCCAGGCCCATCACTATTGAACAAGCCAAAGTGCATTGCCTGGAGTACTGTGGTCCACGGCTCGTGGGTTACTAACGAGGATCTGAAGGACACGACCTATGGGGAAGCCGTCCACAGGGCTTACTATGACTGGTTCACCAGGCACAATAGGCATTACGGGAAAATAGCACTGGAACCGCACATTGTGATTGGGCGTGTCACAGCACGCCCAGACATTGTGTATTGCAATAATGAGGGCGAGTGCGGGGTTGTCGAGATTAAATCATACGGTTTAGACAAGCTAAGCACCGCAAGGATGCAGGTCGCGGTCTACGCCTACATGCTCAACCAATTCGTGGGCGTGGCTCAGGCATGGCTTGTGCTACGTGACGCTGTACTGCCAATGAGGGTCAGCGAGCTTGTGGAGTTGGGGAGGGAGTTGTTCGAGGAGTTGAGGCGTTTACCGAGGGAGCCACCCAGCAAACCAAGCACTTCATGCCACAGGTGCCCATTCGCCAGGGTTTGCCTAGTACCCAAGCCCGTGCTCGTCCAACCCCCCTAACCACCCTAATTAAGTACTACCAGTCGGTATTGCCGTCCATGACCCAGGAGGTGAAACAACAAGCCCAGGAAGCCAAACCAACCCAATCAACCACGATTAAGAGGGTTAGCCTGGGCGTGGAGTGGCTCGACTATGCATTGCAGGGTGGTGTGCCCAGGGGGACGTGGACCCTAGTAACCGGCGAGCCTGGTGTCGGTAAGAGCGTGTTGGCTATCCAGGCGGTTGGTGCTAGTGTTGATAAGACCCCAGTCGTGTTCGTGAGCACGGAGACGAGGTTCTACGACGTAGTGAGACAAGCCAATCAATTCAACATTGACCTCACGGATGCCGTCAGCCTAGCTGACGTCTTGGCTGGGAGGGTGAAGGATGTCAAGACAAACTTAGTTGTTATAGACCTATTCGGCTTGGCTAGGCAGTATAGGGAGTTGCTTAGGGCTGGGGAGGAGGGTGGGGAGAAGGCGAGGGCTAGGTCACCATTGGATATGGAGGTTATTATGGCAGCGATTGAGAAATCCTACGAGACACTGGACATTGAGGCTGGAAAGAGTGACGTCCTTGTTGTCATTGATAGTTTAGCCCCATTGTGGGCCCATGCGCCGGCTATGGCTAGGCTCATCACCTACAGGCTTAGGCAGAGGTTGTATAGGGGTAATGTTACGGTCATAATGACCAACCAGTACGCCCCAACGACGGGCATGACTTTTGGCTTTGGGGCTGAGCATATTGCGGATGCCATAATACACATGTGGTTTGAGAGTGTTGAGACGACGAAGGAGATTAGGAGGTGGTTGATTATTAAGAAGGCGAGGCTCACCAATCACTACAGGAAGGCAATGAGGTTCGATATAGAGCCAGGTAAGGGGCTTGTGCTCCTGGAGCCATCAATAGATGAGTTAAGGAAGTGGGCCTCCCAATCCTAAACCAACCCCCTAACTCCCAACCCCTTATTCTAATTTACTTGTGTCCACGGAAAATCTCGCCCTTTAGGGCGGGATGGAGGGAGCGGTTTAAATGGTGTTGTTCCTTGTGTCTTTTTAATGCCCACCGTGGGGTTTCGTTTTAGGGCTTACGCTGATGAGGAGACGTTGAGGGCGTTAAAAGCCCAGTTGCAGTTAGCGTGTGAAGTTTACAACACCCTACGGTGGGCGGACATATACTTCTACCATAGGGATGGTAGGGGTTTATCACAAACTGAGTTGAGGCAGTTGGCGCTTGATTTGAGGAAGCAGGATAAGGATTACCAACAACTCTATTCCCAGGTGGTGCAGGAAATCGCCGACCGATTCTACAACGCCAGGCAGAGATTCCTTGAGGGTTTGTCGAAGAGGTTCCCTAGGGAGAAGAAACCGCACAAGTACTATTCATTGACGTATCCACAAGGCGGTTGGAGGACACTCAGTGTTAGGGGAATAAGGACTGGGAGTAGGAGGAATAGGAAGAGACTCATTGTGTTGAGGCTGTCTAACCTCGGCGTTTTCAAGGTCATCATCCATAGGGACTTCCCAATAAACAAGGTGAGGAGGGTGACTGTGAAGCTGACGAAGTCCGAGAGGATATACATATCCTTCATTGTTGATGGTTACGAATTCCCCAAACTCCCTAGGACAGGTAGGGCTGTCGCCATTGATGTCGGTTTAGAGAAGTTACTTGTGACCTCGGATGGTGAGTACTTCCCCAACCTAAGGCCCCTCAGGAAGGCTTTGAAGAGAATAAGAAGATTACATAAGGCTCTCTCTAGGAAGAGGTACCTCTCCCGCAATTGGTTTAAGGCTAAGGTTAGGCTGGCTAGGGCTTATGAGCACTTGGCGAATCTGCGTAGGGACTTGTGCATGAAGTTGGGTAAATACTTCGCCGAGCACTACGATGTGGTGGTTATGGAGGATATTGATGTTAAGCAGCTCATTGGTAGGGTTAATAGGGCGTTCAGGAGGAGCCTCCAGGACGCTGCCTTCGGCATGATGCGCTCAATAATTAAGTACCAAGCTGAGAAGTATGGGAAGAGGTTCATCCTTGTTGACCCAAGGGACTCCTCAAAAACATGCGCCAAATGCGGGTATGTGAAGGAGGACTTAACATTAAACGATAGGGTCTTTGAATGCCCAGTCTGCGGTTGGAAAGCCGATAGGGACTACAACTCAGCCCTAGTCCACCTAAGAAGGGCAGGGTGGGAGCCACCCGTAGTGCCTGTGGAGCTCCGCCCAATACCCGTGGCTCTACGCTACGGGCAAGGCGGAGCCATGAAGCAGGAAACCCCGCCCCTAAGGACGGGGTAGCTCACTCTAATTTAATTCCATCCTGGGTTTCGGTTGTATGGCCCAGGAGGTGCAATCCCAAGTCAGGATGAGTATGGGTGAGTTGAGGGAGAGGTTGCTGGGTTTCGATAGGGATGGGTACTTGGGTAGGTACTACCTGCGTGTTAGGGGGTTGGGTAGGGTCTTCATTAACAGGAATGTTGTGAAGAGGTTTGGGGGTGTTGACGGCGTCATTAATACACCAAGCAATTGGGTTGCGTCGATGAGGGAGTGGCAGGGCGAGTATTGGTTGTTTAGGGTTTCAAGCCCGTCTTACGTCGACGTCCCAGCGGACGCGGTGCTTGGTACAGTGAGGGGCGTTGTTAACGTGACCAGCTTCGGACGTTGGGAGAGTAGGGTCTGGGTTGAGGAGGGCGCGGTGTATGGGAGCATCACGGGGCTTCTGGCGAGGGGTGAGGCACCCAGTGTTGGTGACTTTGTTGGGTTGGTGAGGGTGACGTGGGGTGATGATGGGTACACGGCATTCCACGTGTACAGCGCAATCGGTGTTTTGCAATGTACCAACGGGCTCGTTCTCGGGCACACGGCGTTCAGGAGGATATTCCACTCACGCCTGAACATGCCCATCGAGATTAAGATTAGGGATGTGCTGTCTAGGATTAAGCACGCCATACTGAGCACCAGGGTTGATCCAAGCGTGGTTGAGGCACTGGCGAGGACGCAGGTTCCCACAGGCTTGGTTGACCAACTCAGCAGGCGGTTCAGCGACTTCGCCCGCCTGTATGGCGAGTACCGTGCGCAGCACGGCGACACGCTCCTAACAGTCTTCCAAAGCCTTGGTTACATAGCAACACACGGCAGTTCACGCAACAGCAACCGCGCAGTCCAGGCGATGGTTAGGCTCCTACAGAGCCTAGGCCAAACCAACCCCGGTCCTAATTAACCAACCCCGTTTTACTCCTCACCGCCAACCCCCATTGTCCAGGTACACCCTAACAAAGCCTACCAACGTAGGCAACGCCCTAATTAGGGCCTTGGCTGGGCAGGTGACCCGCGGACCCACATGAGGTGCCCGTACTGTGGTTCGGAGGACTTGGTAACCGAGGACGGTCAAGTCGTTTGTAGGGTGTGTGGCACAGTGGTTGTTGACAAGCTCGTTGACTTAGGACCGGAGTGGAGGTCGTTCGAGCCCGAGAAGGCCAGGGCTGGGCCGGCCCAGGGAAACCCAAACAACCTAGGCGGCGCAATTGCGTTGAGGCTCAGCGAGAGGTTTAGACCCGGTCTCAGGGCCCTCGCCAAGTTGCACACGCGGGTTGTGCCTAACGAGGAGGGTGAGTTGAGGAGTGAGTTGGCTAGGCAGGCTGCGGTGCTTGGTTTACCGCTTGATTGTGTCGGTGAGGCGCTGACCATCTACAGGGCGTGTAGGGACTTACTCGCGGGTAGGCCTGTTAATGCTCAGTCGCTCGCGTTGTTAATGATTGTGGCGAAGAGGAGGGGCTTCACCTTGAGGCTGAAGCCCACGCTGAGGAGGCTTGGGCTTACGCGTAGGGTAAGCCTCGTTAATGAGTTGTACAACGCCCTAGCCACAAGGCTTGGTGTGAGGGGTAGGGCGCCGATTGAGGCGTTGATTGTGCGGGCTGTCGAGAGGTTGGGCTTGCCCTTCGAAACCGCTACAAGGGCAATTCAATTACTGAAGAAAGTCCCGCCACGCTACCTGGGCGGTAAATCGAGCGGTGGCATAGCTGCGGCTCTCGTGTGGCTTGCGTGCAACGGCAAGTGCCTAGAGGGGCTCATTGCCAGTGCCTTGGGTGTGTCGCCGTTGACTGTTAAAACCAGGGCTAGGGAGCTGGCTAGAATCCTCGGAGTCCCAGTCCCGAATTAACCCAACCCCTCCCATCCTAACCCTATTCCCCAACCCCACGCCCAAAGCTGATGCGTTCTAATTAATCCCAACCCCAGCTGGGGACCTGATGGAGCCCGCAGGCCAGGATAGGTATATCAATATCACGGTTACACTGGATAATGGTAGGATAATAATAAAGTCAAAAGGGACAGTGTATGAGGTGTATGAAAAACCAAAACCAGCCGTTTACGTGCTTCCAAAGGAACTAATAGAGCAGGACTGTGCGTGGGATGATGCGTTGAAAAAATACGTTGTACTGACAGACAGCGGTCACGTCATTTATAGGAATAGTACATTACTACCATCCCAGTTGGATATAACTATAAGGTATAGCGGGAAGAATGTTGAGAAATTCGTCCAGGTACTCAGAGACGTCTTGGCACGATACTATAAATCTCAACCAGTTCTAAGACTACCATGGGGGGATAAGCAAGTACGAAAGTTGGCTGTTTTTCTCGCCAGAATGGGCATGCTTCAAGATATCAGTGACTTATAGACCTATGGCGCGTTTCCCCGGGCTTAAACCACGCCCTGGCTGGTTCCCTTGACCCCACTGCCTGGGGTGGGGTGAATGGGGCCAGCTGGGGTGTGGCCACCTCAAAACCCCCGAGGCTCCGCGGGGCGGGGCCTTACTAATCATAACATGATTCACACATCACTCGGCAGGCTTGGGTGGTCAACATCGATTAGGAATGGTAGATCCTCAACACCGGGTGCCTCTAACGTATCAACCACGGCCCACTCCAACCCGTGCTCCTCAATCAATTCCCACCTAATGGCGATGTAGTGGTCAATGACCCAGGGGCTTGAGTCAATGTTCCAGGTCTCACTCCCAACAGGCCTCGCCCACTTGCCAAAGGGCCACTCCCAACTCTGTATCAGCCCGTAGAGCCCATCATCCAACTCACGCCACTTCCTGGCTTTATTGTCCCAGATGAGGCTTGGGCCCTCACCGAGGTCGTTAAGCCAAACATCCCTAATTTTGACTACCCCAAACAATTGCACATGCCTACTCCCACTCTTCTCGCCTTTGGTCTTGGTAATCGTGTGATTGGTCATACGGTGTATTACACACCCGCAGGTTTATAAAACTAAACAACGACACACCACAGCCACCATCCACTAATTAGTGGGTCCGCGATCAACAACCCTAGTGATTAGGGTTAGGAAGCAACAAGCATCGTGGAGGGACTTGATAGCCTACGCCACCCTCCTCGCCTTGGTTAGCATAATCGCTGTGGTGGGCACGGAGCCCCACCAGAGGTGGGGCTGGGCGCCTCAACCAGTCGCCACAGCCTTCACCGTTTTTAGACTAGCCCTGGTCATAGCCACAATCGCCTCGGTACCAATCACAGCCCTAAGGAGTGGTGGGGCTAGGGAGGCTGGGTTGGTCATTATAACCACCACGCTTTGGCTGTACATGACGTTCCTGGGCATTGATTGGCGGTTAGGGTTCCCATTATCACTTTGGGAATTGACGGATTGGTTCTTCATCGAACCAATGCGCGTGTTGGTCAGCACCATCGCCTCGCTGGTTCATTAATAACCACCTCGGCAAGACCGTGGTGCACCAGCTGTGGTTCTCCCCACCCTAATTAATAACGGGCAATCAGGACTGTAATGTCCAGGGATGACCTAAAACCCTGCGTTGAATTGGGCAGGGAGGCGCTGAGGAACGTGCCAATCAATACCAACTGCAACGCAAGGGAGAGCTGGCCCAGCATTAAGCTCAAGCCACTACCCCCGATAGAGGCTGGCGCTAGGAAAGTAGCCAACCAATGCCTACCACCAAACAGGGAGTGGTGTTATAAATTAGCAATCCAAGTCCTAAAGACCCTCAGGCCAAACTACGTGCTCAGCATCATCAACGAGGCAAGGGGCATTGTCGAGGCAGGCAGCGCCGAGCTGGCGCTCGCCTACCTAGCCCACGCGCTGGGTTACTCGGGTTATAGGGAGGCCACTGGGGTCGTCAGTATTAGGCAGGTTGGTGAACCAAACGGTGTGGTTCTCGACCATGGAGAACTCACCATAGACCTAACCCCACTCCACAATGGGGCTTATACCCTGGAAATGGCTGGTGCCGAGTTCGGCCCATTCACGATTGAGCCAGCCAGCCCTGGTGTACTCGGTATACTCAGGAGGCTCCTGGGGTGGCGTTGAATGGGGCTGACTGGGTTGTGGATTGCCCTCGTTATTGTTGGTGCTGAGCTACTCTACGGTGTTGTTAAGTACACCACGGCACCCACGACTGAGGCAAGGCGTGAGGGTGTTCAGGAACTCCAGAGCCTCGTGTATGGGGCAGTCTTCACAATAATCATGTGGTACTACGTGGATAACGCCCCAACCATCGCCAACCAATTGGCAGGCGCCCTGGGGCTTGGGGGTTACATGCCCGCCAGTGTTGATGCTGGTTTGAAGACCGTGTACAATGAGGAGCTGGGACCGCTTGGTCTCGTTTGGGAGTACGCATTAATCTACGCCATACTGGGCGTGGCATCCGTCCTACCCTACGCCCACACCTTCTCAGCCATCCTGAATAACTACTTCAGGTTCTTCATGGACGCCCTTGAGTACACAATAATGAACGGCATAGCCCTCTACGCCATTGGCTTGTTCCTAAAGTACTCCCTAGCCCTGGGCATCGTGCCCCTAATGACCGCCCTACTCATCCCAGTCAGGACTAGACCCATCGCGGCTGGCTTCATCGCCACCTACCTGGTGCTCTCGATAACCTGGCCCGTACTGGTGGCTGTCTTCAACATGGTTTATGTGAACTACGCCCAATTACTCCTAACCTGGCTCAACTCGCTAACCACATGCCAGCAATTGCAGTGGCTCCAGCAGTGGCTCCCCTGGCTCTCCCACTTGAACAACCCAATCATGGAGGGCATCCTGTGCTTCTTCCTAAGGGGTGCTGTGGCTGAGTTCTACACGCAAACCATCAAGGGGCTCTTCATGATTAACTACTACGCCTTCTGGATGATTGTGTACGACGCCCTGATGGATGTGGCGATTGCAATCGCCATGTATGTAATATGGTGGCTAGCGGGGTTGATTGAGGAGGGGGCGGGCGCACTATTCACAATAGGCAAAATCGGGTGATTAGTATGGACAGGATTGACGCATTACTAACTGTGAGCATCACCCTAGTAATAATTGGTATAGACCCAGCCCTGAGGTTCATAGCCGTCCTCGGAGCCCTACTACTCCTGACGCCAGGCGTTGGGAGGAGGCTCCTCGAGAGGCTCTATGGACCGAGGCTCACACCACAGGTTATTGGCTTGACGGGCCCAGCAACAAGCCCCTCCGGCGCCTTCACTGCCAGGGGCTTGTCCTGGCGCTTCTACAGGGCTTACCCACGCTTCAGCATTGATGCGCACAGGGAGGACGCCGTCAAGGCACTAAACGGCTTAATCCAGGTGCTACCGCTCGATGCCGGTCTTGAGGTCGCCTTCATACGCATGGGTGCGAGTACCTACGTGGGTGTCGGTCACCCACAGGGCTTTGGCATTGAGAATACCCTAACAATACTAAACAGGTACTTCCTACTGGAACCAGCGGATGCCGGCACCGTCAGGAGGCTCATTGGAGGCCCTGTGAAGCCACTCGTGAGCGACGTGGGCTTCGCAGTCCTATTCCTCGCTGGTGTCATTGGTGGTTTGCTCATATTCGGCTCACCACTCCGCATTAACTGGCCCTTTGGTCTAGCCACGTCCATACTCCTCGCAACAGCCCTGGTTAGGGCAGGGAGGGGTCTTGGCGTGACTCCAAGGCCCCACCCATCATTCGGCACAGCCGTTACCCACAGTGATGCGTTGTTTAGGGAGTTGGGGCTTGACGCAGTACTCGCCAGTGCGGAGCAGAATGTTGGTAGGGACTTCGTGCTCATCATTGGTAGGCCCAGGATTGGTAGGGAGAGCCTCGCCAGGCGTTACGCCCAGGCTGTGAATAGGTGGGTGGTTAGGCAACGTGGCGAGTACGTCCCAAGGATACAGGCCCTCGACATAGCCCACAGGAGGGCTCTTGGTGGGGAGGCCTTCATAACCTTCTCCATCTATGGCTCCCTAACCCTCCCTGGCATGGTGGTTGGTAGGGCATTGAGGCACTGGCTCTTTGGTCCATACCTAGACGGCTTGTCAATGGACGTGTGCACTGTGCCCGTGTTCTATGGGGAGTCCGTGATTGCACAAGGTGACGAGTTGGTGGTCAGTATTGGTAGGGATGAGTATGGCACACCAGTGGCCATTGGGTTGAACAGCGCCCCCAGCCCACACGCCCTGATTGTCGGCCCAACTGGTAGTGGTAAGTCCTGGACCGCGGTCAGCCTAATGCTCCGCGCCCACAGGCTCGGCGTGGGCCTGCTAGTCATAGACCCACAGGGTGAGTACCCAGGCTACCTAGCCAGGGCTGGTGTTGGGTTCAATGTGTATGATGCCCTGGACGCGTTTATTGACTGGCTCGAACCCGTTGGTAGCCCAATCGCCCATGCTGACGTGATTGCACAGGCGGTTGGTTTCTCCTACGGCTCCAGGGAGTTGGCTAACACTGTCTTTAGGGACTTGGTTAGGCTCTATAATGCGTACCCCAGGTACCCAGGGCTTTATGAGGCCCTTGACTGGCTCGTTAGGAATGGGGAGGCACAGAGGGTCTGGCTTGTGGCAAGGGAGTTAATGCCGAAGAGGCTTGTTAATGTTTTCGACCTAACGGGTGGCGTCAATGTCCTCGTGCTCAGGCGGGTTATGAACCACAGGGAGTTCGCAAGCCTGCTAATGCAGGCGTTGCTGGCTAGGGCCTATTACGAGTACCTGCAGAGGCCGTTTGTCGAGGGCCTCAATACAATAATCGCCTTTGATGAGGCTTACCTCATTATCGAGAGCCCCATTCTAGAGCTTGTGGTTAGGGGCGTGCGTAAGATGGGCCTTGGCGTGTGGGTCATCACCCAGACCCTGGGTGATGTTAAGCCAGCCACGCTCCAGAACTTCGGCTTCACAATCCTACTCCAGGGCTTGGCACCCCATGCCGAGAGTGTTGGGAGGGCGTTCATGCTCGATGTTGATAATATTAGGTGGCTTGGGCAGGGCAACAACCCGAGAATCTACGGAGGCGAGTACACGCCAGGCATCCTCATCTACCCACCCCGCCCAAGGAGGGTTTTCATTAAGCTGGAGCCTATTAAGGGTTGAAAACGCGTGTTCTACGCCCACGGGCGTGGGTGATTAGGATTGGGGTTGGGCTTAGGCGGGCTTGGGTAGGGTGATGAAGCCGACACCAAGCATTGTTAATGCACGCCTCAGTTTCACCAATGCCACATCCCTATAATCACCACTTCCGAAGTAAGCCCTAACATACGGCCAGTAATTGCCAATTACTGAGTCTGTGAATGGGTAGTCCTCACCAGTCACGTAATCAAACACCCAGTAGAGCGGTGGCTTGCCTAGGTACTGTGCTAGTTCCGTGGTTACTAGTTGATCGTGTTCTTCAAGCCACGCTTCCAGCTCTATTATTGGTATGATTACTCCCTGGGTCATGCGGAAACAATAGTTAATGAGCCTGTAATTAGGGCTTCATGTTAGGTGCTTATAAACCTGAGGTTTTAGTACCCCTGTGCTGAGGTGTGGTAAGGGTGTTGGGGACTTCATACTTGGGGAGTTGAATGGAACAAACCGCATAATCATAATCACACCCTGGCTCAGCCCAGAGACCGCGAGACTCCTCAGGAGCCTCGCCAAAAAGGCTAGTGTTACCCTGGTGACAACGGATGATGATGAGAACACGAGCCACGTGAAGGCGTTAGAATCACTCCGCGAGCAAGTTGTTGTGAAGACACCCAGCAATACTGGGCTTGTTTTTACTGGTTTGTTCCTAATACTGGTTAGTGCGGTGTTGGCAGTGCGCGTCTCCGCGTGGTTTTTATTAATTGCACCAGCTGGTGGTGTCCTACTAGCCAGGGGGTTACCGAGGGAGAGGCAAGTCCCAAGGACACCATTTGATGTAATAATCCTGCCAAAGACTACGAACCTACATGCGAAGTTGGTCATAATCCCTGGAAAGAACCTCGTGGGTGTCGGCTCGGCAAACCTCACCAGTTCGGGTCTTCATAACAATATTGAGTGCTGGGTCTGGCTCAGTGGTGTTGATTATATGAGGGAGGCATTGGATTTCGTAACCAGCCTGACCGGCCGTGCAATCACGGTTGAATCGTGAATCCCTCGGTGTGTTAAACAATGTACCAGTGTAGAACGTGGCTCACCCACCTCCCACACCCACCACCCCAGAGGGTGGGCTTTTTGGTTTTCTTGGTTATTTGTGTTGTTTATTATCATTGTTAAGAGCAGTGGATTTAAATTTAGGTAAGGCGGTGGGTTGGTGGGGTGATCCCGATGAGCTTGGCGAGGGTGACCTTGAGGGGCCATCTTCGGCGAGGGGAGTCAGGAATGAACCCCTGGCGACAGGCGGAGACCCACTCCCGCAGCCGAGGACGGTCCACGAAAAAGCCGTCGAGAAGGAGACGGTGGCAAAACCACTGAAGGTAAAGGAACACAACCCACCGTCTCCGGAGAGACGGTCTTGCTTAGCCACTATTCATGGTGATAAATACGAGCTCCAACTATATAATTAACAACGCCATCATTAGGCAATTTACGGTTGTGGAGTCAATATCGTGCACCGTGAGTGAGAGCCCAGCCCTCACTCCAGCCTGGTGGGTGTGGGAGGTGAGGGAGGTGTGGCTTGAATTATTTTGGCAATTGTATAAACAAACTAGTCATTGTTCAACACACCGTGTGCCTTTCGAAATTAATTAGCCCTAATTAACCAGGCGCACCAGCCACACACGTGATGGACCCACAGGACGGGGAGGGGAAGAAGACCCAACCAATCACATACGTTGCACCGCTCCCTTACGAGTTAGTGCTCAAGGCACCACCACAGCCCCAACACCAACAGCACCAACCAAACCCACCGCTTCAGTACAAGCCCCAGTCGCAACAAAATGATGAAATGAGGAGTATTAAGAGGAAGGCAATAGTGGGTGCAGTACTGATGATGGTACCGATAATCAACATACTTGGAATAGCCCTGCTTTTGGATGCATTGGTTCATTATTTAAAGACCCGTTCTCACCGCTCGTAACCCAACCCCCAACCCCACGTCCGCGTGGGGGACTCATAATTGTGGCGTTGGGATTTCGAAAACAGCGTCCTCAATTTCCCTGTACCTACTCATCACAACAATGCCCATGCACCTCCTCTCAAACCTGTACGTGTAATCACCCTCATTATCAACCACGCGGGGCTTCGAGACGCACCTCGTGTGGATTACCGTCGAGAGCCTCTTAATGATGGACTGGGGCTTGGGCCATGGGTACCCGAAGAATGAGTCCTTAATCGCCGGTGAACCGTGTGTTATGAACACGAGCTTCGCATTGCTCGAGGAAGCCCAAACATCGGTTAGCAAGCCCACCAAATCCCTGACCGTTACAATCGCCTCCACCCTAGCCTGGAGCATCGGCACGCCCTCAAGCCTCGCCTGCCTGTAAACCCTCTCGTAAACCTCACCCAGCGAGTCAATGATGAGCGTAGCATCATCAAGAGACCCAACACCCCTCACAACAGCCTCTAGGGAGCCTATGGTGAGGGCTAGTTGGCTTCCCGGTATCCTATCGGCGATTGGCTTCAGGTTTGGCTCCGTGATAATGTACCTAACACCCCTACCCACCGCCTCCTCCTCCATCGCCAGGGCGATGGCTAGGTTCGACTTACCACTCGCTGGTGGTCCATAAATCGCGTAAACCTCGGGTGGTTGGAAAACCTCCCTCCAGTCCACAGGCACCGACTGGTGCCCTAATTAAATTAGCACGGTGATGAGGCACGCATGCACCAGGAGTTGTTGGAGCTGGCCCGTGAATTCATGCCAATAAACCTAAAGCCGAGTATTGAGTACGCGAGCGGTTTAATGAGACTCGCCGGCGTGAGGCACCTGGTTGCCGAGCTGGGTAGGGGCGAGTGCTGCTTCGTGGTTGCCAGGGCTTGGGAGTACGGGGTTAATGTTGATGAGTTCACCAATGCCGTGAGGGGTGTTATGGATAGGGTCAATGAGGGTCTTAAACGCCTTGAGTGCTTCGTGACTGGTGAATGCAATGAGGCCCCTCCCCAACCTGTGGATAAGGCTAAGGAGGCTAGGAGGCTTTATAGGATGGGGCTAACGAGGGCGGCTAGGGAGTTGGTTGACTCAATACAGTGCGCCCTGGCTAGTGGGGCGGTCAATGAGGCATTGGGTGTGTTGTCAAGGTCCTACGTTATTATTAAGAGCATTGGGCAGTGCGGTTGGGGTGGTGTAATCATTGCCGAGGGCGGTGGTGGTGTTTTCGACCTGCCAAGCACCAAGTTGGGTATTGCACGGCTCCTCGCCACAGCCTGGCCCGATAGGGTTGTGGTGAGTACCGAGTGGGGTGAGTATGCTGAGTTGGCGTGGCTCGTCCTGAGGGTTGGTAATAAGGAGCTACCAATCATTGGTAGGTTGATAGCTAGGGCCTATGGGCTCAATAAGCCACTAGGCGATAGGGCAATTGCGTACTACACAATTGGGTGGCTTGCGAGTAGGGATTACGGCATGTACACAATCGTCGACTTCGAGGGCGATGTACCAATCATAATTAAATTCACGAAACGCAGGTGGTTAGGTGAAGGCAACACCCAGTGAGTACCAACCACCGCTCATAAACCCAACCCCCTAATTAATGACCCACGAACCACCGCTGGGGTGGATTCCGTCATTATCCTAGACTCGACACTCAGGGC
>OFEJ01000301.1_pt1 | contig 15547 bp, 22 predicted proteins | sample 1521051 | NCBI WGS metagenome assembly OFEJ01 (sample SAMN06268701, study PRJEB24108) | sediment metagenome | isolation source: Joseph's Coat, Yellowstone National Park, Wyoming, USA | place: USA:Joseph's Coat, Yellowstone National Park, Wyoming, USA | reverse complement strand
CTGATGGCCTTCTCGCTCTCCCCGACCCACTTGCTCAGCACCTCAGGCCCCCTAACGGCTATGAAGTTGGCCCCGCTCTCTGTGGCCACTGCCTTAGCTAACAACGTCTTCCCGGTCCCCGGAGGGCCGAAGAGAAGCACTCCCTTCGGAACCTCTATGCCCAACGCCTCATAGGCGTCTCTATACTTCAGCGGGTACTCCACTATCTCCCTCAACTCCTCTTTGACGTCCTCTAGACCGCCGATGTCAGTCCACCTGACCTCTGGTACCTCAACGTAGATCTCCCTAAGGCCGCTCGGCACAATCTCCTTGAAAGCCTTCATGAAATCGTCGAACATGACAACCATCTCATCTAGGATCTCGGGAGGTATCCTCTCCTGATTGAGGTCTATCTTCGGCAAGTACCTCCTCAAGGCGTTCATGGCGGCCTCCCTTACCAGCGCCGCTAAGTCGGCGCCGGTATATCCGTGAGTCATCTCGGCCAGCTTCACCAAGTTGACGTCCTTGGCCAGAGGCATGTTCCTCGTATGGATCTGTAATATCTCCAGCCTACCCTGCTTGTCTGGAAGCGGTATCTCGATCTCCCTGTCGAACCTTCCTGGCCTCCTTAACGCAGGGTCGACGGCGTTAGGCCTGTTGGTGGCGGCAATGACTATTATGTTACCCCTGCTCTCCAAACCGTCCATTAAGGTGAGCAGTTGGGCGACTACCCTCCTCTCGACCTCCCCTATTACCTCATCCCTCTTGGGGGCTATGGCGTCTATCTCATCAATGAATATGATCGCCGGGGCGTGCTTCTTCGCGTCCTCGAATATCTCCCTCAGCCTCTGCTCGCTCTCTCCGTAGAACTTGCTCATTATCTCGGGGCCGTTAATGGAGGTGAAGTAGGCCTCGGTCTCGTTGGCTACAGCCTTGGCTAGCAGCGTCTTCCCCACTCCAGGAGGACCGTAAAGCAGGATGCCCTTCGGGGGCTCAATTCCGAGCCTCCTGAAGAGCTCGGGATGCCTAAGCGGGAGCTCGACTAGCTCCCTTACCTTCTCGATTATGTGCTTCATTCCCCCTATGTCCTCATAGGTGACCCTTGGGTATCTGGCCTGCTCCACCGGCTTATCGGAGATGCTGAGTGCCGTCTCGTCGGTAACCATCACGATTCCCGCGGGCTTTACCTGAACTACCACGAAGGGGATTGCCTGACCCAGAACGGGGATGAGGACTGTATCTCCCTCAACTAGAGGGAAGTCCTTCAGTTTCTTCTTAACGTAAGACACGAAGCCCGGGTCAATCGTAATAGTGAAGTTAGAGGGGGCGAGCTTGACATACGCGGCGAACTTCCAATTCGCCTTCCTCACGATCACCTTATCCCCTATGGAGACCCCCGCGTTTTTCCTGGTTATTCCGTCCATCCTTATGATGTACCGGTCGCCCTCACTCACTATGTCCTCAGAGCTGAGGGGCCAGGCTATCGCTGCTGTCTTCCTAGTACCCTCTATCTCAACGACGTCACCTGGAGAGACCCCAATTTGTGCTAGGAGCTCAATGTCAATCCTGACCTTCCCCCTGTTTACGTCCTTTTGCTTGGCTTCTGCAACCCTTAGAACTAGCTCCTTCTTGGGTGGTTCTTCAGCCCCTAAGCTCAAAACTGACCTCCGATATCGTAAGCTCAATACGCCTAAAAGAGTTTGCTAGAAGGACAGCCTTGATACGCTTTCTACTTCGGCGTGAGCTACTCCGCTTATCTCGTTAATTAGACTCTCGAGCTCGTCCGTACCGCCCTCGAGCTCCTCTGGCATTTGAACGAAGATGACCAGGGCCTTAAGGCCGAAAGCGATGGGCTCTGTGTCCGTTTTGACTATGGAGTACTTATCTTTCGGCAGTTTCTGGTTGATCTGGTTAAGTATATCATCCAAGCTCACTTCGTCCCCTTCTGGGAACACCTTAACGACGGCTATTACTTTTCCGCCTTTCGATGGCATTACCATCACCTCAAGGACCCTCGAACCCACACTTGGGGCAAACGTAGCTCACTATGCCTTTCCTACACTGGCTGCACCTTATGATCAGAACCTCGCCGCAGTTGGGGCAGTTGAACATTACGCCCTTTTCCCGCGGATGAAGGAGCTTTCCGCAGCTAGAGCAGACCGGAGGCTCCGTTTCCTCCCTGAGACTCAGTCGAAAGCTTAAGGCCATGACTAGCGTCTAAAAGCTCGACCTTGTAATAAAGTTTGTCTTGACCGAGAAAATGGTGATCGTCGTCAGGACCGACGTGGACATGGGTAAGGGCAAGGTGGCAGCGCAGGTTGCCCACGCGGCGGTCAGCTTAGTGCTAAAGGTCCTCTACTCACGTAATGAGAGCTGGAAGAGGTGGTTGGAATCGTGGCTGAACGAGGGACAACCAAAGATCGTTGTGAAGGTCCAAAGCCTCGAGGAGCTGATGCAGAGGAAGCAGAAGGCCGAGACGCTGGGCTTGCCCACAGAAGTGATAGTGGATGCCGGCAAAACGCAGGTGGAACCTGGAACAGTCACTTGTCTCGGAATTGGGCCCGCCCCTTCTGAGGTTATAGATAAGGTGACGGGTGATCTCAAATTACTGTAACCGTTCCCCTAATCGACATCGCCCTAGGTATGGAGAGGTATTATATCGAGGAGGACTGGAGGCCCTTAAACGCGACCGTCCCGAGGCCCGAGGGCTTCGTAGTTATCGAAGAGGTGAACCATACACCCTGCACGGCCTTTAGGGGAGACCCCAACGGGAGGTACGCGGTCTTCCTCCTCTCCAAGAAAGGGATCGACCACTTCTCCGCCGTTTCGAAGGCACAATCAGTGCTGAAAAGGAAGGTATTCTATGCGGGAATAAAGGACGCAAACGCGATCACTCATCAATTAATCTACATAGACACAACAGGTAATCCTCCGGAAGTGACCGAGTGGAGTAAGGACGATATCTCACTCAAGTTCCTCGGGTTCATGAGGGGTAAATTCAACCACACTGGGAACATCTTCGAGATCACTGTCGAGCTTATAGGGGAACCTTATGACGAGCTCAAGGAGAGGATTAGGGTCGTTTCATCCGTTGGGGAGCTACCAGCTTATATCGGCTACCAGAGGTTCGGGACAAGGAGACCAACAACCCACATAGTAGGCAAGAAGCTCGTGCAGAGGGACTGGTGCGGCGCGGTTGACTACATAGTGGGCAGGCCTTTCCCGAACGAGAGCGAGGTCGCAAAACGGTTCAGGTCGCTGTACGACAGCGGAGATCTCAAGGCAGCCCTAGAAGCTATCCCCAAGGGGTTCTATCAGGAAAGGGCAGTGCTTAAGGCCTTAACTGCCAGCGGTAACTGTTTCCACGCTCTTAAAGCCAGCAGGATCCCCCTATCTTTCTACGTTGAGGCCTTCCAGGCATATCTATTTAACAGGTGCCTCTCTGAGAACCTTGACTCCAACCAATTGAAAATAATAATACATGGTCGATACGACCCCTCCGATCCCGTCTGTAGAAAGGTCTTCCTCAGCGAGGGAGTCTACGACCTCAACGTGCCGGAGCTCAAAATAAAGATAGGTAAGCTCGAGAGGCCCAAGATGATGAGAATCAGGAACCTAAAAATGGAAGAAAACAGGATCTCGTTCGCCCTCGACAGGGGCATGTACGCTACGGTAGTCCTCAGGGAAATCCTGCGTGCTGACCCTCTCCTGTTCACTTAGTCCTCTACCCTGATCTTCACTTGAGTGGAGTGAATCTTCGAAAGGGCCTCTTCGAGGTCAAGAGGGCTGGCGGGGAGGTACCTCCTCTCGTTCCTGGGAAGTTTCACTATATACTGCACGCTACCGTCGGGTAGCCACACCGTATTAACGCCGAGGATCTTAGCGGGGAACAGCAACCTGATGGCGGAGTCCTTCACGTTCGGTGTCTTCTCTATTATCCTCACCTTGATGTTGAGCCTTTCCTGAAGTATCTTTGCTACCTTGATCCAAAGCTGCTGCGTCATCCTAGGACCGCTGCTGACCACGAGGACCAGGAGCCTATCGTCGATCTTGTAAGCCTTGTGGTAAACGCTGTCCTTGAGCTCCTTCACCTGGGACTCCTCGATGTCCAAAAGAACCTTCATCACGTCGACCTCGAAGGGCTCCACCTGACCGGAGTCCACTATTGACTGGCACCTGTTACAAAGGCTGCCGGTCCTCACGCAAATGTAGTCCAGCGGGATCTTCATTATTAGTCTACCCCACAAAAGCACCAATACTTTTTTGAATCTGACTCTCCAATTTCTCTGACGACTTAAAAATGCCGCTCACGGATCCCGAGAAGCTGAGGATAGTTCAGGAGAGGGTCTTCCTCAAGAAAGTATGTAGGAACTGTGGTGCTCTCAACTCGATTAGAGCCACCAAGTGTAGGAGATGTCACAGCACTAACTTGAGGCCCAAGAAGAAAGAGTTACCGCAGAAGAAAGGGTGACGGCTAGGGACATAACGCTCTGACCGTAGCAAACCCAAAGAGCTGTATTAAAGAAGAATAGTGTATACAAAATAAGAGAGATTATTTATCTAAATGCCCAACTAACAATTCTATTCTAAGGGCTCGAGCTCAAGGATAATCATAATATTGATTCATGCCGCCTTTATAGTTTATATAACAATTATGATAATTTTTGAGTATAACAATTTTAGAATAAACACTTCAATACTTTTAAACTAGTTTAATGTGATGGCAGAACGCAATGTCCAACCCTTCCAAGGCTGATCGATACGCGAAGGCTGCGGAACTTACCGCGAGGATTGACAGGCTACCAGCGATGGTATTACCCACCTCAGTCATCCTAGCCCTTGCTTTCGGGTATTTTATTGCCCTCTATGACGTGATCGATGTAGGTATCGCCGTCGCCAACAGTTTTCGATAAGCCGTGAATTTTATGTCATTTGATATCATTCAACATTCCTAGCTATCCCTTAACGAAAATTTATGATATTCACTTGCTAAAATTGATCGGAGGGCGCCACTATGAACTCGATGAGCAATGTGAGGGGGAGGAAGGCGCTCGATGAAACTCCCCATGTCCTCGAGGGGAGCGGTTTAAGTACCGCTCCCGTAGACGGCATGGGGAGGGAAATAAGGGGGATGAGGGCGAGAGGTTGAATACAAATTCATGAAACCTCAATGAAAGCCCGACCCCTTCTCGGGAACGTCTTTAGCCTATACTGGATTAACGCCATCTGATGCAGCCACAGTCGTCTCGATGGGACTGTTCGGCTACATCCCTGGAGCTATCCTTCTTGGATACTTCGCCGACAAGTACGGAAGGAAGCCCATGCTCATATTCACGGCTTTACTTACCGCGATAGGTAGCCTGGGTAACGCCTTCTCCTATAACCTCCCGACGTTCGCCCTCTTCAGGTTCATTACCGGGATGGGAATAGGCGGCGACCTGATTCTCGTTCCCACTTACATAGTTGAAATGGTGCCGGCTGCGAGGAGGGGACAATACTTCAACTTGGTCTACATAGCGGGATGGGCCGGACTGGGTTTGGGACCCTTCCTCGCCTCGGTCATCGACCTCCTGAACCCGGCCATAGGCTGGAGGGTTATATTCCTCATAGGCGCCACACTCGCCTTCATAGTCCTAATCATCAGATCCCACGCGGACGAAACAGTAAGGATGTTGGCCCTGAAGGGCAAGCTGAAGGAGGCGGAAGACATAGTAACTAGGATGGAGCAGAAGGCTAAGGAGAAGACTGGACTATCCGAGCTTCCGCCTTACAACCCGCTGAGCTACAGGGTAGAGGAGAAGAACCGTTTGTCCCTACACTCTCATCAATCATTTTATGTTCAATCATGATCGAGTGTAGGGACTTAGCCCTCAGCCACCTACTTAGTGTAGGTGGGTCATGGGACTCCTTCGAGCCCAACGGCACGGGGCTCACATCTCCGCGATCACTCCTAACCTTGGGGCATCGCCCCCATCGGTGTGGGAGATCATTTATTGACGACAAGATTTGTTATAGAGTGATATAAAAAGATCTCTGTTAACGTGAGAAAGGATCAGCCCTCCTCAGTGTTCCTTAACAGAACGTATGCGATGAGGATTATCGCAGTAACGCTGGCCATCTTCTTCTTCTATTTCGGCGAGTATCCGTACCTAACCGAGTACCTCCTGTGGGCGGGCTCCGCGGTTCCTAAGTCTCAAATAAACACGTACACGTTCCTCTTCGGGCTCGCGGGAGTAGCGACGTTCTTCGGAGCCATAGCCTTGCGTTTCGTAGTGGAGAGAGTAAGGAGGGCGGTGCTCACTACAATCGCTTACGCTGTCGGCATGCTTATGGGCGTAGCGTTAACCATAGCTCTCACGATAGCTGGAAACCCCTACGCGGCCTTCGTCGGCATGTTGCTGGCCAACTTCATAGGAGTCGGGTGGAGCAACCAGCTTAACTACCTCAACGGAACTGAGAACGTTCCGACGTACGCGAGGGCCACTTCCTTCGCGATATCGGACGGAGCCGCTCACTTGGGCGCAGCGATCTCCACGGCCGTGATATTATCGGCGATAGACGCGACCAAGAACCCCCTGTTAGTGTGGACCGTTTTCCAGGTGCCTATGGTTATTATGGGAGTCATCCTGATCTTCGTCCTTCCCAACACGATCGGTCAGAGCTTGGAGAGAGTCAACGAGGCTCAGGCTGGGATCTAAAGGCATACAATTTTGTATTCATTTTTATTAAGAAATGAAAATATTGTTGATTTTGATATAAAAAAGCATAAGAAGTCCTAAAGGCTTCGAGAACCTAACGCCCCCGTTGCCACTAAGGACAGTCCTTCAACCTCAAGTCAAATCCTTGTAATATTTTAACTTTGAAAGACAAAGAATTGAGAATTAATAAGAAACAAAGAGTAGAAGCGAAATATGGGCCCGCTGGGACTTGAACCCAGGACCTCCGCCTTGTAAGGGCGGCGTCCTAACCAGGCTAGACGACGGGCCCAATTAATTTGTTTCATAACGCCTCATATAAGTTTGACCGAAGGCTTATCTTCACCGTAACTACTCTCGTTTCTCGTTCCTTATTGAGTTACAAGGCTCACGGGGTTTCAAACGCCGGAGGCCTCCACCACGACCGCGTACCCCTCGCTCAGGTCCGCCAGGTCAGGGTCGAGGTCTATGACTCTAAGCCTATCGCCTTCCTTCAGGTTCACGACATAGACGTTGTAGTCCTTGTAGACTACTTCTAACTTTCTCCTCAACCTCTCGGCTTCCTCGAAGCTCTCACAGATCGCGAAAACCCCAGCCCAGTTCCTCACCGTTTGGCCGAAGGGCGTCCTCACCTCTTTAACCAGCTAAAATCCCCATAAATAACGGTTAGCTCCTTAACTCACGTAATCCGGATCGACTCAATGCGCTCAGAAGCCAATGAAATGTGGACCATGTCGACCATAATGCTTAAGGCGGGCCAGGGCGTTAGCCCTAATAAGCCTAACCGAGTCCAGTTGGTTTACTGTGGCGATAGTCAGGCTTATAGTGTCACCATACTTCTCGCCTCCACTGACCCTCGATCTCATAGAGAGGCTTTACGTGCTGTACGGCGTCAAGCTACACGTGGAGATGGACCTAAGCCTCAGCGACGAGTACTACTTTTTGGAGCTGGAGGAGGGAGGCGCTAAGAGAAAGGGCGTCTTTCATGCCTGGGAGGACCTGGAGAGGTCAATAGTGAGCCTCCTTTCGGGCCTGAGGGACGACAGCGATGCCGTGGGTGCGCAGGTACGAAACTGGGAGCCCCTAGAGGGGGGAGCACACGTTTTTGAGCTCTAGCTAGTTACCCTTCAGTGACGAAGGCTTGGACTACGTCGTCGGCGGGGGAGTATCAGGGATAACCGTAGCTGACAGGAAGGGGGCTAGGGTAATTGAGGAGAAGGCCGAGCTCGGAGGGATCCACGCGCCCGTAGATCTGGGAGTTTTAAAGGTTCCTGGCGAGCCCGTCCTTTCGGATTCGGTTTGCGGTGATTTCAACACTATCGATTTCACCCCAAGGATCGTGTTCGAGAAGGACGAGTACCTCGAGGAGAAGGTCTGCGGCGGAAGCTGCCCCAAGTGGTTGACGTTATCTAATGTCAAGTACCTAGTGTTGCCCAAGTTCGAGAGGCATAGCTGGATAAGGGCACGAGTCAGAAGGATCGTTGTGAACAGAGCTTTCACCTCCCTGTCTAAGTCGTTGGAGTTCGACAGGCTTTACGTTGCGGTGCCTCCCCAGGAGCTGGGCCTGAGCGGTGGGGATTACGTTAGTGCCGCGGTTATAATCGCCCTAGTTAGGGCCTGGGACAAGGATTGGGACGTAAAGGTCTCCGGGGACACTTCGAAGCTCTACACCAGGCTCATCCACGTTCCTTTTGGCGAGCACCACTTACTCTATGTCGAGAAGTACTACAGGAATTACCCTCCCAGCTGGGATAGAATTAAAAGTGATGTGAAAAGGTTCGAGAAATTGGACCTCGACTTGATATCTATTGATTTTCGTTATAGAATTATAAAGTATGGAATACTGATTCCAGGTTCTTACGAGCGGGTTGATCTCGCTGATAACGTTAGGCTCTGCGGTAGGTTCGCTGACTGGACGAACCCAGGGTTCTGCGAATCCATTCGTCTGGCCCAAGAGTGCTGAAGCTCTCCAGTTCCCTCTGGGCCCTAACTGCTGCGTCCAGAGGTCTCAACCCCTTGGCCCTGAAACCCACATAGGCCCCTAAGAGGAAGTCGCCCGTCCCTATGCCGTAATCACCCACGATAGAAGGCTTTATCCTGTGCTTACCCTCCCCCTTTATTATTATGTCGAAACCGTCCTCATCGTACGAAATCAGCATTTCCCTACCTGGCAGCCCCCCTTCGGGGACTTCCGTGTAATTCGCGTGGGCTCCTCTGACCTTGAAGCCTAGCTTCCTCGTCCTGTCAACCTCTATCGGGCGCCCCTCCTCGCACAACCTTACGAACCCCTGGACGTCGATGAACACGTGATCCCCTTCGACTCTTCTGATCTCCCCGCAGACCGGATTGACCACAGCCCACTGGTCGTGGTAAGAGACAGATAGGGTTGGAATGGGCCTTCTGAGAAGGACTAGCTTCCTGGAGCCACCCTCGTGGCTTATCTCGAACACAGCGCGCCTCCCTCTTATCGCCACTAAGCCCGAAAGGGGCAAACCCATCGAGGCTAGAACGCTCGTGTAATCTCCAATTGCGACGACTTCCACATTAGCCCCAGACGCTAGAACGCCAAGGGAGGAGTAGTAGACGCCGCCTCCTGTTCTCCTTTCCGTTCCAATTACGTCTTCTGTGAGGGCTCCGACGACCTTAATTGTTGTTATGGACTCACTCCTCCTCATCCGCTTCTTCCTCTTCCTCCTCTTCCAGCTCCTGCTCTTCGAACTTCCTGTGCTCCCACAAGGCCAGCTTGTGTGCCTTGATGTGCTCAATCAAGTCCTTCTCGCTGAAGAAATAAGAACCCCTATCGCCTAGCCCGCCAGACCTACAATGCGGTGCGCATAAGGGGCACGCATATAGCTTCGTGACCTCATCGTAACAGACCTCAACGTCTTTACCGCCCACTGATACGACCTTGGTTACCCACTTGGGAGTCCAACGTAACGACATGTTTGCGGGGACCTGGATTTAGTATGTGACGCTCTCGTTATTTAAGGCGGCACCCTGGTAGACAGGGATAACGAGGGCCTTATGTTTTTAATCTATAGCGACAAGAAGTTAACAGGAGGGTAGTTGACGAACTCTCTCGAGGACCTCTCCTCATCAATTTCCCTCAAGACTATGTACGACATAACCGGCTTTATACTATCCGCCATAAAGAGGCTCGACGTGAAGAAGATCTCTAAAATGGTAGACATGCTGGCGGACTTCTATCAGAACAAGCAAGGAAGGATTCTGGTGATGGGAGCCGGCAGGAGCGGGCTAGTCGGCAGGGCCTTCGCGATGAGGTTACTTCACCTTGGCTACAACGCCTACGTTCTGGGCGAGACTATAGTCCCTGCCATCAGGGAAGGTGACATAGTGATCGCGATCTCCGGTTCTGGAAAGACTAAATTGATTATTACTGCGGCCGAAGCCGCTAAGGAGGCCAAGGCGAGGCTCATAGCGGTCACCAGTTACCCCGACAGCCCCCTCGGGAGGCTGGCGGATCTCGTCATTGAGGTCCCAGGGAGAACGAAGTACTCGAACGAGACCGACTACTTCGCGAGACAAATCCTGGGCATGACCGAGCCCTTAGCGCCTTTGGGGACTCTCTTCGAGGACACCGCTATGATAGTCCTCGACGGGATCGTTGCTGAGTTGATGATAAGGCTGAAGAAGACCGAGGAGGACCTTCGCCTGGTTCACGCGAACATTGAATTATAACGCCCAAGCCTCTGGGTTTTAATTTAACTCTTTGACGTGTGAAGCCGAAATTAGAAAGCTTCCTAGTTGTGGTGATGCTATCGACGTTCTTAGCGGCGATCTTAAGAAGCCCGTTCTTGGGCGTGGTGGCCGGAGTCCTGGCCGTGATTTACGTTTATAAAAAGTTGGGTAAAGATGGCGTAAGGAGAGTTCTTAGACAAATCCTAGGTGAACGCAATTACGCCAGGCTGAACGTTTCGGATGACGGCTTTATAGTCTTCGGCAACCGTTACGCTAAGGCGCTGGTAGTGGACGATGTACCCTTTGACTACAGGGACCATGACGATAGCGAGTTGAGAAGCCTGATTATTAATTACAACCGCATCCTTGACTCGATTAAGGACGTGAACGTCGTTCTGGTAAGACAGTCCCTGGACAAGAGGGATTTCCTCTCGAAGGCCTACGTGAAGCTCCAGAACCTGAGAGTGCAGGTCGAGAACGACCCGACCAACGAGAGGGCTAAAGCGGAGATCAGGTTGCTGGAGAAGATCATAAGGAAAATCGAGGAGGGTGAGTCGCCCTTCAAATATAAGATCTATTTCATCGTGCCTGGGGCTACTAAGGAGGAGGTCGCCGGTAAGCTGGAGTTGTTGAAAAGCGGTCTAGCCAGTATAGGGATAAGGGCCAGGGGAGCAGATATTAATGAGCTTTCGGAGGCTGTATTTTTTCGAACTTCAGCGGTAAAAGTCACGTTGCCCTCCAACCTGCCCCTGGTTTCACCATTCATCCTGACGAGGTATCCTCGCGTAGAGCTCGTCTCGGATGGCGTGTTGTTGGGCTTCGAGCTGTTCAGCAACAGGGCTGTAATGTGGAACGTCAGGGAGTCGTTGAACCCCCACTTGCTGGCCTTAGGCCCGACAGGTAGCGGGAAGACGGAGTTCCTCATCGCTCTGTCAGCTAGGTTGACTTCCCATTATGACGTCCCCGTCGTGTTGGTCGACACAAAGGGCGATATTACGGCGAGGCTGACGAAATACAACGTTCCGTTTAAGAGGTTAAATCCCCTCGTGGTGAGCCCTGGACTTTTGGATCTCGAGGAGGAGACGCCGGAGCTCAAGGCGTTTGCGGTAGAGGGCGTGATAAGTAGCGCGTTCGAGCTGAGCGAGGAGGCCTCCTCAGTGCTGTTCTACGTTCTCCTCGAGACGTTCAGGAACGGGTGGAGAACGTGGAACTCCGTGTTCCGCACCCTGGACGAGCTTGACTACGATGATTCGGTGAAGGCCCGAATCAGGAAGGCGCTAGTAGTCGTGAGGGAGCTTGAGTCCGGAAAGGCGTTTGATGCGGACAAGATCCAAAGCGAACCTCAGCTGTTTATCATCGACGTCTCAAATCTCAGCGTTGAGGAGGCTAAGAGGTACGTCATACTGGCGATGCTCACGAGGCTTTACACTCACTTCAGGAGATCCGTAGATAGAGGCCTTAGGCTGGTGATCGTGCTCGATGAGGCGTGGACGGTCGTTAGTCGTCAACAAATGGCGAGAGGGGTCCTCGGGGACATAATAAAGAGGGGTAGGGGTCACGGAATCGCCGTGTTCCTCGCGACCCAGAACGTCTCAGACTTCCAGGGGCTAGAGGACTTAGTCCTGGAGAACGTCTCCAACTTGGTGATACTGAGCAACGGCGACATGAAGTTCTGGGAGGAGGTGGGTCAAAGGTTCGTCTTCCTTTCCAAAGAAGAAATACGCAATAAACTGATGTACCTCAAGAGAGGGGAGGCTCTAGTGAGACTATCCAACGACCCTAGACCCTTATTAGTCCGTTTGGATACGTTTGTCTCATAGCCTCTCGAGGACGGGCTTCAGAGCCGAGGCTATTTTTAGATAGACTATATCGTTGGTAACGTTGTCTATCGTGATTTCCTTGAGCACGTCCTCGTCGGCGCTCAACGAGTAATCGATCCTATCGTCGTTTTTTTCCGTGGCTAAGATTCTCTCGATTACATTCATGACCTGCTTCGGGACCTTAGTCCTTTTGCGCAGGATTATCTTGACCTTCGGTGGGTAGTAGTATATATCCGCGACCACCTCCCCTTTCGGCGACTTGACGACCTCGTTTAGCCCCTTAGAGACCTTGCTGGTGGGCTTCAGCTCACCCGTCTCAATGAGGCTCAAGAAGTACTCATAGATCTCCAGTTCCTTCTTGCACTGAGCTATTTTTTCCTCAACGAACCTTTTTAGATCGTCCAGGTTAACCGACATTTCTTAGTTACTATTAAAATCAGGACATCATTATTTACCTTCAATGAGCTCCGAAGAAGTGAGGGTAGCCATCATAGGAGCTTCGGGCTATACGGGAGGGGAGCTGCTCAGGCTCCTACTCGTTAATCCCAGAGTTAGGGTAACTTACGTCACCTCAAGGGAGTGGGCTGGGAAGCCAGTAACTCTGGTCCACCCAAACCTCAAGGGCTTCACGACGCTTACCTTCTCGCAATTCTCGTGGGACAAGGTGGGGGAGAAGGCCGACGCGGTTTTCTTAGCCCTCCCACACAAGGTCTCCTTGGAGTATGTGCCGAAGCTTTTGGAGATGGGACTTCAGGTGATCGATTTAAGCGCTGACTTCAGGCTGAAGGACCCGGAACAATACAAGTACTGGTACGGTTACGAACACCCGTATCCAGACCTGCTAAAGAAGGCAGTTTATGGGCTTCCAGAACTCCATTACGATGAGCTCAAGGGAGCGAAGCTGATAGCGTCCCCCGGGTGCAACGCGACAGCTACTATTTTGGCAGCTGCACCTTTAGTGAGCTTAGGACTTCTTGAAAGTTACAACCTCATCAGCGACGTCAAGGTCGGCAGTAGCGAGGGAGGCATGAAGCCAAGGGAGGGGAGTCATCACCCCGAACGGGAGAACACGATAAGGCCTTATGAGGCCGATGGTCACAGGCACGCCGCAGAGGCTGAGCAGGAGCTGTCCCTGGTGGCCAAGAGAGACGTCAAAGTGAGCCTAGTTCCTCACGCAGTGAGCTCGATAAGGGGAGCCTTCGCGTCCGTTCACGGCTGGCTTTCGACGTCTGTAGATGAGATGGAGCTCTGGAAGAAAACGGTGGAGTTCTACAAGGGGAGGAAGTTCATAAGGATCATACGCGGAGGCCTACATCCTCTGCCAGATTCGAAGTTCGTGATAGGGAGTAACTTCGCGGACATAGGCTTCGCAATAGAGTCGAGGCTCAAGAGGGTGACCATGTTCTCTGCAATTGACAACCTTATGAAAGGGGCTTCGGGTCAGGCGGTACAAGCTTTTAACGTCTCCAGGGGTTGGCCGGAGGACGAAGGCCTAAAAATCCCGCCTCCAAGACCGGCTTAACATGCTTGTAGTTAAGGCCGGCGGCAGGGTGCTTCAGCGGAACTTCGACAGACTAGTAGAGAGCATGAGAAAGGTCGACGACAAGGTGGTTTTCGTTCACGGCGGTGGAGATCAGGTGACTGAGACGAGCAAAAAGCTAGGGATAGAGCCGAAGTTCGTGGTATCTCCCGAGGGGATAAGGTCTAGGTACACCACCAAGGAGGAGCTGGAGGTGTTCATAATGGTGATGAGTGTCATAAGCAGACACGTAGTAGAGAGACTATCTACCACCAAGAAGACAATAGCGATCTCAGGTGCAGACGGGAACGCAGTCTTGGCGGAGAGGAAGAAAAGAATTATGATAATAGACGAAAGGGGTAAGAAAAGAATCATTGAGGGCGGCTATACGGGGAAGATAACCAGCGTTAATGGGGCGCTCTTCAGACAACTGATGGGTGTTTTCGACGTCGTCGTGGTTGCACCCTTGGCTTACGACCCGTCCGAGCCAACGTTACTTAACGTGGACGGCGACCAGATGGCGTTCGCCCTAGCGAAGGAGCTCAAGCCCGACGCGTTGTTACTGCTAACCGACGTGGACGGAGTTCTCGTCGATCAGAAGGTAGTAGAGAGGTTAAGCCCTGAACAGGCCAAGGAGCTCTCGTTCAAGATAGGCCCAGGCATGAATAGGAAGCTGCTCATGGCGTCCGAGACCGTGTCGTCGGGAGTAAGGAGGGTGATAATCGCTAACGGCCTAGTCGACGACCCCATCTCTCAAGCTTTACTAGGGAAGGGTACAGTAGTAGAGTGACATGGAGCTAGACTCCACTGACCTGGAGATCATCGAGATCCTCAAGTCGGACGCCAGGACTTCTAACACACAGATAGCTAGACAGTTAGGAATTAGCGAGGCCGCTGTGAGGAAAAGGATAAACAAGCTGATTGCCCACGGGATAATCAAGAGGTTCACGATAGACTACGAGTTAGAGAATGAAGTTAGGGCCTTCGTGTTCATCAAAACAAGCCCTCAAATACCGACTCCGGAAATTTCCAAGAAATTGGTCAGGATTTCGGGTGTAGAGACGGTTTATGAAACCACGGGAGAACACGACATCATCGCTTTCGTGAGGGGACCGAGCATAACGAGCATAAACAAGACCATAGACGAGATAAGGGCTGTTCAGGGCATAACTTCGACGAACAGCACTATAATCCTGAGGACTTGGTACTAAGCCTTAAATTAGGGTTGATAAGGTAGAGTAGAGCTTATTAATACTCTGCTCAGGACTCATCAAGGTAAGACCTTATGGCACTCCTGAAGTGCCCTGTGTGTGGAGGAGACGTTCAGGTGGACGATAACGCTCTCCCCGGCGAGGTAGTAGAACACGAGTGCGGAGCTCTCCTTGAAGTTTACATGAAGGACGGGAAGCTGGCCTTAAGAGTAGCAGAGCAGATAGGAGAGGACTGGGGAGAGTGAGATTAGGGGTAGCTTACGACGTTCTAAGGTGGGAGGAGAGAGACCTTTTTTCTGAGGCCAGAAAGCTAGGATACGATGTAAGGCCTTTGTATATCAAAGATTACGCTGACCTAGTAGGGAACTCTGTAGGCGAAAACTTAGACGCGGTAATCCAAAGGGGAGTCAGCCACAGCAGGGCTTTGGTCTCCACCACGCTCCTCGAGAGCCAGGGGCTTAGGGTCTTCAACGACTCCTTAACCCTAGTGAGGTGTGAGAACAAGGCCATAACTCTTTCCTTACTGGCCAAATCAGGGGTCAGTATACCAAGGACCGCGATAGCGTTCTCCAAAGAGAAAGCTCTGGAAATAGCTAGGAAACTAGGCTACCCGGTGGTTATCAA
>OFEJ01000299.1_pt1 | contig 15586 bp, 15 predicted proteins | sample 1521051 | NCBI WGS metagenome assembly OFEJ01 (sample SAMN06268701, study PRJEB24108) | sediment metagenome | isolation source: Joseph's Coat, Yellowstone National Park, Wyoming, USA | place: USA:Joseph's Coat, Yellowstone National Park, Wyoming, USA | reverse complement strand
TAAAAGATTTTGCGCCGGCTTACCTGCTCAAAAAATTCCGCAATGTTTCCCGGAATCGTAAGGCGGTAAGCTTAATAAGCCTTCCAGGCAGCCTGAGAGCAGATGATGAGGGCCGTACTCTCTTGAAACGTGAAGACGCCTTTAAGTGCTGACGTATTCCTGAAGAATGCGCCTGGGGATGCGCGACAGGCACTCCGTGTGCTTATTACCGCAAAGAGGAAATTTCCAGCCTTTCGTTGAACTATACTTCTTTTAAACCCTAGGGCCGCCGCTGACCCGTATGTGGGTGGCGAACGCGAAGGAGAGGTGGATGAACTTCTACCAGGTGTACTTGGCGTCGCTGGTAGCTAGGCTCCGCGGCCCCCAAGCGGGGGCTTTGAGAGAGGCGAGCGAGGGGGCTGGCAGGGACCTGGCCAGCTACGTCGGCCACTTGGGCATGGTGGCGGCGGACGTCGAGGACGCGCTCGCGCTGCTCAACGCCGCGATGGGGGTGGCGGACCACCTGAGGGTCTCAGTTGAGGGCAACGTGCTGGAGGTGAGGATTCACAAGCCCACGTGCAGGATGTGCCCCAGCGTGCTCAACGGCGGCGGCCAGCCTACGCGCGAGTGCCCGCTCTACGGCCTCGTGAAGGGCTTCCTCGAGGGCCACGGCGCCGCCTCCCTCGAGTACGCTGGCTTGGAGCCGGCGGATGGGGGCGAGGGGTGCGTCCTCCGCTACAAGCTCTTAGCCGCTCGGCTACCGCGCGCTGCGCAGGCAGCAAGAGCGCGCTAACCGAGCTGCTGGAGGAGCTTCGCCTCTCTCACCGCAGCCTCCGCCTCCTCCGGCCTAAGCCCTGACGCCGCGAGCTCGGCCGGTCCCGCTCTCAGCAGGTCGTCGAGCGTGACGATGCCCCTCTTCAGGAGGCTGCGCCTGGCGCTCTCGCCGAGGGAGGGTAGCACCGTGACCGGGTACAGCCTGAGATCCTCGACGAGCTTCTCCAAGCCCGCTCCCTCCGGGTAGCGCCACGCTGTCACCCGCATGCCGACGCACTCGGCGTAGGCCGCCGCCTCCTCGGTCACCTTCGTGTTCGTCACGATCCAGGCCTTATCGAACTGGTCGGAGAGGTCGAGGAACCTAGCGTACACGTAGAGCGCGACCTTCGCGTTCACCTTCACGCCGGGCGCGTTGTGGTACTTGCACTCCACCATCACCCTCTCGCCCTCCCGCTCCGCTACGACGTCGAGCTCGTGGCTGATGCAGCGCCCCTTCGCAACGACGTTCGTCCGGACCGCGTAGCCGATCCTCGCCAGCAGCTTCGCCACGTACTTCTCGAAGGGGTAGCCCTCAGGTCCAAGCATCATGATCCCCCTCCTCAGCGCGTACCTAAGCGCGCAAGCCGGGTACCTCTCCCTGAGCAGCTCCAGGGCGCGAGCGTACACCTCGCCGCTCGAAACCTCCTCCGGCAACCCCCTCTCGACTTCGCGGGCGAGGAGCCAAGCCTCGCTCTCCGGGACGCCGCAGCGCGCGATGCTGGACGCGAGCTTCCCCGCGTCGAACGCCTCGACAGCGCCCGAAGCTTTGACTACGCTGACCACGCGTAGAGCGTGGGCGATGGCCTTTCAGCCTTTCTGCCGCCGGCGCTCTCGACTTACTTTACGCCCTCCAGCCCGGGTGACTCGACGTAAACGTTCCACCAGGGTTTGCTCCACCTCCTCTCCACCCTGGGTAGCAGCTCGAGGAGCTCGAGAGCCCTCCCGGCGGCGACCTCCGCCTCGCTCCGGCTCAACCCCTCCTCCACCAGCACGTCGATCCTCCTCGCGAAGTTCTCCAAGTTCAGCCTGACGGTGAGCGCGAAGCGCTGGTCCTTGCCCAGGATCCTCCTGAGCGCTCCGGGGTCGATGCCCTCGCCCGGCTTGCGGTCGATGAGCAGCGCCGCGACGTCCTTCATGTCCTTCAGCTCCATCCCCACCGCCACCATCCCCTTCAGGTGCTCGTAGGGTAGCACCCTGAAGCCCTGCCCCGCCGCCTCGAGCTCGGGGAGCCTGCTCCTCGGCAGGCCGAAGATGTACTGGAGCTTGGAGAGGAGGAGCCTCTCCGCGCCGACCGTGAACAGGTTCTCGCGGGCCTCCTCGAACGCTTCGCCCAGCTTGATCGTGTGGCGGAAGGGCAGCTCGTCGCAGAACACGTCGATCACGCTCACCGAGAGCCCGTCCCCCTCAACCCCGCTGATGCCGTGGACCCTGTACCTCCTCCCTCCCCTCAGCGCGTTAAACCAGCGGTCGCCTGAGGTCACGAAGAACGCGTACTTCGACCCGAGCGCTCCGCCCAGGCTCGCGAGGAGCTTCACGAAGAGGGCGCCGTCCCGCTTCCTCACCGCGAAGTCGACGTCGTTGAGCCGCCTGTTCAGCGGGTGCCCGGGCTTGTTGGCGGTGGGGGAGAGCAGCTTGACGGCGGCCCCCCCGAAGAGGAGGGCCGCGATCGGCCGCCTCCTCAGCGCCTCGGGCAGCGCTTCGAGCTGCGGCGCGCGCAGCGCCGCCCACACGGCCACCACGGCCCTGGCCATCGGGAGGTTGCTCAGGTCGGCGTAGCTCGGGAGGCCCAGCTCGTCGGCCGCAGCCCTCGCGTCGACGCGGGAGGTGAGCGGTAGCTCGACCTCGTAGACGGTCCCGTCGTAGTCCTCGAACAAGCGCAGCTTAGCGCCCACCGGCCATCACCCGTAGGTGAACATGTAGCTCTTGACCTTCCCCGGTTCGACGACCAGGAGGACGCCCCTCAGCGCGCCGCTGCTGTAGTCGCTGCCCGGGTTGAAGCAGAGCGTCCTGCCGATCCTCGCGACCCCCTTCGACTCGTGGATGTGCCCGTGGAGGCCCGCCAGCGGCTGGAACTCCTCGATCACCTTGCGCACCGCCGTGCTGCCCACGTGCACCATCTCGACCTCCCCACCCCTCCTTACGACCCTCAGCCCGCTGTCGAGGAGGGGGGCCAGGTCGAGAGTCGTGCCGTGGGGTGGGACGTGGACGTTGAGGATCGTAGAGCTCGGGTCGCCCGCCTCTTCCACCAGCCCGCTGAGCCTCCTGTAGATCTCCTCCTCGGGCAGCTCGCGAGGCGTGCGCCAGGGCGTCGGGTTGGAGGCGCCCAAGCTGACGAGCTTCAAGCCCCCCTTGATCTCGACGACCCGACCGTCCGGGTTCACCACGAGGCTGGACTCGGCGAGCGCGCTGTCGATCACGTAGCGGTCGTCGTTGCCCGGCATGATGTAGACCTCGACGCCCGAGCCCTTCAGCCTCTCCTCCGCCAGCTTCACCCAGCTCCTCACGGTTTCCGCCATCGCCTTGTCGAAGAGCTCGTCGACGAGCTGGGGGCTGCTCCTCACCTTCTCGTACTCCTCCCTGCCCAGGACGACCGCGTAGAAGCCGCTCGCCCTGATCGCGCTCAGGACCTTGCCGAGCTCCGCCTCCCCCCTCGCCTCCCAAACCTTCCCGAAGAGCTCCGCCCTGTACACGCCGCCCTCCTCCACCACGGGGACCAGCCCCTTCCCCGTGATGTCGCCGCCGAGGATCAGCACGTCGACCTTGTACGCTTTCGCGGCGTTGACGAACTTCCTGAAGCAGACCTCGCTCCCGTGCACGTCGGAAGCGTAAAAAATCTTCACGGCCACCCGCTCCACCTCACTCGGGGGGCAGCTCCCGGAAGGCTATGTCTATATCGATCCCCTGCCTCTTCCTGTACCACTTCACCGCGTAGAAGTAGGCGGTGCCCAAGCCGTAAGCGGCAGCCATTGCCGCCAGCGAGGGTACGTGGAGAGCTCCGAGACCCGGTATCGTGAAGTAGAAGTAGAGCAGGCTGAGGAGCAGGGCCGCGTACACGGCGCCGCACACCGCCAGGAAGGGCACCGGGCCGAGCTTTAGCTTGGAGACGGGGGAGCTCTCGTACATGGGCCTAGTCTTCGACCTGAAGGGCACCGCGATCGCCGAGACGGCGGTCAGCATGAACGTAGTCGAGATCTGCGGTATCATGGCGGTGAAGCTGGCCAGGTACTGCGGGAATGCCGCGTAGACGGCTAGCGCCGCGTAGCCCAGCGCGGTGATGAGAATGGTACTCTTCACCGGCGCGTGGAAGCGCTCGCTGACGTCGGCGAAGAAGCTGGGAGCCAAGCGGTCGAAGGCCCAAGCGAGGAAGATCCTGCTCATCGGCATGATCGAGTAGAGGGCGTAGTAGAAGGTCCACGCGACGAAGCCTAGACCGATCAGCCACTTCGCCCAGTCGGGGGCCATGATCGCGGCGAAGACGTGGTAGGAGGGCGGGTAGGGGAGCTTGTAGAGCTCAAGCCCGTCGCCGTAGGCGTACGCCACCGCGAGCAGGAAGTCGTAGCCGACAACCCTCTCCAGCAGCGCCCCCGTTATCCACCACGAGATGGCCGTCAGGAGGAGGCCGCCCGGTATGCCGATCAGCATGCTCCTCTGCACGTCCCTAGTCTCGCCGGCGATGTAGGCGGCCAGGTAGGGGTACAGGAGGCCCCAAGCGGCGACCGGCATCAAGGGTAGGGCCTTGGCGAGGTCCCAGCTGTACTCGGTGCTCACGCCGTAGGTTTCCCTGATGTACTTCAGGCCCTCGCGCACGAGGGTGTCGTAGTCGGCCGAGCCGTAAACCGCGCTCACGCGGTTCCAGGCGGCGACGAAGTCGCTCCTCGAGGCGCCGAGCAGGACGGCCCACACGAGCGCGAACATCAGCACCCCGAGCGCGAAGCACGCGGCTTGGAAGATCCTGAAGGCTTTCATGCCCATGATCGAGACGAGCGCCGAGATCGCGATAACCAGCGCGCCGACCAGGAACAACCCCACCTGCGACTTGACGAACTCCGCCGCGCCGCTCAAGCCGACGAGCGAGAACGTTATCGATAGCGCCGGGTCGGCCACGTAGGCGGAGAGCACCGCGATCCAGACGAAGTTCGCCACCACCCACCCGAAGCTGGAGAGGAAGCCGAGCAGCGGGTGGAGGATCCTGCTGACGAACACGTAGTCCCCGCCGCTCCTCGGAGCGATCGTGACGAGCAGCGCCCACGCCAGCGCGCCGAACACCATGGGCACCGTGACCAGCAGGATGCCCAGGTGCAGGTTGCCGCCGGGCGCGAAGTAGGGGCCCCAGAGGAAGTACCACCAGGCGCTCAAGCCCCAGCTGATGTTCAGCGAAGCGAAGATCAGGATGTCGATCCAGCCGGCCTCCCGCACCAAGCCGGTGGCCTCCCTCAGGAAGACGCCCCTGCTCCGAGAAGACAGATCGCCTTCGTCTTCGCCCTCCACGGGGAGGGGGCCTCCCTCACCCCCTTAATAGCTTGATTAACCACAAGAGGGTTTATGCAAGCCCGAAAAGGGTTTCTGGAAAGCGCGTCCCCCGCCGGCAGGCGTTCAAGGTAATTCACTGTCCCGGCTCTCTGGAGAGCCTCTGGACGTAGGCCGCGAGCTCCCTCTCTACGGTCGGATCGAGGGGTTCGGGCTCGTGCCCCCTCAGCAGCTCCTCCGCCCTCTCCCTCGCCTGCTCCAACAGCTTCTTCGAGGAAGCCCAGCTCTCCCACCTCTGCCTCGTGAGCAGCTTGGGGATGAAGTGCTCGGCCCTCACCCGCCTCACCGTGTGCAGCTTGCCGAGGTAGTTGCCGCCCGGCCCCACCTCCTCGATCAGCTCCAGCGCTAGCGCCTCTTCGCCCACCTCGACACCGCGCGTCACCCTCTCCACCGCTCCGCACAGCTCGTCGTCGATCACCACCTGCTCGTAGCTGGCCGCGAGCGTGGAGTCGAGCGAGCCGGCAGCATCGTAGACGAAGTTCACCCCCGATAGAGCGGCCATGAGCAAGGTGACGCCCTTCTCGAAGCCGGCCTGGAGGTCCGGCAGCTTCGCATCGGTCGTACCCCCCGTCCCTCTGCAGGGCAGACCGTAGTAGCGGGCGATCTGCGCCGTCGCAGCGTTGATCAAGCCGGCTTCCACCGCCCCTAGAGCGATGCTCCCGGTCCTCATGTCCATCACCGTGGAGACCGTCCCGTAGAGCACGGGCGCGCCAGGCTTCACCAGCTCAGCTACGCACACCGCGCTCAGCACTTCCGCGTTCTGCTGGACGAGGAGCCCAGCCAGCGAAGCTGGCGCCGTAGCGCCGGCTTGGCACTCCGGAGCGATTATGACCGGCTGCCCGCGCTCCGCGAACACCTCCAAGCCTTCCAGCAGACCCGGAGGGTGCTGGAGCGGGCTAACCGGGTTGTAGAAGAAGAGGAGCATCGGCCTTTTCGCCAGCTCCTCCTCGCCCCCAGCCACGATCGAAGCCATGCGCACCGCGTCGAGCGCGGAAGCCCTATCGTACGCGTACGCGTCCACCGTTTTGCTCGTGTTCCTGAAAGCCTCGTAAAGCGCGTACGCGTGGGCTAGCCGCTCCGGCACGTCCCTCGGGTGCACGACCAGCGTCGCGTGGTGCACGCGCTCGAGCGCATCCACGAGCCTGTAGAAGCGCCTCACGTCCTCGAGCGTGGAAGGCCTCCTCTCGCCCGTAAACGGGTCGATCACGAACAGCGAGGTTCCTTGAGCCGAGAAGTACGTGCGGCCCCTCTCGAAGACGAGCCTGTACCCCTTCCTCCTGCCGTAGAGCGAGAACCTCCTAGGGGCTTTCGCGACGCACTCTCGCACCAGGTACTCGGGCACGCGGGCTATCGAAGCCTTCCCGTCAACCTCGGCCCCCGCCCGCTTCAAGATCTCGAGGGCTTTCGGCTCGAGAACGCGGACGCCCACACGCTCAAGCACCTCCATCGACGCGTCGTGGATGCGGCGGACATCGCTCCTGCTCAGGAGTTCCAGCCTCACGCGCTGGCTCCCTCTCCACCAGAAGAAATGCTTGTTGATTAGAGGGGTATGAGCGCAACGGGCGCCTCGGCAACCTCCCTGATGCTCGAGTCAGCGGTCACGACGGTCGCCTTCCGCAGCTTGGCGAGCGCTACCAGGTAGCAGTCGGCCAGCGAGAGCTTTCCAGAGTGCTTCAGCCCGAGCGCGCGCTTGTCGACGCCGATAACCTCGGTCGGACCGCTTCTCAACCGTGAGCGCCTTTTTGGAGCGGCCTCCCACCCTAGCGCTTTGGCGCAGCTGTAGAGGAACTCAGCGACGTTCACTTCTAGCGCTAGCGTCCAGAACGTACCTCCTGCTCACGCTCCCTCCGCCTCTCCTCGAGGATCAGCTTCGCCACCTCCAGGGCTTTCTCGCCATCTACGCCGAAGAAGCCGCGCAAGTCGCGGGGTACGAGTAGGCGCAGGGAGTCGCCTTCGACTAGGAGCTCCAGCTTCATGCCGGGCGCTATCCCCAACTTCCTCCTCACCTCCGATGGTGTAACGATCAACCCCTTCTTGTGGACTTTAACTAGGTAGCTACCCTCCACGCGGAATCGGTTGAACAACTCCGCTTTAAGTTCAACGTTAAACGCCTCTAGGCGGCTGCGCGAGGCAGCGCGGCCGCTTGAGATCCCCTGGACGCAACCTCTTCCGCGGGCTCCTAGCCAGGATCATCCCCGTGTAGGCTCTCCCCGCGTAGCCCACAAAGTCGACGTCCTCGAAGAAAAGCCATGCGAGCGCGAGGGTGCTCGCGAGGTCCCAGTAGCGCAGCTCCAGCGCCGTGCGCTCTCCCGTGAACGGGTTGATGTAGAGCCGTTTGACAACGCCGCGCAGGGCGTCGTAGCCCGCGCCCATAGAGAGGACGCCGCGCTCCTCGTCCCCCTCGTAGACGACATCCCTGTACCTACCCAAAATCGCCATGTTGTAGAACCTGTCCCCCTCCTCGACGAGCAGGAGGCCGTCGTCCGCTAAGCTCTCGCTAGCTGAAGCGAGCAGCTCGACCATGGCAAAAGCGTCGAAGTGGGGTGTGCTCAAGCCGTAGAGCAGCGCCACATCGAACTCCTCGCCCAAAGCGTGCAGCTCCCTCGCGTCCGCTTTAACCGTCCTAGCCGGCGGGCCCAGCTCCGCCGCGCTGAACCTCTCTGCCACCCTGAGCGCGCTTTCGCGCAGGTCGCACACGGTTATCCGCACCTTGACGCCCCGCTCCGCGAGCGCCTTCGCCAGCGCGACTCCCCCCACGCCCGTCCCCCCGCAGATGTCGAGGAGGCTAAGTTCGCCTCTCGGCAGAAGCTCCTTCAACCACTCGTGCTCGAGTAGCTGCCTGAAGAACTTGAGGGCTGTCTCGTACCTAGCCCTACCCCCAGGCGCGAAGGGGTCCTCGACCCAAGGGAACAACTTGTAGAACCTCTCGAGCCGCTCGGCAGGTGACCCCATAGGACTCTTGTGCAGCCTAGCTATAAAACTCCACCGGGTTCACGCGCTGTTGAGGGGTTGCCGCGATGATTTACCGCTCGCGCGCCGAGCCTGCCCCGAGTCGAGATTACTTTCGGTGTTCAAGCGCGTTAGAGACACCGACGATCCTTCCCCGTGAGGTACGCGGTACTCGCAATCGACGCTCTCGCGCGCTCGGTATTCAAGAAACGCTTTTCTAAGCGCGCGCCAACAGCGCGGCGATGGCGAAGCTGGCCCTGCTCGCTGCGCTCGCGCTTCTCGCCCTCCCGCTGGCGTGGGCTGAGCCGGCGGCGTGGAGGGGCACGATACGGGTGCTCCCGGACGGCTCCGTCGACCCGCCCGATGCCCCCCTGCGGCGGGTCGGCGACACCTACCTGCTACTCGCGGACGTGGAGGCGGCGGGCGACGGCATCGTCATCGAGCGGGCTGGCGCGGTGCTGGACGGCGGCGGGCACGCTGTCAGGGGCTCCGGCGCGGGCAGGGGCGTCGCCCTCGTCAACGCGCCGGGCGCTGCCGTAAGGGGGCTCGCGGTCTCCGGCTTCGAGTACGGCATCGTCGCGAACGGCTCCCCGGGCTGCCGGGTGGCTGAAAACCGCGTGGTTGGTGGGAGGGTCGGTATCGGCCTGTGGAGCTCGCCCAACTGCAGCGTGGAGGGCAACGCGGTTGAGAAGAGCATGGTCGGGATCTTCCTGGAGGGCTCGAGCGGCGCCGAGATCGCCGGCAACGAGCTGAAGGGTACGGGCCTCTACGTGAGGCGCTCCTACGGCAACCGGGTCGCCGGGAACACGGTGAACGGGAAGCCCCTCCTCTACCTGGAGGGGCTCGCTGGCGGGGAGGTTTCGGGCGCCGCCGGCCAAGCCGTCCTCGTCAGGTGCAGGGGCGTCCGGGTTGTCGGGCTGTCCATCGCCAACACGAGCGTGGGTGTGCTGCTCTCCGAGTGCGAGGGGGTCGAGGTGTTCAAGGTGCACGTCGCGAGCTGCACGATCGGCATCGACCTCTGGAACTCCACGGGCTGCGCCGTGGAGCTCTCGGGGGTTTCGGGGTGCGAGGTGGGCGTGCGCCTCGCCCACTCGAGGGGGAGCAGGCTCTCCCTCCTGAGCGTTAGGGGCTGCGGCTACGGCTTGTACCTCGACTCCTCGTGGGGCAACGCGGTCTCCCGCTGCGTGGTGGAGGGCTGCCGGCAAGCGGGGGTCGCGCTCAGGCTCTCGCTGAACAACACGCTCGAGGGGTGCGTGGTGAGCGGCAACGCTCTCGGGATCTCGCTCTACCGCTCCGGCGGCAACGCCTTCAGGGGCAACGCGGTGTGGAGGAACGGGTGCGGGGTGCTCGTCAACTCCTCCTCGAGCAACTTGTTCGCCGGGAACGACTTCGTCGAGAACCGCGCCCACGTGCTCCTCTCGGGCGCGGGGCCGAACAGCTGGGACGACGGCGCGAGGGGGAACTTCTGGAGCGAGCTCTGGGGGGCGGCTGAAGCTGGGAGGGCCCTAGAGCCGCGCGAGCTGGGGGAGGGCAACGTGGACCGGCACCCGCTGCCGGCCCCCGCGCTCGTCGTCCCCGTCGAGGTGAGCACGCCCATCGGCTTCGCCGCGGGGGGCGGGTGGTACCTGAGGAACTCGACGGTCGCCGTGAGGGTGTGGCCGAGCAGCCTGCTGATCCTCGTCTTCGACCGGTGGGTGGACGCCGAGGGGCGCACGCTCGCCGCAACCCCCGACGCCCAGCTGGTCGTGACCGGGCCCGCCAAGCTGAGAGCCGTTTGGAGGGTCGAGTACCGCGCCGCAGCCGCTCTAGCCGCGGCAACCGCTTCCGCGCTTTACGCGAGGAAGCTGCTAGAAAAAAGGAAAGAGAAAGGAAAGGGTACCTTTCGCGCCTAGACCTGGGTTTGCGGCGGCGGTGGCAGCGGCGGCACCGGGTACTTCAGGTTGACGAGGAGCGAGATGGCTTTGAAGCTGAAAGCCATCGCGAACACGCCGACGATCGCCGCGCCGAACCACGGTATGATGGAGCCGATGGCGGAGGCGATCGCGTTGAACACCGCTAAAAGCACAAAAAACAGTATGTAGTTGAAAAGCCCGAACCTCCGCACGATATCCCAAGCTTCGCCGAACGCGAAAGCCTTGGAGAAGTCGCCTGTCCGCATGTACAGGCCGAATGCGGGGAGCGCGAAGAACAATATAACCAAAAAGAGTACAACGGCCAGCGCGAGGAAGAGGAAAGCGATCGGGGCGAGGAACCGGCGACCCCAGAAGGGGCTGCCCCAACCCGCGATGAGAGCCATACCCCCTCCGACTGCGAGGAGGATGATGGGAGCGATGAAGTAGATCAAGGCGAGGATCACCAGCTTGAGCCCCTCTATGAAGAGCCCACCGAAGTCGCTCACCTTCGGCGGCTCGTCGGCGTCCGCCCTGACGACGCGGACGTAGTAGCCGAGCACGATGAAGTTGACGATGGGGATCACGTTCAGGACGATCAGGATGAGGAGGTTGCCCACGTCCTTGAAGAGTTTAGCCATGAAGTCGAAGCTTTTGGACGCGATGCTCGAAAGGTCGTAGCTTCGCTCCGACACGCTACAGCTTCCAACCCGTTGCATAAAAAGCTTTTGGCTTGCCCTTCAGAAAACCCTCTCGACGCGCGAGCCCCTGTACTCGAGGACGGCGTCGGGCTCCGGCTCCTCCCTCACGCCCACCCCCCTCCCCTCGCGGACGAGGACGACCTTGAACGCCAGCGACGGCAGCTCGTAGAGGCCCCTCTTCTCGCCCAGCACGAGCTTCCTCTCAGCGTCGACCCACTCGATGGGTACGAGCGCGTAGACGCCCTTCTCGTACTCGTAGGTTTCGCCGTCGTCGTCGTAGAGCGCGAAGCTGCCGTCTGCGCCCGGGTACACCCTCAGCTCGTAGCTGTCCACCCGCTCGCTCGCGCTCCTGAGGCCGTAGGGGGCGAGCGGGAGCACGGCGCCCGCCCTCACGAAGACGGGTACCCGCTCGAGCGGGGCCTCGACCCTGACGTACCTGCCGCCGCCGTAGAGCTTCCCGGTCCAGAAGTCGTACCAGAGCCCGTCGGGCAGGTACACGTCCCTCTCGCGGGTGGAGGGGGTCGTGACGGGGGCGACGAGCAGGAAGGGGCCGAGCATGAACTCGTCGTCCACCTCCAGCGCCTCGTCGTCGCCGGGGAAGTCCATCGCGAGGTGCCTCATCATCGTGTAGCCCTCGCTGTGCACCTTCCAGGCGAGCGAGTAGATGTAGGGTAGGAGCCTGTACCTGAGCCTGGTGAACTCGACCAGCAGGCGCTCGACCTCGGGGCCGAAGCGCCACGGCTCCTTCGGGAAGCCCGTCCCGTGGACCCGGAAGATCGGGCAGAAAGCGCCCCACTGGAACCAGCGCACGAACAGCTCCCTGTAGCCCTCGCTGTCCGGGCTCCCGCTGAAGAAACCGCCGATGTCGGTGCACCACCAGGGCAGACCGCTCAGGCAGTAGTTCAAGCCGGCCCAGATCTGCGTCCTCAGCGTCGTCCAGTCGCCCGTGATGTCCCCGCTCCAGTTCACGACCCCGTACCGCTGGATGCCGGCGAAGCCCGAGCGCGTCAGGATCAGCACGCGCTTGTTGCTGTCGCGGCGCTGCCCCTCGTACACGGCCCTCGCTTCGAGCAGCGGGTAGACGTTGAGGTACTTGTACATGCGCCCTCCGTCAACCTTCAGGTCGTGCTGCATCGTGACGTACACGAGGCCGGCGCCCACCTCCGGCTCGCTCGCGTCCAGCCACCACCCGTCGATCCCGATCCTGAAGAACGTGTCCCGTATCTTCTCCCAGAACCACCTCCTCGCCGCCTCGCTGAACACGTTGACGAGCCCGGTGCCGGGGATCAGGTGCCCCAGCTCGGCGGCCTCGCGGTAGATCTCGGTCTCCCTACCGAAGAACGGCCAGATTGATATCGCGACCCGAACGCCCAGGTCGTGGAGGTCCTTGACCATCTTCTCGGGGTCCGGGTACCGCTCCTCGTCGAACCTGAACGCGTTCCAGCCGTACTTGCCCCAGTACATCCAGTCCTGGACGATGATGTCGATGGGTATCCCCCTGCGCCTGAACTCCCGCGCGACCTCGACGATCTCCTCCTGGCTGGCGTACCTCTCTTTCGACTGCCAGTAGCCGAACGCGTACTTGGGGAGGAGCGGCGCCGCGCCGGTCAGCCACCGGTAGCCGGCGATCACCCTGTCGAGCGCGGGCCCGTAGATGAAGTAGTAGTCGAGCGCGTCGCCCGCCTCGAACCACACCCTCAACCTCCCGTTGCGGAACTCGAGCACGCCCATCGAGTAGACGTCCCAGAGCAGGCCGTACCCCCTGCTCGACACCATGAAGGGGACCGCGATGTCCGTGTTCCTCTGAGCCAGGTACACCACCCTACCCCTGTAGTTCAAGCCGGCGTGGGCGCTGTATCCCGCGTGCTGGCCCAGCCCGAACACCGCCTCGCCCTCGGCGAGCGCGAACATCTGGCGGAGGCTCAGCGCCTCCTCGCCGAGCACCCTGACCTTCTCGAGGCTCCTGTCCAGCTCCACCAGCGCGTCCCAGCCCCACCCCAGCTCCACGGTGCACGTGCTCGGGTCCAGGGTGACCACCAGCTCGCCGGTCCGGACCACCGTGCAGCCGCCCTCCTCCTCGACCTTGAACGGCACGCTGCCCGGCCCCCTCGCGACGACGAGGCTCTCCGGCGGCCGAGCGCCGGGGGGCAGGTGGGTGACTCTCACTATGTTCGAGGAGTAGACCGTGACGATGGTCCTCACGGACCCCAGCTGGACTTCGACGCTGCCCGCCAAGCCCGCCACCGTTCAGCGCTCCCCCTAACCCGTAAAAATGGGTTGCCGCGCTAGCGCCGGGAACCGCGCAGCTTGAGCGAGTCGCCGAGGCTCAGCACGACCACCTCCACCGGCGCCCGCCAAACCCTCGCCACGTGCTCGACCAGCTGCGGATCCTCGCGCGTCGCCTTCCACAGGTCGTAGTGCATCGGGACCAAGATCTTGGCCTTGAGGTCCAGCGCCGCCTTGACCGCCTCGCAAGCGGTCATGTAGTCGCGGCGGCCGCGCGGCGCTCTGCCCACGCTGATGAACGCCGCGTCGATCGCGTAGCGGTCCCCGATCTCGGCCAAGCCGGGGAAGTACTGCGTGTCGCCGCCGTGGAACAAGTTGCCCCCCGGCGTCTCGATCAGGTAGGTGACGGCGCTCTCCGCGTTCGCGTCGCCCGACTCGAGCGCCCTCACCCTCAACCCCTTCACTTCGACGACCGAGCCGGGCTCTACCTCGACCACCCGCGACGCGTCGAGACCCTCCTCCGCCAGCCACCTCCTAACCCTAGCAGCGGACGAGCGCGGGCCGATGAACACGGCCTTGGTCCTCTCCAGAATGGGGATGATCGAGCCCCTGTGGCAGTGGTCCTCGTGCTCGTGCGTCGAGAGCACCGCGTCCGCGACCTTGACCTCGCCCGGGTCCACGGGCACCGCGATCATCCTCAGCCAGTCCCTGGAGGGCGAGCCGCCGAAGTACGGGTCGACGTAGACCAGAGCGCCGCCGCTTTTAACGGCGATTCCAGCCCCGCCCAGGTACCACGCGACTACCTCGTTGGGGGCCGGCTCGCACCCCTCGATCTCGTCCAGCAGGTAGCGGCCCCACACGAGGGGCCTACGCGGTGGGCGGTATTAAAGGCGCGCTCGAGCGCGCTTTAAAGCGCGCCCCGCCGCTCGGGCGAGCCCTATTTCAATGGGGGGTGGCTAAGGGAGCGCGTGAGCTTCGCCAAGTACGCGGCTCTCGTGAAGAACCTCCGCGGCGTCGTCCTCCTCGACCCCGGCGAGCCGGGCGTCGAGAGCAGCTTGAACTGGCTGGTCGAGAGGTTCAGGTACAGGAACCTGGGAGTCACCCCCGCCCTGCTCAGCAAGCACAGGGGCAAGCTCGCGAGGTACCTGGGCGGTAAGCCGTTCAGGGAGCTCGTCCTCCCCGTGCCCAGCTTGGAGGGGGTGCCGGGGCTCCTCGCCGGCTTCCTGGGCGTGCCGGGCGAGCTGGCGGAGCTGCTCGTTTACGCTTCCACCTACGTTTCCCCCGCCCTGCTGATCGGCGAGAAGTACGCGGGGAAAGCCGCGAAGCTCGCCGTGGGAGCGGTTAAGGTGTGCAGGGAGATGGACGCGGCCTCCTGGAAGCTGCACTTGAGGATCGCGGACTACACGGCCCTCGACTTCTACGAGAGGTGCGTCGACGAGGCCCTCTCGGTCCTCGAGGGCGCGGACCCCCAGCCGGTGCTGGAGAGCAGGCGCGAGAGGGTGGCGCGCGACGCGAAGCGGTACTGGAGGATCGCGTGCGCGGAGGGCAGGCTCTTCCTGCTCTACGTCGACAACCTCAAGCTGGCGGTCGACGCCGGCGCCCACGGGCGGCTCGCGCCCGAGGCGGCAGCCGCTCTCTCGATAGTCCCGGTGGTCCTCGTGCCGCCGGGGCTGAGCCCCTAGCGGCGCGGGGCCTCGCGGAGCATTAATAACGGAGCGCGCGCAGCGCCTCCCGTGGATCTGCGCGAGCTGGCGGCGAAGTGCGTCGGTGAGGCTGTGCGCGAATCGAGCTTCATCGCAGGGGTGGTGCTCTTCGGCTCAGTCGCGAGGGGCGAGTGGAGCGAGCGGAGCGACGTGGACTTGCTCGTCCTGTGGGAGGGGCTCGACGCCAGCAAGGCCCCGCGCACCGTTTACGAAGCCGTTTCGAGGCGCTTCCCCGCCGGCGTCCCGCTCACCGTGCTCGAAGCCGAGTACTGGAGCTTCGTGGGCGCGAGGAAGCTGACCCCCCTGCTCGTCAACGTGGCCTGCGACGGCGTCGTCCTCTACGACAGGTACGGGAAGCTTAGCGACTTCCTCCTCAGAATCAAGCGCGGGCTCGAGAGAGAGGGTGTGGTCAGGAAGAGGCGGGGGAGGTTCTACTACTGGGTGCTGCCGAAGCCGGGGGCCAAGCTGGTGCTGGAGCCGTGAGCTTGGAGCTGGACCCGGCGGAGGAGGTGGCGTACAGGCTCGCCCTCGCTCGCGAGCACTTAGACAGGGCCCGGAGGAGGTTCCAGGTGGAGGCCTGGGCAGGCGTCGTCGAGGCCGCGCAGCTGGCAGCAGAGAACGCCGCGAAAGCCGTGATCGCGCACTTCCACGTGCCGAGCTGGAGCCACGACCCTTCGCGCGCGCACCCGCATCCCCGCCCCCCTTCTGGGGGCGCTCCCTTGCGGGAGCCTCCTCGCCCGCCTCGCGGCGGGTTCATCTGTCACGGGTTGGCCCGCGCGCTGGGCCCCTTCGGGGGACG